>JAEEGL012959067.1_pt1 | contig 11853 bp, 7 predicted proteins | sample 9134231 | NCBI WGS metagenome assembly JAEEGL01 (sample SAMN16246548, study PRJNA631951) | gut metagenome | biome: gut microbiome; feature: rumen; material: fiber-attached | host: Bos | place: Iran: Karaj | collected 2018-10 | reverse complement strand
GTGGAGAGTGGTGACGAGCGCCTTGACCGCATGGTGAACATCTGGAACCAGTATCAATGTATGATTACGTTCTGCTTCTCACGTTCCGCCTCGTTCTTTGAGAGTGGGGTAGGACGTGGTATGGGCTTCCGCGATTCGAACCAGGACCTTGTGGGCTTTGTCCATCAGGTGCCGAGTCGTGCCCGCCAGCGTATCATCGACATAGCTTCGACGCAGTTCCCTGACGGTGGCTGCTACCACCAGTATCAGCCTTTGACGAAGCGTGGCAATAACGACATTGGTGGCGGATTCAACGATGACCCTTGCTGGCTCATTTTCGGTACGGTGGCCTATATTAAGGAGACCGGCGACTTCTCGATTCTTGACGAAATGGTGCCTTGGGACAATCAGCCCGGTACGGAGGTGACGCTGTTTGAACACCTGCGTATCTCGTTCAATCACGTGGTTGAGAATCTTGGCCCTCACATGCTGCCTCTCATCGGTCGTGCCGACTGGAACGACTGTCTGAACCTGAACTGCTTCTCGTGGGATCCGAACGAGAGTTTCCAGACAACGGAGAACAACAGCAAGGGTTCAAAGGCTGAATCGCTTATGATTGCTGGTTTGTTTGTGCTGACGGGTAAGCAATATGTGGAGCTTTGCGAGAAAATCGCAAAGCACAGTGAGGCCGAACGCGCTCAAAAGTGTATTGACGCCATGGTCGAGGCCGTGAAGAAGCACGGTTGGGACGGCGAATGGTATTTGCGTGCATATGATTTCTATGGTAATAAGATTGGTAGTAAGGAGAACGAAGAAGGTAAAATCTTCATCGAGAGTCAGGGCTTCTGTACCATGGCCGGAATCGGACTCGAAGACGGTATGGTGGAGAAAGCTCTCGATTCTTGTAAGAAGTATCTGGACTGCGAACATGGTATGGTTCTGAACAATCCTGCCTTCACGCGTTACTACGTCGAGATGGGCGAAATCTCGAGCTACCCTGCCGGTTACAAAGAGAATGCCGGTATCTTCTGCCACAACAACCCATGGGTGATTATCGGTGAGACTGTGGCCCGCCGCGGTAATGACGCCTGGGAGCATTATACGAAGATCTGCCCAGCATGGATTAAGGATCAGCAACTGCATAAGGTTGAGCCCTACGTCTACTGTCAGATGGTAGCTGGTAAGGATGCTGCGAAGCCTGGCGAGGGCAAGAACTCATGGTTGACGGGTACAGCAGCCTGGAACTGGATTACCATTACACAGTATATTCTGGGTATCAAGCCCACTTACGACGGTCTAGAGATTGATCCGTGTATCCCTGAGACGTTGAAGGAGTATAAGGTAAAGCGCACGTTGCGTGACGCGGAGTTCGAGATTACGGTCAAGAACCCCGATGGTAAGCAGAGCGGTGTCAAGAGCATTGTGCTCGACGGTTCAGCCGTCGAAGGCAACATCATCACCGCAACTCCTGGTAAACATGTGGTAGAAGTAATCATGTAGAGGCGACCTTCGACTAAAATGATAAATGACAATTGATAAATAAAAATATGGCAAGACTAAGAGAAAAGATTGGCTATGCTGTAGGCGATGCCGCTGCAGGAGGCATTACGTGGAAGGTGATGTCGATAGCATTCCCCCTGTTCTTTACCAACGTTTTCGGACTGACAGTGGCCGACACGGCAACATTGATGCTGATTGCCCGTATGTTCGACGTGGTCACCGACCCCATGATGGGTATGCTGGCTGACCGTACACAGTCGCGCTGGGGAACCTATCGTCCTTGGCTCATCTATGGTGCGATTCCCTTTGGCCTTATCTTTGCGTTACTGCTCTACACTCCCGAATTCGGACCGATGGGCAAGCGCATCTGGGCCTATACCCTTTACTTGATGATGATGGTCGTCTACACTGCAGTCAACGTGCCCTACGGTTCGCTGCTCGGTGTGATGACCGAGGATGACAACGAGAAAAACCAATTCTCTTCGTTCCGTATGGTGGGTGCTTATGCCATGGGATTCATCACGTTACTTTCGTTCCCCTATCTGCAGAAGATGGTGGGCGGCAGCGCCCAGCACCAGTATGCTGTGCTTGGCGCCTTCTTCGGTGTCATTGCTGCAGCAGGAACGCTGGCTTGCGGACTGCTGACGAAAGAACGTTTGAAACCGATACGTGCCGAGAAGTTCTCGTTCAAGCCCTTTGCTGATCTGTTTAAGAATCGTCCTTGGGTCATCCTCACGCTCATCGGTGTGATGATGAACTTCTTCAACGGCTTTCGATATGCTGTGGCAGGCTACCTCTTTGAGTACTGCATGCATGGTGATGTGACGGTTAGTGGCCTGATTATCAACTATACCGTGTTTATGACCTTCGGTGAGTTGACGTGTATGATCTTCGGTGGTGTGTCGCCAGTCTTCACTAAGTGGGTCGGCTCGAAGCGCAAAGCCTTTATGTGGGCTGCCGTAATCTGCATCGTCACTAGCATCATGTTCTTCTTCGTGCCTATGGATCCCGCCTATATCTGGGCGCTCGTGGCCATCGTCATCCTCACGTCCGTCGGTATCGGTATCTATTCGCCGCTGCTGTGGTCGATGTATGCTGATGTTGCAGATTATGCGACTGAGAAGAACGGCACTTCCAGCACGGGTGTTATCTTCTCTTCGGGTACGATGGCCATGAAGTTCGGTACGGCTGTCAGTGGTTCGCTGGTAGCTCTGTTGCTTGGCGTCGCAGGCTTTGTTTCCGGTACTGATGATGCAGGGCAGACTGTGATTACCATTACGAATGCAGATGCCGTCAACGAGATGATATGGCTTCTGTTCTCCATCTTCCCTGCAGTTATTGCAGGTATTATGCTCGCACTGCTTTATATCTATCCGATAAAGAAATGAGATTCCTTTTCATCATATTAACGAGTACGTTGGCTGTGTCAGTAATAGCACAGCCAACGGCCCGTGAGTGGGATGCTGCCGTCACGGCAGGTTGGAACCTCGGCAACCAACTGGAGTGTCCGGCATCAGGTCAGAATAACGAGTCTGTCGCCATTTCCAATCCTACGAATGCCATTAATGCAGAGACAGCATGGGGTAATCCGCGTGTTACAGAACAGAAGATCCTGGCTGTCAAGGCTGCAGGCTTCAATGCTATCCGCATTCCCGTGCGTTGGCAGCATCATATTACCGATGAGGCGACGATGACTATTGACGAGTCATGGCTCAATCGCGTCAAAGAAGTTGTCGGTTATTGTTTGGACAACGATATGTATGTCATCATCAATACCCACCACGACCAATGGCTTGAGAGTCGTCCGCTCTACAGCTACCAGACGGAAAACAACAATCGGCTGAGTTTATTATGGACCAATATCGCTACTGCTTTCCGCGATTACGACTATCGTTTAGCTTTCGCAGGTACCAACGAGGTACACATGCCCAATAATTGGAATACCCCGACTACGGAGAATCAGACGGTGCAGAATTCATATAACCAGACGTTCGTCAATGCTGTACGTGCTACGGGCGGCAACAATCTGAAGCGCCATCTCGTCGTGCAGACCTATGTCTGTAACCTCGATTACGGACTGCGCTCTAACGGTTTCGTCGTGCCTGCAGACATTGAAGGCAATGGCAACAGCTATATGAGTGTTGAGTTCCACTATTATACGCCATGGGATTTTTGTATGGGTGCCACCGCCTATTATTGGGGCACGGCCTACAAGGGCTATTCCCGCGTTTCGTCGAGTAACGAGCAGAATCTGCGCAGTGATTTGCAGCGTGCCGCTACAGCATGGGGCGAAAAAGGACTGGGCATCATCATTGGTGAGTGGGGCGTCACAGACCATTGGGATAAAGCGGTCAATCAGACCAGCATTCATGGCTGTATGACATATTACTGTAATACTTTGGTCACTGAAGCCCGTCAGCGTGGTATTGCGACCTTCATTTGGGATAATAATGCCTTTGGAAACGGTGAAGAGAAATATGGCATCTTTGACCGTCACGATGAGATGCGAATCCGAGCCTCCTGGATTGTTAATGGTATCCAGAATGCAGTAACTGCCGGCATCAGTCCCCTCTCCACGTCGACTCAAAATGCTGTCGGAACGTCCGCACGTCTCGTCCTCGAAAAGGGTAGGGTCGTTATTGTTAAGGGTGAGAAGCGTTATCATCTTAATGGGAATAGGTTTAAAAACTGACAGAAAGGGTTCGTTTTCTGACAGATTACTGTTTTCAAACCTTTTTTGAGTAGCTTCAAACCCCATATTTCATAAATATAGATACCTTTGCAACGAGAAAATCATTATCAACGTTATAATTCAAAACTAAAATCAAAATGTACAAAAAAACAATGTTTCTCTGTCTGCTTGGCGCAGGTATGATGTGGATGCCACTGACGGCTTCGGCTTCAGTATCCGGTCTTACCGAACTGGCAGCAGCTCCCAACGACCAGGTCATTTCTGGTACTGTTGAGGATGCTAACGGCCCATTGATTGGTGCTACCGTCAAGGTGGCCGGAACTAACACTGGTACAGTGACCGATTTTGACGGTCGCTTCTCTGTGAAGTGCAAACCCGGCGATATGCTGGAGATTAGCTACGTAGGTTTCGCCACCAAGACCGTTAAGGCTCAGCAGGGCATGAAGGTCATGATGGAAGAAGACAAGACTGTATTAAGCGAAGTTGTTGTTACCGCTCTTGGTATTAAGCGCGAACGCAAGGCCCTGGGTTATGGAGTAGCTGAAGTGAAGGGTGAGGAACTCCAGAAGGCCAAGGAAACCAACGTCATCAACTCGCTGTCTGGTAAGGTGGCTGGTCTTGTTGTCCAGAATACTGCAGGCGGTGCTTCTGGTTCAACGCGCGTACTACTTCGTGGTAATACAGAGTTGACGGGTAACAACCAACCCCTCTATGTAATTGACGGCGTGCCCTTGGATAATACGAATTTTGCCAGTGCTGGCGTCGAAGGTGGATATGACCTGGGTGACGGTATTTCTGCCATCAATCCTGATGATATTGAGAACATGACCGTGCTGAAGGGTCCGGCCGCTTCTGCTCTGTATGGTAGCCGCGCTTCTCATGGTGTGATTCTTATTACCACCAAGAAAGCTGAGAAGGACAAGGTTTCTGTAGAGTACAATGGCTCGCTGACTTTTGATGTACAGAACACACAGTGGGACAATATTCAGCAGGTCTACGGTATGGGCTACGGCGGTGCTTACAGCCGCGAGGCCACTTCCGGAACGAACAACAGCTGGGGTGCCAAGGCCGATGACTTCCTGGTCGAGTACTTCGATGGTCAGAAGCGCTCATTCCAGATGTATCCTGACAACATCAGCGAATTCTTCCGTACGGGTCTCACAGCTCAGAATACCGCCATTCTCTCGGTTAACTCCGGTAAGACGGGTATCCGTTTCTCAGTGACCGACATGCGCAACAAGGATATTCTGCCCAATACGCACATGAGCCGCGATAACTTCAACCTGCGTGTCACTACATCGGCAGGTCCCATCGACTTCGACTTCACTGCCAACTACACCCGTGAGGACGTGAAGAACCGTCCCGCCCTGGGCGACTCGCAGAGCAACGTCGGTAAGAACCTCATGACACTGGCCGGCACTTACAATCAGGAGTGGCTGAAAAACTATCAGAATGAAGATGGTACCTATGCCAACTGGAATGGTAACGACCAGTATAACAAGAATCCCTACTGGGACCTCTACAAGAACGAAAATACTTCTGCAAAGGATGTCTTCCGTCTGACTGCCAAGGCTATCTGGAACATCACGGAGCATATTAAATTGCAGGGTACTATTGGTACGGACATGACCTTTATGAACTTTCAGGACTACACAGCCAAGACAACTCCAGGTAAACTTGCTGGACAGTTGCAGGAGCAGAAGTACAACAACCGCACTCTGAATGCTGAATTGTTGGCAATGTACAACCAGTCGTTTGGAGACTTCGATATCAATGCGACCCTCGGTGGCAATATCTTCAAGGTGAGCAACAAGACCGACATATTTACTGGCATGGACCAACAGATGAAGGATGTTGTAGCCATCATGAATTATGCCGAGCAGAGCATCCAGCAGAACCAGTACAAGAAGCAGATTAACTCTATCTATGCTTCGGCCAGTGTCGGTTATCTGCACACCTACTATTTGGAAGGTACGGTTCGTGGTGATAAGTCGTCAACCTTGCCTACTGCTAATAATGTATATGTATATCCCTCTGTATCGGGTAGCATCGTCTTCTCAGAGTTCATCAAGAACAAGAGCCTGATCAACTATGGTAAGATTCGCGCTTCTTGGGCTCAGGTAGGTAGTGATACCGACCCCTATCAGTTAGCTCTGAATTACTCTACCGCTAAGTATTCTTACGGTGGTTTCGTTATTGGTATGATTAACAATACGACACAGCCCAACAAGGATCTGAAACCTACCCGCACCAACTCGTTCGAGCTGGGTCTGGAGATGAAGTTCTTCCAGGGCCGTCTAGGCTTGGACGTCACTTACTACAACCAGCTGTCTAAGGACCAGATTATTGGTCTGGCTTCTTCATCAACCTCTGGTTATAGCTACCGTTTGGTTAATGCTGGTGAGATTCAGAATAAGGGTATCGAAATTGCCCTCAATGGACGAGCCTTGCAGATTGGTGACTTTGCTTGGGATGCCGGCGTCAACTTCTCTAAGAACAAGAACAAGGTAAAGTCGCTCGTCGATGGCATGGACTACTTCGAACTGGAAAAGGCAACTTGGTGCGGTGTCGGCGTAGGTGCTGAAGTCGGTAAGAACTACGGCTCTATTATCGGTAAGGACTTCAAGCGCACTGCTGATGGTCAGGTTATCATCAATGCCACAACTGGTCTGCCAGAAGTTGATGCGAAGACCCATACCCTCGGCAATGCCTCTTGGGACTGGACGGGCGGTTTCTACTCCACGTTCACCTATAAGAATTTCCGCCTCAGCGCAGGCTTCGACGTGAAAGTTGGTGCCGACCTCTTCTCGATGTCTATGCGTTCGGCTTACCTCTCTGGTAAAGCCAGCGAGACTTTGGAAGGCCGTGAGGAGTGGTATGCTTCTGAGGAGGCCCGTAAGGCAGCCAATATGACTGACGAAGAATGGCGCGCATCGGGTCAGTGCAAGGGTTATGTCGTTCCTGGTGTCATTGTTAATGCTGACGGAACCTATACTCAGAATACCATCCCCGTGAATCCCGAGTCTTATGCAAAGGCAGTCGCTGAGAACTGTCCTTCGAAATTCATCTACGATAACTCGTATGTGAAGTGTCGTGAGATTACCTTTGGCTACACGTTCCCTGAGAAGATGCTGGGTAAGGTCGTGAAGGGCTTGAGTCTCTCGTTTGTGGCCCGTAACCCATTCATCGTCTGGAAGAATATTCCTAACATCGATCCCGACTCTGGTTACAACACCTCAGGTCTTGGTTTGGAGTACGGTTCGCTGCCCTCACGCCGCAGCTACGGTTTCAATGTTAATGTGAAGTTTTAATTAGAAATTAGTAATTAGAAATTAGTAATTATGATTACCAAATATATCAAACATTCCGTTGCTGCGTTTATCGTAGGTTTCAGCCTGATAGCTATAACCGCCTGCAGTGACAGTTATATGGAGGAAATGAACACCGACGATACAAAGGCGGAGTCTATCGCTCCCAGCGCACAGTTGACTACAGCTCTGCTACAGACCTATGGTGACTTCGGTTTCATGGATACTTATCGTAGCTATATCACAGGTTTTACACAGCACTTTGCCGGTGGTTGGAACGTGACGTCATATGCAGGTAGCGTACACGCTCAGGACGACCAGATGCGTCTCGTCTGGGACCAGCTCTACAATGTTGCCATCAAAAACATTGTCGATGCCATTGCTAACTCGGAGAATTTACCTAACACCAACGCTGCCCTGCGTATCCATCGTGTCTATCTGATGAATATGCTGACAGATATTTATGGTGACATTCCCTGTATGCAGGCCGGTAAGGGCTATACGGAGGGCATTTCTAACCCGACGTACGACAAGCAGGAGGATATCTACAACTTCTTCTTCGAGGAGCTGGATGCTTGTATCAAGCAGTTAGGTACAGGTAGCGACCATATCGATGGCGACGTGACCAGCTTGAATGGCGACCCCATAGCGTGGAAACGTTATGCCAACTCATTGCGTCTGCGCTATGCTATGCGTATCAGCGACGTGAATCCCACCAAGGCCAAGCAGGAGTTTGAGAATGCTCTTGCCGATGCTGCCGGTTACATCATCGCTTCTACCGACGATGCCTACATCATTTATACTGACGGTCCCTTCACACTCTATGATGGTTCACGCGACCTCGACTTCCGTGTTAACGCTCTCGGTGAGATGCTCTATGGGCAAGATCCCTCGTCGCCGACGTTTGTCAGCTCTACGTTCTTCAATATCATGTTCGATAGCAATGACCCGCGTCTCTATCGCATCTGCCGTCACTATCTGAACACCAAGCGTACCGATGTCAAGCCTGATCGTGATTGGAATATTGACATGACAGACGCAGTGGTAGCATACTTGAACGATGTCGAGGGTGGTGAGAAACCTTGTAATCCTGGTGCAGCTTGGTACAGCGATTGGGTGAATAATCCCGCTGCAGGTGCCATTCCCGAATTGGACGAATGGGTTTCAAGATATCCTGATGCTGGTTTCAACAAAAACAACTATGACGCACGTTTGCTGCGTCCGTTCCTTAGCATCGACTTCGAAATGCCAGACCGCCCAGGTACGCTCGTTAACTCTGCTGAGGTTGAGTTCCTGTTGGCCGAGGCTAAGCTAAAGGGGTGGAACGTGCCAGGTACCGTCGAGGATCACTTCAGATCTGGTGTCAAGGCTGCTATGATGTGGCTGAACGAACACTACCTGCAGTCTGCTGACCAGATCCAGAATGCTGAAGCCGAAACCTTCATCAATAAACTTATCAATGATGGTGTACTGACAACCAATGCCAAGGAGGCCATCAATACTCAGGCTTGGATCTTGCACATGATGAACCCCTCTGAGGCATGGGCAAACCTGCGCCGTTCGGACTATCCCGTTATCATGGACCGTACGAAGCTGAAGACCTATCCTAAGGACTTTACATACGACGATGCCAACCTGCAGACACCGACCCGTCTGCGTTACCCCATTCTGGAAAACGAGTATAATAAGGTGAACTACAGTGAAGCTATTGAACGTATGAACTCCAAAAACGATCAGGGCGAATTTGTCGACGACTGGCACAAGCGTCTCTGGTGGGATGTTGCAGACATCAACGTGAAGTAGAAAAAGGTAAAAAGTAAAAAGGTAAATAAATAAAGAAAGAATTATGATTACCAAGAATATTTTCAAATATCTCGCTATGGGCTTCGTTGCTCTCGGCTTGGCTGCCACAACGGGCTGCTCTAAGGAGGATCCGCACTTCACGGCTGGCGAGGACGATTCCCCCCGCATTCTGAACACTAACATCCCAGAAGGTGAAGGTGGAGAACCAAGCGTTATTGCCACCATCGACCGTACTACTAACTTCACGTTTGACGTCATCGTAACGCCCAAACGCTACACAAAGGTAGAATGGTACATTGACGACGAGCTAGTATATACTGGCGACAGCATCGACGTACCTGTATTGGCAGGTGACCACCTTGTGAAGATTTTGGCTACCACTACGAAGGGTAAGTCAACATATCGCCTTTGCAAATTGATTGTCCGTCCTATTGAGGGTGACCCGGAATTGGCAGGTGATGCCAAGTCACGTTGGCTCACTATCGGTACCACCAAGACCATCAATTGCAAAAATGTTACCAGTGTCTCTAAGATATTCATTGGCAAGACGGAGGTTAATGGCTCTTATGCTAATGGCAAACTGACCTTCGACGTACCTGAAATGCCTGAGGGTGAATATAATGTTACTATCGTAGATGGCGACGGTGTCAAATGGGGATGCAGTATATTCAACGTATCCAGTGAAGAATATGTTGACCCAAGTATCAAGGAAACTGTTCTGTGGGAAGGTGATGTCGACATCAATTGGGGCGATGCTAATGTATTCCTTTCTCCTGAAACGATGGCTAACGTACCTGTTGGTGCTACCATCCGTTTGGAGTATGAAATCATTACTGCAGACTACCATGCCCTGCGCATTACCAACCAGGATTGGTCGAGTGATATCGTTCCTCAGGTTGACGGATTCGAGGGTCAGCCTAACCCCTACGAGTTCACCTACACCGCTGATCATAAGGCTATTGCTGACGCTAAGGGTATGCTCATCACAGGTTTCGGCTACAAGTTGACCAAGGTGGTTGTTGTTGAGGCTGCGGCTCCTGCCGAGACGACACTATGGGAAGGTGAACCTGTCGACATCAACTGGGGTGATAGCAACGTATTCCTCTCTTCTGAAAAGATGGCTGACGTACCTGTTGGCGCTACCATCCGTCTAGAGTACGAGATTATTGATGCCGACTACCATGCCTTGCGCATTACTAACGAGGATTGGTCGAGCGATATCGTTCCTCAGGTTGACGGATTCGAGAGTCAGCCTAACCCCTACGAGTTCACCTACACCGCTGATCATAAGGCTATTGCTGACGCTAAGGGTATGCTCATCACAGGATTCGGTTACAAGCTCAAGAAGGTCACGTTCAAATAATAATACACTGGTGTGACACATTTTGTCACAAAATGGTAGTTTTTGCCTGCAAATTGGTGATTATTCCAAAATAATTGCTATATTTGCAGGCAAATTTTATATATAACGTCATTATGGAAACAACGACTAGACTTTACACACTGACTTACACCGAGGCACGAACCTATCTGTGGGCCCTTGTCTTTGTGGTTGCCAACCTCCTGTTGCCACAATTGTTCCATCTTATCCCTCAGGGTGGTATCATCTTCGCACCACTCTCATTGGTCATCATGGCCGGAGCCTATAAGCTGGGATGGCGCGTTGGGCTGTTGGCAGCACTCTTTTCACCGTTGGTCAACCATTTGATGACCGGTTTGCCAGCCATGAGTGTCATGCCCGTCATGACTCTTAAACTCGCCTTTCTTGCCCTTGTGGCCGGCTTTACTGCCCAGCACTTCTGCCGAGTCACCATCCCTCTGCTCGTTGGCGTCGTTCTCTTAGCCGAGCTCTTTGGCGGTCTTGGAGAACTTGTCCTCACTGGTGGAATCGAAGCCACTATTCACGACTTTACTATCGGATGGCCAGGCATGATTCTCCATATAGTAGGTACGTACCTCCTCTGCAAGTAGTATGGATAATCAGGAAGAGATATTTCCGATTGTTGATGAAGTTGGGAATGTGATAGGCTCTGCGACACGGGGCGAATGTCATTGTGGCTCGAAACTGTTGCACCCCGTGGTTCATCTACATGTGTTCAACTCCAAGGGTGAAATCTATCTGCAACGTCGGCCAGACTGGAAAGACATACAGCCTGGGAAGTGGGACACGGCCGTTGGAGGACATGTTGATTACGGTGAGACTCCAGAAGATGCTTTACGCCGTGAAGTGCGCGAAGAGTTAGGCATCACCGACTTCGTGCCTGAGTTCATCGACAAGTATGTGTTTGAAAGCAAGCGCGAGAAGGAACTGGTATATGTTAACCGCACTATTTATGACGGTGAGATACGACCATCCGCCGAGGAACTGGACGGTGGCCGTTTCTGGACGATGCTGGAGATTCGCGAAGCTATGGGGAAAGGCATACTGACACCCAACTTCGAGAGTGAATACAACAGATGCTTCTAATAACCGAGGCTCTCACCTACCAGCACGACAGCATGACGGCCTCGTGGTGAGTTCCTGAGGAAGTGGACGTAATTGCAGATGGATTCCGGCGAGTTGCAGTTATG
>JAEEGL012614578.1_pt1 | contig 11853 bp, 8 predicted proteins | sample 9134231 | NCBI WGS metagenome assembly JAEEGL01 (sample SAMN16246548, study PRJNA631951) | gut metagenome | biome: gut microbiome; feature: rumen; material: fiber-attached | host: Bos | place: Iran: Karaj | collected 2018-10 | reverse complement strand
TGGTTCTACTCACTTCACGCAGAGGCAACACTTCTTTTCAACAAGCCTGCATTTAAAAATGTTATAGTACTCGGCCTTGTGCAGGATGAGAATGGACAGAAGATGAGTAAGTCAAAGGGCAACGCGGTTGATCCGTTTGAGGCTCTTGAGAAATACGGTGCAGATGCGATCAGATGGTATTTCTATACAAACTCTGCTCCCTGGCTTCCTTCAAGATTTGCAGGAAAGACCGTTCAGGAAGGTCAGAGAAAGTTCCTCGGAACACTGTGGAATACCTATGCGTTCTTCGTGCTTTATGCAAATATTGATGGTTTTGATGCTTCCAAGTACACGCTTGAGAAGGATAAGCTCACTGTAATGGATAAATGGATTCTTTCCAAGATGAACACCATGATCGGTGAGGTTGATAAGAACCTTGAGAATTACAGAATACCTGAAGCAGGAAAGGCACTGGATGCATTTGTTGATGACCTTTCAAACTGGTATGTAAGAAGATGCCGTGAGCGTTTCTGGGCTAAGGGAATGGAACAGGATAAGATTTCTGCTTACATGACGCTTTACACAGCACTTGTAAATGTATGTAAGGCAGCAGCTCCCATGGTTCCTTTCATGACAGAATCAATCTATCAGAATCTCGTAAGAACAAGCGATACTTCAGCTCCTGAGTCAATCCATCTCTGTGATTTCCCTGCAGTGGATGAGAGTTTCATTGACAAAGATCTCGAAGAGAACATGGATGAAGTTCTTCAGATTGTAGTTCTTGGACGTGCATGCCGTAACGCAGCTGCTATCAAGAACCGTCAGCCCATCGGACAGATGTATGTTAAGGCTGAAAAGAAGGTATCGGAGTTCTATCAGGAAATCATTGAGGATGAGCTTAATGTGAAGAAGGTTATCTTTGCAGATGACGTAAGAGATTTCACGACATATACCTTCAAGCCTCAGCTCAAGACTGTTGGACCTAAGTATGGTAAGGTACTCGGCGGAATTAAAGAATACTTAGGAAATCTTGACGGAAACAGCGCTATGGATGAGCTTAAGGCTAATGGAGCTCTTAAGTTTGATGTAAACGGTACAGCTGTTGAGCTTACTGAGGACGATCTTCTTATCGATATGGCTCAGAAGGAAGGCTTCATGAGCACAGAGGATCACGGAATTACCGTTGTCCTTGATACTAACCTTTCAGAGGAACTCCTTAACGAAGGCTTTATGTACGAGGTAATCTCTAAGGTTCAGACAATGCGTAAGGATTCAGGCTTCGAGGTTATGGATCACATCAAACTGTCTGTAAACGGCAACGATAAGATTGCTCAGATTGTTAAGGATAACGCTGAGTCCATCTCAACCAAGGTTCTGGCTACAGAGATTGTTTATGGCAGCGATGTGGCAAATGCCAAGGAATGGGATATCAACGGCGAAAAGGTAACAATTGGCGTTGAGAAGCTTTAATTAAAAAACGACATAGATAATTTAAAACAGATGATCTCTTCCTGTATGATATAGTTGATGCAGGAAGAGGTCATCTGTTATTTTTATATAGATATCTCATATATGAACGCAGGAGGATTTATGGAACTGATTAAGGGGATAAAGCATAACAGGATTAAAATAATATGCTCTTATCTGGCTGTGCTGATTTATTTCGGGATAGACAGATCAATAGAATATGCAACGGATTCATATGCTGCACTTATGATGGATGACAACTGGAAGGTGAAGGTATATGAGAATGGCAGGGTTCTTCAGGGGCTTTTGTATTACGTGATAGAAATGTTTCATCTTCCTTCCGGAATAAAATATCAGTTTTCATATTTATGTGCTTTTATTTTTATTGGATTATCCATATTTGTTCTGTCGGTTGTTATAAATAAATATATAAAAAATGATATTCTGGCTGTTTTTATTTCTTTCCTGACAATTGTTAATCCTTTTTTTGTGGAGTTCTTTCTTTTTATAGAAAAGGGAATGTTCTGCTTTGTTATCTTCCTGAATGTATGTGCAGTATATTTAACCGAGATTCTTTTTAACAGTGACGATGGTGATAATAAGTCATATTTTGCTGATAAAAAGCTCCTTTCCTCAGCCCTTGTTTTCCTGTGCCTGGTTGTGTCTGTTCTTTTGTATCAGACACTTATCTCGCTCTATGTGGTACTGTGTCTTCCTTTTATTGCATTAAACGCTGCTGATTTTGTAAAAAAGAATATTTATATCGGATTTATGTATGCGATACCCATGGGAATTGCATATATTCTTGCAAGGTTTGTATTTCCTGTTGAAAGGCTGTCAGGAAGAGAAGGCCTGACTGCTTCTTTCAAGGCCTTTTTTGATGCAATAATAAGCATAAGTACAGATAAATTTTCATATCTGTCTAAAGGAACTTTTGGGACATGGCAGATACTTTTAGCTGTTATGGTAATCCTGTTTCTTCTTGCGAAAAAGGAAGGCCGGATCAAATCACTTTTACTGATTGGCTATGAGATCCTTGGATGTATGATAATAAGCTTTGCTGTAGTTTTCTTTAACGATTCTGATGTATTACCGAGAGTTGTATACAGCTATGCATCGGTATTTGGAATAGTTCTCATATATATTTTGTCAGAGTTTAAAGGAGAAGAACAAAAAGAGATTTTCCAAAATGCTGTTAAGGGAGTAGCTTTTCTTCTGATTGCTGTGATATGTGTGTCTGAATATGTTGTTTTCCAGAAATGCTTTCTTGAAAGATACAGATGTAATCAGGCAGATTTATATCTTTGCAATATCATAGGGGAGAAAATAAAGGAATATGAGGAGGAGACAGGCAATACCGTTGATACCCTGTGCTATTACAGTGACATGGCGAGATCCTGGCAGGAACCCGGATATGATAAAACCGAAACCAGTATCAGAGCCCAGGCGACGGGATGGAGCAGGACATATTCGATAAATTACTATCTTGGTACAGACTATAAAGAGGGTGAACCGGATGCTGAGCTTTTAGAATATTATAAAAATATAAACTGGGATACATACGCAGATGATCAGCTTTTATTTGAAGGAAACACTTTGCATATCTGTATTTATTAAAAATTTAGTTTAATTATAAAAGGATAATTTATTGTTAAACTAAAAGATTTTATTATTTTTAATTGATACTTAAGCCTATCTAAAGGGTATCTTCATTTTTATCCCTTACACTTGAAATGTAAGAAAAGTTCAAAAGCGGACAGTAAAATCCGCTGGTTTCAGGTGTAGGGGGAATTTTATATGATGAAGAATTTCGTGATTTCCAAATTCAAAGATAAGTTTGCAATTTTGTTATCATTTATTTTGTGTGCCTGTTTATTAACAGCATCAGATGCAAACTTCGCTATTTCAGCAAAAGCTTCAAAAGAATCAAGTGTAAAGAAATATATTGAAAATTGCATAGATGAAAATGTTAAGGTGCTTTTTATCGGCGATTCAAGAACAGTAGATATGTTCTATGCGGACAAAAGTGAGATAAAAGGCAAGGTTTATAATAACATAACTGTTTATGCAAAGGACGGAGCTACCTTTGGATATATGAAAAATACATTAAAAAAAGTTAATGTAAAGAATTACGACGTAATAGTATCCTGGATGGGAGCTAACGATCATGGTAATTTTGATAAATATTCTTCATATTATAAGAAGCTGAATAAGAAGACCCACGGACATCTGGTGCTTTGTACAATTGGTTATTCAGATAACAGTAAGCTTGGAGATCTGGGAGACTGCCTGTACTACAATGATGGTATCATGAAGAACTTCAATAAGGGCTTGACCAAATGGGCAAAGAAGAATCATGTTGAGACAATCAATCTCTATTCATATACCAAAAAGCATGTTACAGCAAGATCGAATAATGGTGTTCACTACGTTCCAAGTCCTACTGTGGATCTTTGGAACTACACAGTAAAGCAGATTATTAAAAAGGTTGGTGAGTTTGGATTTACAACTGAAGAAGAGCCTGATGGTACAGGAGTTCCAAAAGTTCCGGAAGAAAAAGTAATTCAGTAATTATATAAACCGATATAAAAATATAAGAGGAAGGCCAACCACCTTCCTCTTTTACTATGCGTTACAGTATGCTCTTTTTATCTGTGCTGCTCAGACATCCACTGCCACATATTTAAGCCGTTATCTTCACATTCACCGTTGAAGAAGTAAATCCATGACCAGTGGCCCATATACTGATAAGCGTTGCCATCCTGGCCTTTAAAGGTATCTGAAGTGTCGTGAACATCCTCAAATATACTTCTGTGGACATTTGCGCCTATTGCATCAAGTCTCTTAAGAGTGGGTTCCTCGAACATCTTTGGATCGACAGTTGTGTCATTTTCTGCGTAAACAAACCAGAGCGGGAGATCCTTAATTGCTTCAAGCTGTTCATCCTTAATTCCTGTATCGGAATATGCCTCACAAATAGGATAGGCAGCTGCAAAATAATCAGGATAGTTCATGATCATATCCATAGTCATATAGCCACCATTTGAGCAGCCTCCTATGATGATTCTGTCAGCGTCAATATTTGAATGAGCCTCCACATAGGAGTCGATAAGCGCCTTAAGATCGGGAAGATAGATGGAATCTACTCCTTTGTTATCCATCCAGTTTCCTGCTTCATCATACTGCATCCAGAATGTGGGGCACTGGGGAGCAAGAACATATGCACCACCCATTACGCTTTGAAATTCGTCGCTGTAAAGGGCCGTTACTTCATTGCCGAGAGTATTCAGCCTTGGATCATTTCCGCCTTCTCCTGCGCCATGTAACCATATTACAAGGGGGTGCTTTTGTCCATCATCCTCGGGCTCATAGGATGCATAATTCAAAGTGAACTTTTCGCCCTTAAATTCCCCGGTAATATCGGATTTTTCAAGCTGAGGATAAATAGCATCTGCAAAATCGACTGTTTTATCAATTTCAATGGATTCTATAGTGTTACCCTCTTCATTGGTAAGTGATGAACCTTCTGCTAATGTAACAGAAAGGTCATAGGGGGAACATATAGTGTTATTGCCTTTGAACAGATCATAGCAGAAGGGCGAGCCTTCTTCGGGACCAAACTTAAGTTCCAGTGTTACATATTCAGAATCAGCGGACTTCTCACCGTTTTCATCACTTGTATATGCGTTTATAACCTTTCTTTCTGCTTCGGATTCAATGTGCTTGGACGGATCTTCCTTTGAACCTTCAGCAAGTGCAGCCCAGTTAAAGGTTTCCTTATTTTCTTTTACTGAAAAAGAATCTGCAGAAACTGAATCTGCATTTATTTTTTCATCAAATTTCACAATTGTCTTTACTACCGCGGGACCCCAGTCCTGACCCTCGATTACAGCCCGCTGGGTTCCTGTTAATGATTTACCCATATCTTCTTTGTTCTCCTTTTCCTCTGTAGATGTTTGTTCTGCGGAATTATCTTCCGTTTTTGCCGTATCACCATCAGCAGGTGATTCCGCTTTAGCTGATCCACATGCAGTTAACCCTAATACAAGTGAAAGAGCTAATACTGTTGATAATACTTTTCTTTTCATTAGTATCCTTCCTCCCAATACCAAGTTTTGTTAAAGGATATAATAAAAAGAACCCTCAAAAAAGAGCCGGAATTTGACTGAATGAATCATTCTTGCCTTTTTTGAGGGTTAGATTTTTGACTTAAATACTCTGTTTTTGATATAAGGTCAAATTAGAGCAGATTTTCGTCCTTAACAATCTTAACTATGCGGCTTGTGCCAAGTCTGTCTGCCCCGAGTTCCATGAATTTCTCAGCGTCGGCGATGCTTCCGATTCCGCCGGCAGCTTTCATTTTTACATCGGGACCTATGTGTTTTGCGAAGAGTGCAATATCATCAAAGGTAGCGCCTGCAGTTGAAAAACCGGTTGAAGTCTTGATGTAGTCGGCTTTAGCCTCTGTAACGAGCTCACACATCTTGATTTTTTCTTCATCTGTGAGAAGACAGGTCTCAATGATTACCTTTAAGATGTTGTCGCCACATGCAGACTTGATTTCCTTGATTTCATTAAGAACGTAATCGTAATTCTTTGCTCTGAGCTCACCGATGTTGATAACCATATCAATCTCGTCAGCGCCATTTGCAAGAGCGTCCTTTGTCTCGAAGACTTTTGTGGCTGTTGTCATGTTTCCATTGGGGAAACCGATAACTGTGCAGAGCTGAACCTTATCGCCTACATAGTCCTTTGCTCTTTTGATGTAGCACGGAGGAATGCAGATGGATGCAGTATTGTATTTGATTGCATCGTCAGCGATTTCTTTAATCTGATCCCAGGTTGCTTCCTGCTTTAAAAGTGTGTGATCACAATGATTTAAAATTGTCTTGATATCCATGTATTTACCTCTTTATCTATTATCTCTGACCCTTGTCATAAGGGATACCCTCTGCCTTAGGTGCTCTTGAATTCTTGGATGTAAATGCAAGAACAAGAAGTGAAATTACATAAGGCATGATGTTATAAACGGTTCCTGATATGGGGAGTGCCTGAAGGAAGCCAATACCCATATATACATTTGACAGTGATCTGAATACTGCAAACAGTACTGCGGACCAGGCGATTCGCTCAGGCTTCCACTGACCGAAGATCATAACTGCCAGAGAGAGGAAACCTGCACCTGCCACACCATAGTCAAAATGCCAGGTGGAGTTAGCTGCTGCTATATAAATGATACCGCCGATACCTGCAAGGAATCCGGAAATGATTACACCTGAGTATCTCATGGCGTAAACGCTGATACCAACTGATTCTGCAGCCTGAGGGTGCTCGCCGCAGGCACGGAGTCTGAGCGCAAACTTTGTTTTATAGAACATTACAATTGCAACAATAAGAAGTATGGCAGCAACTACAACGAACCAGGAGAGCTGCAATGGTCCGATGCTGAACATAAATGCATCGTGACCTCTTACATAGTCAAGCTTTGCTGAGAAATCCGAACCGTTTGATCTGGCTGTGTTAAAGGCTTTTACAATAACAGTAGCAGATGCTGTAGCAAGCATGTTAAGAGCAGTTCCAATGAGTGTCTGGTCAGCATTGAAGTGAATGCAGGCAACTGCGATAAGGAGTGATGAAGCCATTCCTGCCAGAGCTGCTGCAATGATAGTCAATGAGACAATAGTAAACTTTGATGCATCGGAAGGAAGAAGAACCATTACCATGGCACCTGCCATAGCTCCGAAAACCATAATTCCTTCAAGACCCAGGTTAATAATACCGCTTCGCTCAGAGAACATACCGCCCAGAGCTACAAGGATCAAAACAGCGGAGAAAATTAGTGTGTATTGAATAAGTAATGCCATATTCTTACACCTCCTTCTTATCAGCCGTTTTGTCGTCGGCAGGTTTATTTGGTTCAGCGTTGGCGTTGGCCTTTGGCGGATTACCAAGCTTGTTAACCGGTTTGGACATAACTGTTTTAAAGAACAGAACAAATCCGCACAGGTAGATGATAATAGCTATCATCAGATCCGCAACCTGAGGATTATAGTAGTTTGTATTAAGGTACTGACCACCCTGAGTAATATAGGTTACGAAAAGTCCGGCAAAAATTGTTCCGATAGGATGAAGGCCGCCCAGGAATGCAACAGCGATTCCTGAGAATCCCATTCCCGGAACGGATGAAGCTATCTTGTAATGTTCAATACCTGTCAGATAGTAAAAACCTGCTGCCATACCGGAAATTGCACCGGAGATAACAAGGCTAAGGATTATATTTCTTTTTGCATTCATACCTGCATATTTAGCAGCATCCTTGCTGTGACCAGTAGCCTTGAGCTCATAACCGAAGGTTGTTTTTCCAAGAACAAAGAGGATGACAATAGCAATAACGATTGTAAGAGGTACTGCTATAGTGATGTATTTGTTCTTTCCGAAGAAATCACTGAGGAAGGCCGGAAGAAGACTTGAGCCTTTGACAGCGTAGGTTTCGGACTTTGTTGTGTTCATTACGGTCTTATCACCAAGGATGATATTGCATATATAAAGTGCAATCCAGTTAAGCATGATGCCTGCAATAACTTCGTTAACGTTGAAGTAAGCTTTAAAGAAGCCGCAGATGCATCCCCAAAGTGCTCCGGCAAGTATTGCTGCCAGAACGCAGAGAATCCAGTTCCAGTGAAGGGCAAGTGCTGTATAGAGACTAGCGATAATACCAACTGTGTACTGGCCTGCGCAGCCAATGTTGAACAGACCTGTTTTAAAAGCGAACAGGATTGCTTCCGCACAAAGGATAACAGGTACGGATTTTACAAGAACAGATCCCATTGCACTCATGAGCTTTTTCTGATTACCCGCAAATTTAAAGAAATTTCGAAGGATGGCAAACATTCCTTCAGCAGCGTGAGCAGGATTCATCAGAAGCAGAATTACATATCCCAGCAAAATTCCAAGTATTGCGCACAAAATGGATGCCAGCAGCGTTTGAAATCCGGGTTTTCTGAAAATGTTTGTTTTTTCTTCCACGCTTATGCCTCCTTTCCTGTGTCGCGCTTAGCGCCTGACATATAAAGACCAAGTTCCTGAAGCGAAGTGGTTTTGGGATCAACCTCACCAACAATTTCACCCTCGTACATAACAAGAATTCTGTCGGAGAGGTTCATAACTTCATCGAGTTCCAGTGATACGAGAAGAATGGCATTACCTGCATCTCTCTCTTTGACAATAGCCTCGTGTATGGTCTCGATAGCACCTACGTCAAGTCCTCTGGTGGGCTGAACTGCAATAAGGAGCTTATGCTTTCTGTCCATTTCTCTGGCGATAATAGCCTTCTGCTGGTTACCACCTGACATGGCTCTTACAATAGTTGTAGCACCCTGACCGGAACGTACATCGAAAGCCTTCGCAAGTCTGTCTGAATATTTTCTCATTTCACCTTTTTTCAACAGACCATTGTGAGAAAACTCGGGTTCAAAATATCTCTGAAGAATCATGTTTTCTTCTAGTGAATAGTCAAGCACAAGACCATGCTTGTGTCGGTCCTCGGGAATGTGGCTCATGCCATGGGTGTTTTTGTATCTGATAGACTTATTTGTAATATCTTCTCCGCAGAGAGTGATCTTTCCGCTGGCGATATCATCAAGTCCTGTGAGTGCTCCGACAAATTCAGTCTGTCCGTTTCCGTCAATTCCTGCTATGCAGACAATTTCACCTGCTCTGACGTTGAAGGAAACATTGTGAACGGAGTCATTAGCATGAAGCTTACTCTTGACGCATACGTTTTCAACCTTGAGTACTTCTTCGGCAGGTTTGGCTTCATCCTTATCAACAGCAAATTTAACGTTACGACCTACCATCATGGAAGAGAGTTCTTCCTTTGTGGTGTTCTTAACATCTACTGTTCCGATATATTTACCTTTTCTCAGGATAGAGCAGCGATCTGCTACTTCCATGATCTCATTAAGCTTATGGGTTATGAAAAGAATGGATTTTCCCTCAGCTGCGAGATTTTTCATGATCTTCATGAGTTCATCAATCTCCTGAGGAGTAAGAACAGCAGTAGGCTCATCAAAAATAAGGATTTCATTATCTCTGTAGAGCATCTTGAGAATCTCAACTCTTTGCTGCATGCCTACAGTGATATCCTCAATCAGAGCATCAGGATCGACCTTGAGATTGTACTTGTTTGACAGAGAAAGAACCTTTTTTCTGGCATCGCCTTTTGTCAAAAAGCCAAGTTTACTGGGCTCTGAACCAAGTATTATGTTGTCTAAAACTGAGAAAATATCAACCAGCATGAAGTGCTGATGAACCATTCCGATACCAAGAGCTGTAGCATCGTTAGGATTGGCAATTTTAACTTCCTTGCCATCTTTTTTGATTACACCCTTCTCAGGTGTATAGTGACCGAAAAGAACACTCATCAGAGTGGATTTTCCGGCACCGTTCTCCCCCAATAGTGCATGGATTTCCCCGCGTTTAAGCTGTAATGTAATATCATCATTAGCTATAATGCCAGGGAATTCTTTTGTGATATGCAACATTTCAATTACATAATCTTCCATAAGTAGCACACCTTTCTATAGTTTATTGCACAAAAAACATGAATTCCAAAAGGAACTCGTTCTTTGGTATCTAGTTTATCATTTTTCCATGCATAAAAAAAGCGTCTTCCCTAAGGAAAGACGCTTTTTACAGTCAATATTGATTAGTGGATGTTATCAAACTCAGTTACTTTGATATCAGTAGCAGGCATAGCCTCGATATCGCTTGAAACTGTGATGTCACCTGAGAACATAGAACCAACAAGTGTCTTGTAATCATCAACTGTGAACTTCTCCATTCTCCATGTGTCTGTAGGAAGCTGTACATAGTTGAGTGACGGATCATCACCTGAAACAAGACCAAGGTTTTCAATCTTGCCAGCGTATGAATCCCACTTACCAGCGAAGAGATCTGTAAGAGTTGAGTTAACTGTAGCTGCAAGACCCTTCATAGCAGATGTTACGCAGATGCCATCGCCGTAAAGACCATCGATTGTGCCTGACTGGTCAACGTCAACACCAACTACCTTACCGCCTGCCTTCTTAGCAGCCTCGCCTGCAGATGTGAAGATACCACCGCCGCATGCGAATACGATCTCTGTGCCGCCCTGATACCATGTATCCATAACAGCTGTAACAGACTCGTCACCGAAGAACTGTCCGCCATATACATAGTTAACTTCAACGTCAGCTGTGTTGCCAAGATCCTTTGCAGCATCGTTAGCACCCTGAACGAAACCGTAACCATAACGGATAACTGCAGGAACTGCCATACCGCCAAGGAAGCCAAGCTTTGTGTAGCCTTCCTTAACTACAGCATAACCAGCCATGTAACCGGCAAGCTCTTCCTGATATGTGAATGAGCAAACGTTCTCGGGAAGCTCATCCATGCCGGCACCTTCGAAGTCACCCTGTGAGCAGTCAAGAGCGATGATCTTTACATCGGGATTCTCTTCTGCAACAGAAGCGATCATGTCAGCGAAAAGATATCCGGGAACGATGATTACGTTGTAACCGTCAGAAACAGCGTTATCAAAAGCAGCTGTACGAGCTTCGTTTGAATCCTCTGTGGGCTTGTAGTACTGATAGTCAACACCCTGTGCCTCAGCAAATGCCTTGGAAGCTTCGTATGTTGTCTGGTTGAATGACATATCTGTGATGTCACCTGAGTCTGTGATCATAGCGATCTTGTAATCGCCTGAAGCCTCTGTAGCTGTCTCATCAGCAGCTTCCTCAGTTTCTTCTGTAGCTTCCTCTGTTGTCTCTTCAGTTGTTTCCTCTGTAGAAGCTTCCTCAGTAGCCTCTTCAGTTGTCTCCTCTGTAGATGTCTCCTCTACAGCAGTGTCAGTTGTGCTGTCTGCTCCGGTTGAAGAACCGCCACAAGCAGCAAGGCTGAATGTAAGTGATGCTGTAAGCATCATAGCCAGTAACTTCTTCATAATGTTTTTTCTCCCTTTCTTTATAAAATAAACATTAGAATCATTGTGTGAAATTAATCACACTTAAGAGTGATTATAATCATTTTTTACCTTTTTCACAAGATATATAGCGAGTTTTTGTAGCTTTTGACAAAAAAAGAAGAAAGGTCTTTTTAATAATTGGCTAGTGAAATGTTCGAAATTACGTTATAATAGTTAGGTATTGTACTTTTCTATGAGGAGGGAAGACATGAAGAAAAAGAAATTATCTTTTGATAAGGAACTTTTTAAGAGAAGTGTTTTATATAATGTAAAGACACTTTACCGTAAAACTATTGAAGAAGCTACTCCACAGGAGATCTTTCAGGCATCTGCCTATGCAATAAAGGATGCTATCGTCGATCATTGGATGAATACACAGAAGGCTGCGGCCGAGCAGGAGCCGA
>JAEEGL010960448.1_pt1 | contig 11853 bp, 7 predicted proteins | sample 9134231 | NCBI WGS metagenome assembly JAEEGL01 (sample SAMN16246548, study PRJNA631951) | gut metagenome | biome: gut microbiome; feature: rumen; material: fiber-attached | host: Bos | place: Iran: Karaj | collected 2018-10 | reverse complement strand
TGACAAACGGAATCCAAGCTCTTTGCCTGGTCCTGCAGAAAACAAATCTAATGAGGAATTATTCCCTGACGTATATGTACCAAATGTATAAGAAAAACTTTTACCAAGTTTATTAACAATAGTTGTAGTTAAACTAGCTTTTGGATTTATAGTGTATTCATCTCCAACTGCATCATGGAATGTCAATTCATTATCCTTTATTCTTATTTGATATTCGTAGTTTGCTCCGCCATCATCATAATAAGGGACAAACAATTCAAAACCATCTACTACACTTGGTGTAAAATTCCAGATGCTCTTAGTTTTTATATTGGTATTTGTAAATGTAATTGTATCTCCTTCTTGAATAGCAGTTATATTTCCAGAATCGTAATCATAAGTGATATTAAGACTCCTATCTAAATATGATCCATAAAGAGTATTTGAACCTATTCCGCAGTTACCATATCCATTATTACCTTCTTCATTTGGCCACCAGCCTTCTGTGCTTTTACAGGCAACACCGTAAGAAACCAACCTTGTTCCATTGATTATATCTGTTGCTTTTGGATCATTTTCATCTATTTTAATCCAACCCGAATTTGTGTCTAAATTTCTGTAATAATACTCTATTTTTAATTTGGAAGTAATCGGTCCTACGGCCTGAGTTTTACCCCTAGCGTAATTGCTGTTTTGATAAGGTCTTATTAGAGTTGAAAAACTAATATAATTTCCCCTTACTCCGTCTAATTCAATTTGATTATTAATCGCTCCTTTTGATAATTCTAGATAAGTTGTTGGTGCTGCAGTTATTATAAACTCATTTGTATCACTTATTGTTACAGATTCAATGCTTGAGTTCTCATTATCTGGTTCATTACCTTCCATCCATATTTCAAATTTTGGTGTTTGTGCTTCTGTTAATTCACCATTAAAGCCACTTGTTAATACAGTGAAAGTTAATTCTTGAACTCCACCAATGGCTGTTTTATCCGCTGGAATTTCATAGTAACAAGAAAGTTCTGTATTATTGTTTGAAAGGATAAGATTCTTCATCCAAGTTTCTTTAATAAGCCCCATATAAACAAAATTATCGTTGGTTTCAGGAATCCATGCTCTAACTTTAATAATTCCACCCTTATAATTATCGTCTGGAGATGTTGTATATTCGTTTCTTTCTATTCCAACTTCTATAGTATACGTAACGTAATCATATGTTCTTACATATGAATCAACGGATGAAACATCATGTCCTTCCATGTCGGATAGTACTGAACCATCATCAACACTTTTTCCATCTGATGTATCAAATTTTTCTGTACCTGTTTGTCTTGTTTTTATTGTTGCAGATGCTATTTTCATCTTGTCATAGTTGTTTTGTTGAATTGCTCCTGCAAGTAATTGTTTATACTTAATATTTTTATATATTGTTCTTCCATCTTTAACTGGTACCAAGAAAATAAATGCTGGTACTAATAAAATAATTAAAGCTATTATAAGTAATATTTTCTTTTTCATATTATCACCTACTATATCATTATTATTTTATCATAAAAAAACTTAGATTACTCTAAGTTTTTATAAGTATTTTTTGATTTTTAATGCTTTAATTACCAACGTTATCATTGCCATTGTTGCAACAATAAGAACAAGTGTCTTAAATGTGTTATTTGTATTTGGATTCTCTTGAGGTTTCTTAGCAAATATTACTTCAATGTTCTTGTTTTCTAATACATTAACAAAGTTAGATAATATAAGTTTTTCTTCACCAAGAACCAACTCTTGTCTTACACCATTAATTAAGATAGCTTCAATTATATATCCTTCATCGGCTTCTATAACTATGTTATCTATTGTTGAGTCTTCTCCCCAGTAAACATCTTCGTCACCTGTAATCTTTCCACCTACGCCAATAACCACAGCTTTTATTTCAAACTTAATGTGTTCATATTCGTAAGTGATTAATTGATCATCTTCTTCGAATTCATATTCTTCTGTATCTGGTGGTGTAACTAAACGATATCCATCTTTTTCTTTGGCTTCACATATAAATGTTTCACCAACTAGATTAGTTTCCTCTACTGCATCAAGAATTTCTTCTTGAGTATCTTTATCGATATAAATAACTTTAATGTTTCCACTAATTCTAATATTAGTAGAAGTTGTTGCTTGTACTTCTCTACTGTTGTTAGATAATGTAACACTACCTGTTACAGTACTAGTCATAATTCTATCTCTACCGACTATACCGTCGTACACCAACCTGATGTTTTTAGTAATTGTTATTTCATCACGTCCAGCATAAGTATCAATATTTGTCCAGTCAGTTGTCCATGTGATAGTTTTATTTGAAGCATTGTACGTACCACCATTTAAGTCAGAATTATCAACATCTATCTCATATGGCAAAGTATCAGTAATAGTTACTGTTCCGTTACCAATATAATCAACTGCTTTTGCTGTATATGTGATTTCATAATCGACATTGTCATTCTTGGATGTTATTTCTTCAGTTCCTACTTGAGTAATAGTTGTTGTTAAGTTACTATCTTTAAGTTGATAGTAGTAATTAACTACTACATTCGGTGAATCCATTACTGCTGTATAATTATCACTCTTCTTGTAGAACTCATAATTATTTGGAATGTTATTAGAAACTGAAGTTGTATATGTTTGAGTGTAGTTCCATTCTTGTGTTACATCAGGTGCTAACTTAGTTGTGGTTTCACCATTATCATATAAGTAATGATGAGTTGTTACTGTACCTTTCTTTAATCTGTAATAGTAATTAACAACTATATTTGTTTTAGCTACAGTACCACTAGTACTATCACCATCTGTTCTTACATATTCATAATTTAAATTAGTAGTATCTAAGGCTGATGTAGAATACTCTTGTGTGAACTTTTTATTTTGGATTACGTCTTCATGAATCTTTGTAGTAGTACCATCTATATAATGCCTTGTTGTTACAGTCGCTGGTGTGTAATCATAATAATAAATAACTACTATTTCATCTTTGTTAACTACATCAGCAACTGGATCACCAGCATTCTCTAAGAATGAATAATTTGTAGGGATTGTTGTCAATCCATGTGTTTCATATGGATCGGTATAATAAACTGTAGTTTCGGTTTGATCTGCTAGTGGTTGATCATTATTCTTATCTAGATATTTAACAATTAATGTTGCTTGTTTTTTTCTCATACCTAGATTAACGTTACCAACAGTTTCAACAGGATTATGACCAACGCCAGTTTGATCTATAGCATCAGTTGTCATATTTGAATTAACTTTACTATTATTTTCTGAAGATCCTTTTGGTGTTAATTCATAACCATCAGGTATGCTAGCAAACCTTACATAATAGTAGCCACTATTTGGTAAGGAGAATTCATAAATACCTTCATTATTAGTTGTAGTTTCATCAATCTTAGTTCCTGATTCATTTAATAGTTCGACAGTATAATTGTTTTCTCTTGCGTCTGTATCATTTAATAAATCATTTCTATTTAAATCGTCAAATACAGTTCCACTTATTCTTCTTTCAAGTACTGCTACTGATTTATAAGTTGAGAAGATATTTTCTACTAAATTATCACTTGATGCATATTGACCAAAGTAGTATACATCTCCTTTTTGATTATCAGTAGGAATTACTTGATAAGTGAATTCCTTACTTGTATTCGTTGGAACAGTATCTGTTAATGTCGCTATAGCTGTAGCAGCAGCTGGAACAGTATCACCAATCTGTAATTGAATCCATCTATCATCATTTGCTAAATCTACATTTTTAATATGTAAATAACCAAAATCATCAGTTTCAATACCAATATCACTTGGGTTACCAATTGAATAATAAATAGTCATTCCTTCAGCCAGTTCATTAATTTTTATAACATAACTACCATGAATAATACTATTTCTTGAATCTCCATCTTTTGGTAATAATTCTATAGTCTTAACATTGTTAAGAGCATCATCAGAAATATTATTTATATTTCCAGAAACCAGAAAAGGTTCATTTTCTTCAACTATTTCTTTAGATAATATTTTTCTTGTAGATGAACCAGACAAATTGATTATTCTAGCATAAGCAGGATATTTTCCATTATTCCCATATTGTCTAATATTTTCTACTTCAACAGATGAAGCAGTAAGTGTTATTCTAGTATCATTTGGTGTAAGAGGATCAATATAAAATTGACATCTTCCATCAGGATTTCCATTACGAAGATCATAGTTTTCTATATAGAAATTCAAAGTAATTTTATTTCCTTCTTCAACTATACTTACTGGCTCATATGAACACGAATTTGGTTTGTATGTTAGATAAGGAGAATCAACTTCCATAGAAAATTTAACGTTTCTAAAATGATTACCGCTCGTATTATAATAAACAGGCGCATATGCTTTATATCCGAATTCAAGGACCTCATCCTTAATATTGAAAACATCTTTTACAGTATGTAAATTTTTATCATATGTTTTTGTTTCCGCAGAAAATCTTACAAAATCATCGATTATAAAAAGAGATTCACCTGCGGCAGTAGGATAAGCCCCATCCTCAACTTTCAAACCAGTATAACTAGTTGGTCTATAACTAGTTGTAGAATCAGATGAATATTTAGTATAAACAACATTTCTCTCCTCATCTTCATATAACCATACTTTTTGTCTGAGTGTTCCAACTTTATTAAAGTTTTCTTCTTTGCCTGTTTCTCGTACTTTAAAGTAGAAACTATAATAATCATTATTTCCTCTATAATTTGAGTTATCATAATGAATTGCAGTTACTTTTCCATGCTGAGAGGCTTCTTCAAAAGTGCTGTACCAATCAAAATCTAATTTGTTAGCAGAATTTACTAATGCAAGAGTTGTTAATCCTTCACTTGGATTACTCTTATAGATACCATATTCAAAAATCATACCATCTGGTATTGATGAAAGCGGTGTGCTAGTACCATTTTTTTGTTCATAAATATAAAAATAATTATTCTCATCGTATTTTTCAAAAGAAAACATATCAGCATTAAAAGTAATTAATCTTTCGTCTCCACCAAGATATGGTCCATCAGCAGCTCTTAAAATACTATATATCATTTTAGTACCGTTAGGGAAAATATATTCCTCATCACCATTAACTGTTAAACCATTCGAACTCAAATTCGAACTAATATCTCCTTTTAAATAATCTTCAAAAGTAAACGTTTCTTTATTATCATACTCATTTACGTCCTGTGACATTAAACTTCCGTTATTCAAATCATAATCCAACAATTCAATTTCAAAATTATACTTATGCTTATTTCCATCGTTCAAATAAGGAATAAACAATTCAATCGCATCAACAAATATTGTAAAAGTATAGCCATCATCTAATGAATAATATGTATTAGTAGCACCTGTATTTATAACAGACATTTCATTTCCAGTAAGAGATACACTTACATTACCTGAATCAAACAAATTCGAACCAGATTGATAATATCCACACGCTGAACTTGACATTACACCATACCTTCCAGTGAAAGTATTACAAGATCCAGCATAATTTGATATAGGAGTTGGCCAAGCATCAGGATTTTCTAAACCATAATAACTCTTATTAAACGCTATTATTTCTGTACCATTCAATATACCATTAACATTACTTTCATCTAAAGAATAATATGTATCTAGATCTTCATAATTAGAATATTTATAAGTTAACTTCAATTGAACATTTCCTAATTCTCTATTTGTTGGTAATGCTAAACCTTTTGGACCAAACTCTTCAGCAACGCCCTGGTAATGTAAATTAACACCAAAATTAACATATCTACCCTTAATTCCATCTTTAGTCGAAGGAGTATTAACAGGACCGGAGAAAACACTTAAATTATATCTTTCTTCACCGGTAATAGCTAATTCAGCATCGTCATGCAAAGAAACAGAATTAGCACTTGATGAGTTGCTATCAGGTTTATTACCTTCCATCCATATTTCAAAAGTAGGATTTATATCTGTTGATAATTCTTTCTTATAACCACCAGCATTGATTGAGAACGTTAACTGTTGATTACCACCAACTATATGCTCATTATTCGAATATTTATAGTATGCTGTTAAAGTTCTACCATCTTCAGAAATTCTAGCATTTGACATCCAAGCTTCTTTATTCCAATACATATGAGAATCAGGATCATCAGGTAATGTTGCTTTTACCTTTATAACACCACCTGATAACTGAGTAGACTCATTAACATTTGGATTATCTAAATTTAATGCTACTCCAACTTCAACCTTATATTGAACATTATCAAAAGTTCTAACATAGTTATCTTTTTCAGATACATCATGTCCATCCATATCAGATAATAATGAACCATCATCTAAACTATGAAGATCAGGAGTATTAAAATTTTCTGTTCCAGTTTTTCTTTCAACAATAGTAGCATAAGTAATTTTCATCTTGTCGTAATTATCTGGTTGAACTCCTGCGTTTACTTTTCTTTGATAAATAATATTTTGATATATTGTTCTTCCATCTTTAACTGGTACCAAGAAAATAAATGCTGGCACTAAAAGTATTATTAAAGCTATTATAAGTAATATTTTCTTTTTCATATTATCACCTACTATATCATTATTATTTTATCATATTTTAAATAAAAAAACTTAGATTACTCTAAGTTTTTTATTATTTAATTAAGCATTCTCCAGTCATCTCTTCTGGGATTGGTAAATCTAATAGTTTTAACATTGTTGGTGCAATGTCTGCTAACTTACCATCTTTAAGTTCAATACCTTCTTTAGTAATGATACAAGGTACTGGATTTGTTGTGTGAGATGTTACTGGTTTATGATCTTCATCCCACATCATGTCACAGTTACCATGGTCTGCTATGATGATTAATGTACCACCTAATTCCATAACTTTATCATAAACCTTAGTAATACATTTATCCATGTCTTCTACTGCTTGTACTGCTGCTTCATAAACACCAGTATGACCTACCATGTCACCATTAGCGAAGTTCATGATTGTTACATCGAAGTTACCTACTTCATTTAAGAAATTATCTGTAACAATATAAACAGACATTTCTGGTTGTAAGTCATATGTAGCAACTTTTGGTGAAGGAATAAGTATTTTTTTCATATCATCATATTCTACTTCTTTTCCACCATCAAAGAAGAATGTTACGTGTGGATATTTTTCTGTTTCAGCAATTCTTAATTGTGATAGACCATTGTTATGAAGATAATCTACTAAGATATTCTTCATATCTAAATCATCAAAGGCATGTGGAGATTTAACTGTTTCAGTAACTGGATACATTGTCATTGTAGCTAAGTTATTGAAGTGTTTAACTTCTAAGCCTTTTTCATTTGCTTGTGGTTCATATTCAGATGGATTAGATAGTAATGTGAACATTTCTCTTAATCTATCTTTTCTGAAGTTAAATGCCATAATAGCATCATTATCTTGTAATGGACATTTATTAATAATACCTGGTATTACGAATTCATCAAATACACCATTATTATAGTTTTCTTCAATTAGTTCTTTATAGTTATTGTATGTAGGCGCTTCACCATAAACAATTGCGTCATAACTCTTCTTTAATCTATCAAAGTTATTATCTCTATCCATTCCATAATAACGACCAGAGATAGTAGCAATTGTACCAATACCTACTTCATCTATTTTAGCTTGTAGTTGGTCTAAGTATTTTAGAGCACTCTTTTCATATGTATCTCTACCATCTAAGCAAATATCAAAATAGACATTCTTAAGACCTTTTTCTTTAAAGATATCTAACATAGCTAGTAAATGATTAATGTGTGAGTGAACTCCACCATCACTTAATAAACCAAAGACATGTAAGTTAGAATTATTTGTTTTTACATGATCAATTATTTTATTTAATTCTACATTATCATTTAATTCTTTTGATTCTATTGAAGCAGTTATTCTTTCTAGAGGTTGCATAGCAACTCTACCTGAACCAAGGTTCATGTGACCTACTTCACTAGTTCCCATTTGACCTTCTGGTAAACCTACGGCTTTACCACTTGCTTGTAAGATAGAATGTGGATATTTATTGAATAACATATCTAGTGTTGGATGATTAGCATTTTTAAATGCATTACCATCACTTGATTCTCTAATTCCACAACCATCTAAAATTAATAATACTAAAGGTTTAGTCATTTATTTCACTTCTTTCTTTTCTTTTGTAGTTCCTATTTTACCTAAGGAGATTATTTTTTCTATTTCTTCTTGTTTAAAGTTTTTAACTATTTTACTACTACCAGGGTAAGATATACCGATATAATCATATTTCTCTATTCCTTCTTCATGATATATTCTATTTTGAACAATTATCAATGATTCAGGGAAATCTTTGATTGTTAATACTGTACCTATTGGATATGGCTTGTTAGTACTTTTTTTCATATTACATCACCTTATTAGATTTTATCTAATTCTTTTGATATTTCTTCTTTATTAATACCTTTACCAATGAATACTAATTTAACCATACGGTCACCATAGAATTCATCCCAGTCTTTTTTGACATCTGGGTTTTCTTCTAGAACTTGTTCTTGAACTTCTAAAGGTGCAGTTGCTAACCATGGACCAGCTTCAGTTAAGTCTTTTAGATTTCCTGCTTGTTCAAACATGTAAGACATATCTTTATCATCTTTGAAGTAAGTTAATCCTTTAACTCTAATGATTTTCTTTGGCCAAGGTTTAGCAATATAGTCATAGAAGGCTTTTCTATCCATTGGTTCACGACGAGTATAGACGAATGTATTAATACCATATTCTTCTACTTCACCTTCGTCATGATGGTGGTGATGATGTTCGTGTTCATGATGATCATGATGTTCTTCATGTTCATCTTCATCATCATCGTCGTCATCATCTTTTTCTAACTCAGCGTACCAACCTGATGATGTAGCTGCTTTATCAAAATCAAACTTATGAGTTTCTAGAATACTCGCTAGATCTACTTTAGCATAATTAGTTTCAATTATTGAAGCATTAGGTTGTAAGGCTTTAATAACATCTTTAACACCTGCTAGTTCTTCTTTAGAAACTTCATCTATTTTATTTAAAATAATTGTGTCACAGAATTCTATTTGTTGGATGATTAAGTTTTCAATATCTTCTTCATCAATCTTATCGTTTAATAAATCTCCACCAGCATTAAATTCATCACTCATACGTTTAGCATCTACTACTGAAACAACTGAATCTAGATAACAAGTTTTAGGCATTTTATACTGTTTATAAGCATCTTCTAGTGCACAGATAGTTTGAGCAATAGGAATTGGTTCACAAATACCACTGGCTTCAATAATAATATAATCAAACTTATCTGAATTAACTAAGTCTTGTAATTGTTGTAAAAGGTCAGTCTTTAAAGTACAACAAATACAACCATTTTGAAGTGGTACTAAAGAATCATCTTGGCTATTAACAATACCACCTTTTTGAATTAAATTAGCATCAATATTTACTTCACCAATATCGTTTACTATTACTGCTATTTTATATCCTTCTTGATTATGTAATATATAATTTAACAATGTAGTTTTACCACTACCTAAGTATCCAGTTAATACTGTTACTGGTACGTTTTTTTTCATTATTATACACATCCCTTTTCCGTACAATATTATAGCATTTTTTATTATTTTGTATATATAAAAAAATAGAACTATAAGTTCTATTTTACTGGTTCTGTACTTATATAAAGATATTTATTATTTTCTTTTTTAAAAGTATATTTATATAGTTTTCCATGTTTTTTAAATGCTGAATCAGTAGGATATGCATTATCATCTTCTTCTACTTCTTCGTTTAAATAACTAACAAAAGAATTTAACCATTTATGTTCTTTATTGTTATAGATTAAAACATAGTCATAAATATAATAATAAGTATCATCTGTTTCGGTTTTATTTTCTAAAGTATAAACTAATAAATAATTGATACAGAAATCTTCAAATGCTGTTGTTTCATCTTTAGTACCTTTATAGATTTCAGGACGATAGCCATTACAGCCACTAGGTATTAAACTTCTTAGTTTAGTATTAATATCTTTAGATATTTCTTTGTACTCTACCTTTTTTTCTTCTGCTTTTTTATTGTCTTTATCTTTGTTAATAAAGACAATACCACATATTAGTAAAGCAATAATTAAAGAAGTTATTAAGATTTTTTTAGTCATTAGTTGGTTCCTTCTTAAAGAAATTATAAATACCAAAACCTACTAATAATACTCCTACAGCAATGATTACATATAGAAGCCATCCTGATGATTTTTCAAATTCTGTCATACAGTTTTCTGGATCTTTAGTATCATAGAATACTTTGTTTTTAGCTGTGTTAACACTAGATCCTCCTGCATTTTCAGACTTACATTCATATGTGTTGCCTTCTACTTCAAAAGTATAGATTGGATGACAGATAGTTTTATCACCATCTGTATCATGTTCTACTTCACAGTTTTCATTTATATCTTTTGCTTTAGTAACACCGTCTAGATTTTTTAGTTTATTTTCATTACGCATTAGAATAAATACACCTGCTCCAACGAATAATGCTCCTACTAGAATAATTAATAAACCTTGTTTTACTTTATTCATGTTAATCACCTATTTTAAAATTTCAATACTATTGAATACATATTTATCTTCTTTTTTATCAAAGATATATTTATATTTTGTAAATTCTTTATAGTTATCACTAGTTATTCTAAATTTTAGATATTCATCTGTTTCATCTGAACCAAACTTAGTATAAACATCTTTTTCGTTAATACCTTTATAAATAATATAAGATTCTTCTAAGAATTCACCTTTGGTTACTGAAACATATACATATGCTTTAGTATCATCTTCTTCATATTTGTAATTATAAGTTAATGCTCTATCTGTTGGTGTTGGTTCACCACCATCAGAACTAACATAATAATAGTCATCTACTTTAACAAATGGTAACCAAACATTATCTCCTTCTGCTACAGTAGTTATTTTAGATAAATCTTTATTTAATAGATTAGTACTTAATTCATATACTTTGCTACTTGGGATTACATATAAAAGATTAGGATATGTTTCATATAAACTTTCATCTCTTACATTAAAGATTTGTGCATAACCATGAACATGGTAATATTCTAAGAAACCATTTAGTAAACGATCATCGCTTAAGTTTTTATATAATTCTTTTTCAAAGAATGATGCTGTACCATAAGGTCTGCTTGTATCACCATAAGTTAAGTTAACGACTTCTACTTGTCTATCTAAACCTTCTTTAACCTTTTCATCAGTTATTTCTTTTACTTTTGATTCTTCTTTTGGTTTTAAACCATCTAATTTACCAGTCTTATCTAAGAATAGAACTAAACCTATTATCAGGATTAGAATGCCTATTAATAAGAGAGCTGGATTCGTTTTCTTTTCTTCCATTTTTTTACCTACTTTCTATATAAATTATACAAAGAAAAAAAGAAAAAATAAATTATTTTTTCTTCTTTTGATCTTGATTACGAGAAGCAAGTTCTTCTTCGATTGTACGATTAGTTTCTTTTAAGTTTTTCTTCATTAAACTTTCAATTTCTTTATACAATTTATTATTTGCTTCCTCTAAGTTCATATTCTTTGATACTTTGAATGGTTTACCAAATCTAATCATAAGATTATGCTTTTTCTTATCATAATCTCCTGTTACACAACTTGGTATGATTGTAGCTCCAGTTTTTTGAGCCATAGAGACAGTACCAAATTTAAATGGTAATAAGAAGACATCATTAGTTTTATTTCTAGTTCCTTCTGGGAATAAACCAATTGCTCCACCATCATTTAATACTG
>JAEEGL010323634.1_pt1 | contig 11853 bp, 5 predicted proteins | sample 9134231 | NCBI WGS metagenome assembly JAEEGL01 (sample SAMN16246548, study PRJNA631951) | gut metagenome | biome: gut microbiome; feature: rumen; material: fiber-attached | host: Bos | place: Iran: Karaj | collected 2018-10 | reverse complement strand
TTCCACTTCATAATGGCATCTTCTTTAAATCCAAGCTCATTTTTGGCCTGAATAATACACAGCTTTAGTGTCGAACCTTTTGGAGCAGATAACGACTCAATTTGATCAGAAGAAATCAATTCATCATTTAGAAAGAGGTAAATTCCATCACAGCCCCCATCGTTACCACCGCCTACATTGCCATTATCTATCTCATCGTCGGTAATGTTATAATCTTTAAGCAACTCTGAAATAGCAAAATGTTCAAAAAATGAGCTAATGTCCACATATCCTGTAGATTCTTCATATTCTTGCTTGATGCACTCTTTGAGTAGGATTTGATTATTTGTTAACGAATCTGTTTTAGACATAAGTATCTCCTTCGCCTTTAGTATATACTTTTAACCATAAAAAGATCTCGCCTTTTATACGACGACGAAATACACATTGTTAGTGTCACAATTATCTTGTAATTATTCTTCTTAACGCACTTACGATATTCAACACATCATCCTCTGTATTATCTCTTCCCAATGATACTCTAATTGTCCCCCTAGCATATTCCTCAGGAACATCGATTGCCTTTAACACATGAGATATTTGAGAATTAATGCTATCACAAGCCGAACCAGTAGATACAAAAATCTTCATCAAATCAAGTCTATGTAAAAGCATTTCACCATCAGAACCCCGGAATGATAAACTCACATTTCCCGGCAGATGATTGTTTTCTGAGCCATTGCGAATAAAGTCTAATCCAGAGTTCTTTAGTCCATTTAGCAGGTCTTCCTCTAGTTTATTCAATCTTCCATTCTGAATTGACATCGCCTTGCAGTTCTTTTCAAGTGCAACAGCCATGCCAACTATCGCAGCAACATTTTCAGTTCCTGCCCTTCTTCCGTTTTCTTGTGATCCTCCAGAATGAAAAACAGACAACAGTCTTCTTCTGCTGTCAAATAAAAAGCCAATTCCTTTAGGCCCGTTAAACTTATGCGCGGACGCGGATAAAAAATCAATCCCTAGCTCGCGAACATCTATCGGAATATGCCCCACTGCCTGAACCGCGTCAGTGTGAAAACTCGCACCATACTTATGAGCAATTTGGCATAATTGTTTTACATTCTGTATAGTCCCGATTTCATTATTTGCCATCATAACAGACACTAATGTAGAAGCGCATGATGCTACCGGATTTCCATTGTGTCTAAGCGTAGCCTCTAAATCTCCTTCCGCAATAACCCCTTCTTTATCAACCGATAAATACTTTACTGTTGCGCGGCGAGCTTCTTGCATGAAAGCACAAGCATTTAACACTGCATGATGTTCTATAGAAGTAGTAACTATTGTTTTTAGATCCGTCGGAAGGCCAAATTCTTTGATTACCCAGTTATCGCTTTCCGTGCCACCAGATGTAAAGAGGATCTGTTCGGGTTCTGCATTTATGCAATCAGCAATTGTTTTTCTTGCATTTTTCACCGCAAATTTAGCCTTCTTAGAAAAAAAATAGGGTTGTGAGGGATTCCCATATTCTTCTAACAAATAAGGCCTCATGGCTTCATAGGCATCCAAATCCAATCTCGTAGTAGCGGCATTATCCGCATAAACGTAATTGTTCATTTAAATAGAGTGCACCCCTCTTCCTTAAACTCTTCAATCTTATCTTCTAATTCTTCTACTGTACAGCCAAGGTACGAAGCAAAACACTCCATACAATAAAACTCCTTAGTGTTCTTGCTAAGCAACTTTTTATTCAAGCCTATAGTATTATTATCAAGATGTTCTTTTCCGCAAACCACACAATTAATTCTCATTTGCCAAATCCTTAACCGCAAACTGCGGAACATTCTTTTCTCTATATTCTACATCAAGAATTCCGAGTTGGGTCTTGATTATCCCCCTCATTTTACAAGCCGGCCTTAAGCAATATAGATTAAAGTTATGCATCGTTATATCGCGAGGTGTCCGAACGTTCGGGAACAGTAGTTTAAGGTATGCTGTGCAAATACGCTTCACCGCTTCCGTATCTCTAGTATCTGACCCTTCTGGTAATTCCACAAGAGCATCTACAACTGCTCTATAACTGATATCATCACGTAGTTGATGCAGTATAGAACTAAAATACTCTGAATTTAACGCCCAGCCACAAACCTTTAAATCATCATTCATTCTTGGAATATCCCATCCCTTGATAAAACCATGGATCCTATCTAATAACGCGCTTTCTTGAAACAACTTGGGTAATTCAGCAAACATGTTGGTATATTCATCCATATTATCCTGGTGGATATTTCCAAGGAATACTACTCCCGCATCAGACTTTCCATCGTAACCGCCTATATTAAATGTACCATATTCCATATAGCCCTGCATAATGGAACGCATTTCGTTTACATCACCAAACTGAACTAGCTTAACCTCATCAATTACTACAAAGTCATTGCCAATAATAAACCCTGGGCTTCTGCGAGAGGTATCATAAAACATCTTTGCCCTTGTTACTTTTCCTCCGTCGGTCAGCATTCCATACTTGCTAACATGCCCGAATACATAAGACTTACCGGTCCCCTTCGGAGCCAATTCAATTATATTCAACCGTTTCTCTACAAATGGAAGAAGTCTCGATAACATTGCCAGCTTTTGTTCCTTGCTCTTATATCCTGCGGCATTATAATCAATCGCTCCCAATAGGATATCTATCCATTCGTCTACTTCAAATTCACTTCTAACGTCTTTATAATATTCGAGATCTATTGTATAGGGGCAGAAGTTCTTAAATGCAGTTAGTTTTATTTTTCCTTTTTTCCCGCGTTTAACCTTATCATCTTCGAATTGTGTTTCATATTCGTTCGGTGCACGATACCCCAGTTCAATCATTCCCCAGGTCTCATGTTCCGCGATTAATTCCGTTTTTACCTTTTCCCATATGGCATCTTCAATAATTGTATCTTTATTTGTCAAGCCAAAATCAGGAAGCGCAAATGAAATCTCACTTGTTTGAATATCTATGTCCACAGTTATTTTTGCAAGAATTTGAACCTTATCCCGTTCAAAGATAATCCTGTCCTTTATAGCAGTCCAGTCTTCTTTACGCGGAATATATGTTTTTACAAATTCTGAGACTTGTGCAGGATCAAAGACTCCATCCTCATTTTGAAACTCTGCTAGAAGCCAGTCTCTCATGAAAGATGGAAGACTCAAAGTCGAAAAGAAATTGTCCTTTTTAAGATCTTTATATACAATCATCCCATTGAAACAGTCTCTTAATCTATCTATCATTATTTCTTAAATCCTCCAAACATCTTATTATCCAACTCAAAACCTTGCGATTTCTTAACGCCCTCACGTTCGAAAGAAATATTAACTCCACGCTTTACGCAGTTATTCGAAACAAAGATTTCTAAGGAGCTTTCACATGCTTTTTCGGGTTTATCCAATTCAAATCTAAATGTTTTTTGATCCTCATCTGGTTTCCCTGAATACATCTTCCCATTAACCCTTATCTCAAGGTTGGTCAGTTCATTCTTAGACCAAATAACAAGGACAGGCTGCGTTTTGTAGCTAAACAGTACCTTATTACCGTCATTCATTACCTTGAACTCCCAAACAGAGCGGTTCATGGTGATCGAAATAATCGGAACCACTACCTCTTCCAACGTCGCACCACCATGTGTTTCAACTGCTGCAGGACGTGAACCATCAAATCTGTCATACCCCGCCAAGATGCATAAATTTCCTTCATGAATAGCATGCGGAAGGTTTTTGGTTAACTCATTATATTCGCTAACTCTTCCACCATGGGTTCCCGTTCTATTTGATGCAATAGGCAACACAGATTTTTTAATCACCGCCAATCGGCTTGCTCCGTGATCCGATATAATATATGCTTTTGTATATTTGTTCGAGGACAATTTTGAGTAAACGTTAGCAATCACTTTATCAATTACGGATAACTCATCAATCAGGTGAATGGGATACTGTGACTTTTCAAAGTTATAATCGCCAATCGCCTCATGCTTATCTTTATCTATATCTTTAATAAAATCGACAACTTCTGCCCCACTCGATCTAAATACATCTACGAATTCTTTGTTGACCGGTGTTATGGACGGAAGATTACATTTTCCAACCTTAGTTTCGACAAACAGCCCCTTCGCAGCACATTTTTGGTGTATGTAATTGAGAAATTCCACCCCCAGAGCGTCGACAAAATACATTATGGATCCTTGTTTATCGAGATCACTTACAATTTCCGCCCTGGTTGGAAGCTCGACAAAATGCTGTTCAACAGCTTCCGTATTTACTAGTTTTTCAAATTCCGGATACACCACATTACGAAGCTTCTGAACCGTATACATAGAAAAGTAATTATCCAACAACTCGTTTCCGTAATAGAACGGAGTCATATAGTTATAGAAATCAACAAAATTACTTTTCAGTACAACTTGTAGAGTAGTATCGTTATATTCGGCTTGATAAATCCCGATTAGTTTAATAGCTTTCTCTTTTTCAATCTTAGTCAAATCCGATAAATAATAGATCGCATCTTTTCCCTTTTGATCCACATATTCACAGTAGTCAGCAACCTCTTCTTCCGGGATATCAAGTCGAAATCGTAACGATTTCCACTGTGTGTACACATGATCAAATGACTTGTCTTCTTTTGAATAATACAGAATAGCTCTCACTAAATTGCGTATCAACTCGTCAAATCTACAAGAATTATTCACCGCATCTTGGATGATTTGATTTTTTAAATCCGGTAATGCTTTCATCGAGATAAACAAAAGCCATTTCATCTGATTTTCGTATGAATACCATTCCTGCAAAGCGTATTCGTAACTATTCGCACTACCAAAAACGGACACAACAACAGATCGAAACGATGCATGGTTTTCACTTAATGCTAGAAGGTATCTCCAATAAGAGTCGTCTTCACTATTGTACGTAAAAGCTCCTAATTCAGGATATTTATTCTGGATCATTTGTAATGGTGTGTCTAAAGTAGAAATTGCATACTGTCCATTAGCAAAAACATCTGCTTTCTTTGCCGTACGAATGAATATCTTATGAGCGGTGACATTTTCAATAACTTCCGGCAACTTTTCTACTCCCTCAAACAGATATGGCGAATCAAAGGAAAAGTCTTTGGAAACAAATATAATATGAGGTCTTATTGTTTCATCTTCCGAAGCCGCAAATATAATCCTATGCGCGGCTCTTAAATCTTTCTGTACAATACTCCTAAGCAGCTCCTCGCAATGATAACTGACTATTACCGTTTTATTTGATATGCTCATATTGCACAAAGTAACCAACGTTCTGTTGAGTTCAGATGTGCTTACTAATTTAAGATAGGTAGTCAAGCCGAATACAAATAGGCTACCCTGAGATCGTTTAATGCAATCAATTACCCCCATTACATTGGGCAAACCATCTGTCTTGGCAAAATCAGAAATATGAACGATTGTATTATCACTCACGCTATAATAATCCAGTAATTCAGTTTTTTGCGCAGAGTTCTCCACATTCACTATAAGAGGGTACGTGATTAAGTCATCCTGCAGGTACCTGTTTATTTTTTCAATACAATCGTTCATTGATGCCTCCTTTCGTTATTGCTTCCCCTCGTTCTTGATAATACTAAGACCAACAGAAATATCGTTCTGAATTAGTTTTCTCAAATAGTCTTTTAATACGCCAATATCATCCATTGAATCTAGAATATTATTCGCACTAACACATCCCTCCGTAGCATATTTAGCTAAAGCGTATTCCTTTATCAATTTATCAATCAGCGGATTTGAATACCAGTCATATGGTTGCACAGACACACGTTCCTTTAGATATGCTCTAACATCACTAGCACTAAGCAAAACCACATAATCCTTCAAGATTTTCTCATTAAACGCCGCATCTATCTGTTCCTGACTATTAAGAGAATCGTAGAAAGACGCTGTTTCAAGATAGCTCATAGCATATTCAGTCTCATCATCCTCGGGTTGATGACGTGACAAAGTCTGGAAAACTCGTCGTGCCGAATCATATTCGTCTTCATCAACCATACAGATAATAGGCGTCATGTGGATTTTTGACCACTCTTCCGGCGAATCTGTTCCTGTCTTTTCTTTCCACAGTTTTTTTAATTTTACCTTTCCCAATTTACTCTTATAGTCTTTTGCGACCTTCTCAATCATCTGCAAATACTGCGTTTTGTCTTTGGTAAATGTATCTCCAGTAGGCACAGTCATGAAAAGGCCATTTTGCTCACTTGCATTGAACTCATTCACATAAAAACTACATACCTGAGTAAATAAGTCAAACTGTCCTTTATAATACTCATCAAATAGATCGCCCTTTTCTTTAAGCAGCTTCAAAAAGGCATTTTTTTGTGAGTCTAGCAATGACCCCTGACGCTTCAGATCATATAAAATTGAAACAAATGCAGCAACATCTCCCAGATAGTTTTTGGATGCTTCATATGAAACTCTAATATTACTACACTTGTTTTTCCATGCATCTAATGCTTCTCGGAGTGTTATAGATTTTCCAATCAGCCGATTGCTCTCTGCAATAATACCGTATTCTACTATTACTTCTGAGATTTTCTTATCAGCAGTTTCTTTTGTCCATACCCAATTAGCGGAATCAGCGTCAAACTTTTTCTTCACCTCATTGATGTATTGACCCTCGTCATCTATTAACTCAGCTAATTGAACCAATTCACCATCATTGAATTCAGCCAAGTAATTGTTCATTCCATGCCTGCACATGTCTTTAGTGAACAAATTCGGCAAGTCTGCTAGTAAATCCGTGTTGGACTTAGATAGGGTTCCAATATCCTTTGCAATCTCTGACTCTGATTTCCCGGCGTTACCATTATTGGCTAACGCTGAGTAAAGTTGAATTACATTAGTCACCACAGATTTGGAAGATGCTAGTGAAATATCGTCAAGGCAATACTCCGTACACCAGATGGGGAACGTTAATTCCTTCATCCGGTTCCGAATAAGATTTCGTGTATTTGGAATATTGGTACACTGTTCTATGTTCAGTCCAAACGCCGCGCAAGTAAGCTCATTAAACTTGCGTATTTCTTCTGTCATCGTAACAATGTATTTCTCGCGGTATTTTGTCTCCTGACCAGCTACATATTTGATAACCCACTCGATCATGGCCTGCAAATTTGCTAGGTTTAACTCTCCACCCGATATACCATCATCATACCCGTATTTATCTCCTATGTAATCCTTTAGTACAAATCCAAGAAGAAATGCTGTCAAGTTACACGGCATAAACCCAAATGGGGCTTCAGTTAAGCTATCGTATATCGTGGAAATAGCAACTCTGTCACCATTACTCAATTCTTCATTGATTATCTTAGTAACATGACGCTTGACTTGAGAAATATGCAAATGCGGTTTTTCTTCCCAATATTGGTATTCTGCGGGCATCCCCCAGGCTCCCTCTAAAGCTTTTTCAAGTTTTTTCTGAGCCTGTGGAGCATTAAACGTTCCTTCCGTCTTTCCTACCACGGCCGACTTAACTCCCTGTTTTAATGCACCACTGACATAGACACCATCTATTAGATCATAATTCACTTCCGGAGCTTGAGGATATACTTCTCTAACTATACTGTATAATCCTGAATACAAATCATCCAGATTACTTCTACGTTCTCTCTTAACAGTCCCACTCGGAGTTAATCGGCAAATATAAAATGATCCGCTGTCTTGCATGGATTTTTTCCAGGCTCCAATAATTTCCGATGCCTTCTGAGAATAGCCGGCGCTCTGGTCAGGATCGTTCTTATCAAAAGACTCGCTTTGAACCATATTATCAATGAAATCTTTCCATCTCTCATAGCCAAACGGAGTTGCTCCTGTGTCAATAATCGTCAGATTTAACTCTTCGTTTTTAGGGTCTTTTAATATTGTATCAATGGCGGCTTCAATCGCTCTGCTTTCTTCATCATTTTTTGAAAATACGCACAGGCAATTAAAGCTCCCCTTCAGGGGCTTCAGTTTTTTAAACTTCAGAACGCAACTAGATATACTATCTAGCGTTGCTAACATGATATTATAGCGTAGCTTTATTGCCCCAGGCCATGACAAAGGATCACTAAATTTGTCATCCTCAATCAGCTTTGCTGTCGGCCATTTTGCTTCGACTTCATCACGACTAACTGTAGAAGTCGCAATCAACTGGACAATGTAGACAGTTTTCCCCTGAATAGTTTTAGGAAATAGAATATCCATTTTACATAACGCGTCTGCAATGCTAGCTGCTCCATTACCTATAGCAGTCCCTTCAAAGGCCAAATTCAAGTTCTTATCTGTGGCATAGAAACACTCAACAGCATCACCATTCATATAAGAAATAGCCTGCATAAGGAGAACCGTTTTCAGGATTTTTATCTGTTCATCATTCAATTTATAACTTTTTGATTTGCTAATCGAACTAAGGATATTTCTTATTTCCTGACGTAGATATCTTCCTTCATCTTGATAAAAGTACTCCCACAGCATGTCAATAGTTACCAAGGGATTTGCTGTATATGGACCATATGTATCTATGTACCATTGAAAATCCTTAAGTTTAACACCAGAGTCATTTTTTATGTATTCAAACATACTTCTAGTGTTTTCCTGGAATGAAGACGCAATATACTTCAAAACAAGAGCTGCATAAGGATGAATAGGTAAGATATTCAGCATATCCTCATCTGTAATATCATCGGATGTCAACTGATTTAGCTTATCCATTACCAGTTTTCTACTGTTCGAAGTGGCGGAAAACTGCTCTTCGCATATCTCCTTCCACTCTTGCGCTACTTGCTCATCCTTATTTTTCTCAAGGGCATGTCCTATCAACTTAAAGGCAATATTATCCGGAAGATCGATAACCGAAGTGGGTTTTACAAAACGATTAATTAATTTCTTATCACTTCCGCCTTCTTTTGCTACTATGTCTTCACTTACACCTGTATGAGTAACTATCAAGAGGCAAAAATTGTTGGTTTCAGTGATTTCCATTATTTCTTGAAAACCTGTTAAATCATGTATGTGATTCTGAAAAAACTTAGTAAATTCATCCCACACAAAGAACAAGCTTTGGAGGTTATTTCCTTTAATAACATCTTTCAGCCACTCAATAAAAATTTTCACATCTAGCTTCATCGGATTGATGCCGTTCTCTTTGCCAACCTTAGCGATTTTTCCCAAGAGCATGGTCAAAGGATCACCGGTAAAACTATTCAATCCGTTTATCACATCTTCAACAGACTGTCCGATAAATCGACTGTCTTCTGAGATAATAGATTCAAAATACAACCTGTTACGTTCTACGGAAAGCCACTTTAAGGTTGCATCTTTCAATGATGCTTGCCCTGTGTATTCACATCCAGCAGTTTTTAACTCCTTAATAATGCTCTGCTGCATTACGGAACACAAATCCGCGTCCCCATCTACAGAAGAAGTACCATAACAATGTACAGTAATAATTTTTCTTATGTTCCCATTGTCATCTTTACGTTCTTTAATTGCGCAGAACCGCTTTTTTAGCGTTTTATCAAGATTATATCTATCAAAATACGCTTCCGTAGTAGCTTTATCTGCTTTTAGTAAACTACTAAGCGCCAGCGCAGCATACGACTTACCTGTACCATATCCGCCCTCAACCCAAATACCCAAAGGTTGTTTCCTCTCGAGCACGTTAGCTGTAGTCTCAAGTAATCCAACGAAAGTAGGATGTGGATAAAAATCCCTCCAGTCTACGTCGCCTTTTCTAATTAATTCATCAGTAACGCACGGGTAATACTGTTTCTTTATATCGAAGTACTTTCTGTAGGTGCTGACAGCCATAATTATTCCTCCATGTAGAACAAGTTAAGAACATCCTCTGAAGATTTATCACTTTTTAAATATATATTTTCAAGATCAATGGTAAATGATGCTGTAATATAGTCAGGATAATTCGCTGACAAACCATTGATTACTCTTATCATAGTATCCCTGTCTAGTCCAAATATTTGGGTTGGGCTTATTCCATCACTATTGATGTCATGATCTAATAATCGGCTTATAGTAAAGCTGTAATACCCGCCGCACTTCTCAGCAAATTTATACAGCGAATATAAAACTACCATTGGATCCGGATTATTCCATGCTGTCCTATAAACCGCCACCAGTTTATTCTTCTCTCTTCTTCCAGTTCCCATACCTATCCTTCCGAAAGGAAGCTCGGTAAATCTATTGAAGCAACTCCAAATATCTTTAGCCCAAACTTCTTTCGCTCCAGCTTCCTGCAGCAAAGAAATAGTATAGTCCTTAGAATAATCTGTATTAAAATCCAAATTCTTTACAAACCATCTAAGTTGTGGAGCATATACAGCATTTGAAAACATGATACCCCACGAAACTTGATTGCTTAATCCAAGCCGTTTAACCACTTGTGCTGCAGGCGAAAAGCGATTGTCTTCAATCATATTACTGTCCCGCAGAAACCTTTTGAAAAAACTGTGCATCTGTGAACCCAGTGTATGCTTACTATCAAAATCGTTTTCATACTTCAAGAACTGTTCAAACCATTCCATTTTAGGTGCAAAGTGTGAATAACTATTTAAACTTTTTTCCTGCATATTTCCTGTCTCTCCTTTGGGCATCTCAATTGAATTATAAACCAAACATCCTTTTAGTGCTTTATGGCATTCCGAACAATGCTTGCATTCATCGCTTATAAAAACCTTACCATCAGCCATACTCAAACATCCATTATGGCAATCCGCCTCACATTCATGACATCCAATACATTGAGCAGATTTTCTAAATGCATTCTTAAAGAATTTGATAAACAGGGGATCCCTCTTAGCGATCTCATTAGCTATGGTTACAGTGATAATGCCGTTGTTTTCCAAAACATGAAATGTATAGCAATTACCCCTATGCATGATGTTATATCCATCATCATCTTCTTGAAGAACCCCAACTGTCTTCATCCATATTTTCCAATCCATGTTCGGATTATTAAGTTGAATAATTATGTTATTCTTGTCTATGCAATCGGAATACTTAGGTTCAAAGCGAAGATCTCTACCATTCTTTCTTGCCTTCCATCCGCCATTCTCTATAAACTCTTTTAACCTCTCTTCTGATTGAAAGTTTTGCCTGTAATGATCCTCAATTTTAGAAACCAATGCGTCAAATTCTTCACAATAACAGGCCCTGGCAATATACTCATTTCTTTCTGAAGCGCCAGGGCATACCAAGCACCCTGCACGCCTATTTCCTTTTTTATATGCTTCATTCAGCAGTAAGCCTTGCGAAAAAATATACATATACAGTTCCGCGGAATTCCATTCCAATATTGGATTACAGCTCCACTGCCCTTTATGCTTTTCCCCGAGACTAACATAATCATATTCGCTTCTAGCTATGCTTTCACTACCTCTTACGCCAACAAATGCCATTCCGGTAAAATAATCTTTCCCTGTCACTTTTCTAAGCATCAAAATTTGGGGAGAAGTTTTATGGACGCTACAACACCAACGTATAACTGTAGCAGGCGGTCCAAATTGACTCCAAGAATACTCAGGGCTAAACTCTGATTTTGCTCTTAAAAAAACTATATTTTCGTTTCCGCACCACTCCTCAGTTTTATTTACCACCGCATATGTATCTGGAAACTCCATGCCCGTGTCGCCAAACAAAACTTTAAAATCATTATGGGGAAGCGCTCTAGATACCAAATCAAGAGTAACTATGCTATCCTTTCCACCGCTAAACGCGACGTAAAATACATCTACTCGGTTACGATACTCCATAAAATAGTTATAAATCTTCTTTATGGTTTCCTGCGCTAGGCTTTCCATTATTTCAT
>JAEEGL010212615.1_pt1 | contig 11853 bp, 13 predicted proteins | sample 9134231 | NCBI WGS metagenome assembly JAEEGL01 (sample SAMN16246548, study PRJNA631951) | gut metagenome | biome: gut microbiome; feature: rumen; material: fiber-attached | host: Bos | place: Iran: Karaj | collected 2018-10 | reverse complement strand
GAGTTTGTATATTTAGAGCCACACAATTAAATCAAACCATAAAGAAAAACGCTAAGGTAGGACACAAATGAATAAAGACTGGTCAGACAAAAACAAAGAGATGCAAAAACTGATCTCAAAGGAAGCGACTTTCAAAAAAGGCGTTGAGTTACTTATTGAACTGAGGAAGGACATTTTCGGTCAAATTACTCATATTGCGATGGATTATCCCGAGGAAGCATTTTCTCAGATGCCCTTTGGTGGTGGAGACGGAAACCACAATGCCACGCTTGCCTTTTCCATCTGGCACACATTCAGAATCGAGGACATAGTCGCTCACGAAATGATAGCGTGTGACAGTCAGATTTTTTTCAAAGATGATTTTTCCAAAACCATCCGCTCGCCAATCATAACGACGGCAAATGAAATTCCAGATGACAAAATGGAAGAGTTCTCCAAAAAACTGGACATCAAGGAACTTTACCGTTACGCCGAAGCCGTGATGGAATCTTCAAACCAAATGCTTATGAATCTTGAGTATTCCGACTTGAAGAGAAAATTCGGCGACGACATGATTTTAAAGCTGAAGAAGACAAAATGCATAAGTGATGATGAGAAATCAGTATGGCTCATTGACTACTGGTGTTCCAAGGATGTCCTCGGTCTGATTATGATGCCGTTCTCAAGGCATTGGATCATGCATGTGGAGGCGATGCAGAGGATTAAAAACAAGCTATGCAAGATTGCCCGCAAAGGAATTGACCCCGTGGCGTACTGCGGTCTTTCATGCAATCATTGTTTTCTTTCAGAGTGGTGCGGCTCGTGCCGTTCAATTTACAACACATGCTCTTTTGCGACTGTCACGCCGGACAGGATTTGCCCCAACGTAAAATGCTGCGGGGAAAAAGGATTCGACGGATGCTATGAATGTGATGAGATTGAGTCCTGCGTAAAAGGTTTTTATGTTCCATCGAATGACGGAGCGAACGCGGCAAAGGCACTGTCGCTTTACATAAAAAAATACGGAAAAAAAGAATTCCTTAGAGTCCACGACCGGCTCCACAAAAAATATGATTTTTCCAAGACGCAGGAAGTTTTGGGACAGGACTACAAAGAGGGATTGAGAATCCTTGAGGAAACATGATGATTGTCCTGATTGACGAAAACAAGTCTATCAGTTAGAATAAATCTATGATTGGAAACAAGATAATTGTTCAAGTTGACGAAAACAACATTGATGATGCCGCAAGAATACACTCAATTTCCTGGCAGGACTCTCACCGCTCATTTTGCGAAAAGGATTTTATTGAGCTGCATTCGCCTGAGCATCAGAGAAAATACCTTTTGGACAAACTGAAAGACGCTTACGAGATTTTCATGCTTTTGGATGAAGAGCCTGTCGGAATTGTGTCGGTAAAGGAAAATCTGATTGAAGACCTTTACGTGCTTCCACAAATGCAGAACAAGGGTTACGGAACAGAGCTTTTGAAATACGCATGCAAGAAATGTGTTGGAAAACCTACGCTGTGGATTTTGGAAAACAATGTGAACGCCGCCCGCCTTTACAAGAGATACGGTTTTGTAGAAACGGGCCGACGCCAAGCCATAACAGAAAATCTTGATGAAATTGAATTTGAATTGTCAAAGTGAAGATTGAAATATGACATTCGATGGAACTCAAAAAACAATCGGCAAGGGCGCACAGGCAGAAGTGCTTTTGTATCACGGTTTTGCATACAAGGTTTATAATGAATCATATCCAGCAGAATGGATTGATTTTGAAAAACACCAGCAGCAGGCAGTGAACAGAGCGAGCCTGTGCAATGTAGAATATTACGACACTGATGATCCTCACATAATCAAAATGGATTTGGTAGAAGGTGACCAGCTTGAAAAATCTGTTCCAAAAAATCCTGAGCAGGGATTTTTACTTCTTGCCCGTGCATTCCGTTTTGTGCATGAGGCAGATTCAAGTGACACAACAATTCCACCGTTAAGTGCAACAGCAGGTCTCGCGCTTACGGATGAAGAAAAATCCGAAGTGCTTCCAATAATCGACCGCCTCTCTCAAAAATACAAAAGCACCATCTGCCATCTGGACATGCATTTTTTGAACATCATGATTCCAAATGATGCCGAACTCATTGCAGATAAAATTAAATACACAATCATCGACTGGATGAACGCCAGACTTGCCCCACCGGTTTTTGACTATGCCCGGACTTATGTGATTTTTGATGAGTTTGCAAAGGAAGCTCTGGAGTTTTATAAGGCAGCAATCTGGCCGGATGTTCTTTCACTTGGCATCACCGAAGATGATTTTTTTGACGCGATAAAAGTCTGCAAAATTTTACGGAACCATGAAAAATGAAAAAAGCCACGCAGTTTGGAATGCCTACATTAATAGAAAATAAAACGCTCGAAGACAACATCGCTTTGTGCAAAAGACTTGGCCTCAAATTCATCGAGTTGAACATGAACTTCCCGGAATACCAGCTTGAACAACTTGAACAGACGGGCACATTTATCAAAGCAGCCGAGCAGGCCCAAATTTATTACACGATTCATCTAGATGAAAACCTGAACATCGCGGACTTCAATTCCCTTGTTGCAGAAGCATATTGCGAGACCGTCCGGCGTACAATCGAAGTTGCAAAAAAGCTTCTCCCCTTGCGCGACAAATATGGTGACCCGACTCAGCCGCTCACACTCAACATGCACATGAATCACGGAATCTACATCACCCTGCCGGACAAAAAAGTTCAGATGTACGAGCGTGATTTTGAGACATATATGGATTCCTTTGCCCGATTCAGAAAATCCTGTGAACATTGGATTGCCGACTCGGATATAAAAATCGTGATTGAAAACACAGACGGATTCAGGGATTACGAAAAGAAATCAATTGACTTCCTGCTCGAAAGCCCTTTCTTTGCACTGACCTGGGACATAGGACATTCAAAGGCAATCGGTGAAAAAGATGTTCCGTTTATAAAATCTCACGCAGACAGGCTCATTCATTTTCACATTCATGACGGTTCAGAAAATCCGCCGAAAAATCATCTGGCTTTGGGAGACGGAGAAATCGACCTTGACGACCGACTAAGGCTGGCAGAATCACGCAATGCAAGATGTGTGCTTGAGACAAAAACTGTAGCGGCCCTGGAAAAATCCGTTAACTATTTGAAAAGGAGGAGCGGAATATGAATTATAAGATAATTGATAAGGAAAAATATTACAGAAAAGGTGTGTTCCGGCATTTTACGGAAGACTGCAAATGCTCCACTTCGATGACGGCAAGAGTGGATGTGACTGATCTTGTAAAGCTTTCAAAGAAAAACGGCACAAAGTTTTACATCAATTTTTTGTACATTCTTTCAAAGGTAATGAATTCCCGCGATGATTACAAAATGGCATACCTCTGGCAGAGCGATGAGCTGATTTGCTATGATGTGATAAATCCTATCCAATATGTGTTTCATGAGGACACGGAAACTTGTACTCCTGTGTACAGCGTATATAATGAAAACTATGAAACTTTCTATGCGGATGCCCTCAGGGATGTGGAAGAGGCAAAGAAAACCCGTGAGTATATGCTGGATGCGGCAAATCATCCGAACTGGTTCGACGCCTCATATATTTCATGGCTCTCTTACGACTCCCTGAACATTGAGCTCCCCGACGGATATTTGTACTTTGCCCCAATAATCAACTGGGGAAAATACCGCGAGGAAAATGGCAGACTCATGATGCCCGTAAGCGTAAGAATGAACCATGCCATAGCCGATGGATATCTGATTGCAAATGTATTCCGTCTGCTGCAGAATGAGATTGAATCATTTTGCGCCGAGCATTGAAATGAAAATTATGCCGTGAACCAATCCTCCACACGCAGGAAGGCTTTTTGTTTCATCGGCTCAAAATCCGCGGTGTTGTGGGTAACAAGCACCATGCCGTTCGAAATTGCAGTCGCGGCAATCTGAGAATCGTAGTTGGGGAGAGTCTTGCCATCCTTTTCGGCACTGGCCTGAATTTCACCGCAGATGGAAGCGGAAAATTTGTCGTAGGGGATAACCTCAAAACATTCGTCATAATTTTCAAGGCAACATTCCAGATACTTTTTCTTTCTGCCTTCTGGAAGACGGGCAACTCCGCGCTTTAATTCCTGCCAGGTTACAGCAGAAATAGCACACATGTCTCTCCTTGCCGAATAATAAGCAAGAACATTCTCATTAGGATTCACTTTTGAAAATTCCGAAACGATATTTGTGTCAAGTAAATAAGTTTTTTTCACAGTTCTTCCTCCTTCCAGTCTGATTTTCTACGCCCATGGATCCTTGGAATAATCCGGGCATTCGCGAGACGGTGTAACATCAAAGCCGTCATCATCCACGACATCAGCAAACTCATCTTTAAGCGCAGACAATTTGTCTAACAGAGACGGTTGCCTTTGTTTTTTATCCTGATAATCCACGTAGCTCATAATCACCGCCACAGGCTTGTCATAACGTGTGAGCTCAACAACCTCACCTTCTTCCGCGAGCTTTACCAGGGACGAGAAATTATTGCGCGCCTCATAAATGGATGTTACACACATAAGGGCCTCCTTTTGCTTGGATTAAATGAAACTGACAATCATTCGGCAATTATGCCTACCCATAATATAACACAGGAATACATTCTAGTCAAGTAAAAAAATGTTAGCCAACATTTTGGACTCAGACAAAAATCCTGGTATCGTCCTTGATTCCATAAGCAGGATTGTTTTTGTCACCGCGTAACTCAGGATTTTCCAAAGTGATTGAATCATACCGGCGCAAGGAGAAAAAACCGAGCGAGGCAGCGTAGGCGTCATCCTTTTTTGCGGAAAGCGCAATCCTCCTCTCTCCGTCGCAGATTAAAAAACGCACCCTCCCGGACTTATTGAGCATGGCATCCGAGACAACCCTGAAACGCAAGTCGCAGGGCTCACACGCAGATTTTTCCGGCGCACCTTTTCCGAAAATAAAAAAACTCGCCTTCACAGATTCCCTGTCCAGTTTTGCATTACGGGCGATTGACGCGACAGGCTCGCATGGACTCCATTTTATTTCCGAATGGCATGTGTGATTTTCTCCCGCAAGCAAGGCAGGACACGGGGCATTTTTCAGGCAGGGAGAGATAACTGAAAATCCGTTTTGAATCAGAGTGTCGCGGACCGAAATCAGGTTGCGGCTGGTTTCCAAAAGAGCGGGCTCCGACAAAAAGAGCATACCGTCCTCCCCCATGAGCTCACCAAGGCGGATTAAAAGCTCGCTTCGTTTTGAGATGCAGTCCTTCTGATTTTTCCAAAGCTCGTTCAAGGCGTGGCTCATCACGATTATGTCAAATTTTGCGTCTGGACTCAGGCGTGGAAAATCCTTTTGCAAATCAGTTTCCACAGCGGAGATCTTTACTGAGGGAATCTCCAGCCTGAAGATTTTTTCCGCAAGCGACAGCGCCTTTTTGCTTGAGTCCACCAGGGTCACATCCAAAGCAGGGAGCGATTTTCCCTCTCTTGATTTTTCATCGTGCAATCCGAGGATAAAATCACAGAGAGCAAAGGATGCGGGTCCGGGTCCGCTTCCCACGTCCAGAATCGAAACGGATTTTTTCTCACGGCACAGTTTTTTCAAATCAGCACAGAGACTCGCGGCACTGGAAATCTGCATGTAGGTCACGGGCCAGTAATATAGAAGATAAGCGCCAAGATGCGAGTTTTTTTCCATGTAGCCGGCGCCCGCAAGATTCCTTTCACCCGTCAGCCCACGCTGCAACTCAAGGAGTGACGCCGAGACAGATTTCAACTCACCCGGATTCAGCGGAGATTTTTTGGAGCTCCCACGCCACAGGGAAAGCAAGGCCGGTATGTGCGACTTCAACTTTTCCGTGCTGTCCGTTTCAGTCTGAGAGGCCATTTTTATTTTCCGAAAACCTCAGCCAAAGGAATCTTGTAGACCGAACCGCAATTTCTGCAGCTCACCTCAAGCGGATCGGGACCGTTTTTCTTCATGTCCAAAAGCTCAGCCTGTGGAAGATGCCGGATGTGGTTCAGATAGATTTCCTTGGAGCATGGACAGTCATAGCGGACATCCCGGTGCAGGGCGATTGAAGGATGGAACTCACGGAAGAGACCGTAAATCAAATCCTCAAGGCTGTGTCCCTCGCTGAACCAAGTGCCGAGAGAAGGAAGAGTCTTGAATGCAATCTCAAGTTTTTCAATCAGCTCGCTGTCGGAAAGCTCAATGCCGGAAAGCGATTTTTTCTTCACTCCGCCGACCTCAGGCATGACCTGCAGAAAGAGACCTCCCGCACCGATCACGCGACCTTTTTTGTCCATCTGTATGCCGGTGTTGAACGCGGTTTTTGTCTGTACGCTCTGGTCAAAAAAATCCACCAGATCCTGCGCGATGTTCTTTTTGTTGATTTGTATGGAGCTCACGTAAGGAGCCTTGTCGCCCTCAAAAAGCGTGGACATGCTCATGGTTCCCTCTCCCAAAAAAGGAGCGAGGTCCCAATTTTCCAAGGGAGAGTCCACCGGTATGTGCTCGTTAAAAAGATATCCGCGGACATAGCCTGTCGTGTCAGCCTCGACGGAAAATCCCTGTGCGGGCCCCGCAACCTCGTACCGCCATGTCACGTGCTCCTTGCCCTTGAGCGTGGGAAGCAAAAGAGCCCCGCAAAGAGATGCCTGTCCCAAAACCATGGTCTCAAGAATCCCTGTCTTGTGCTGGGCTCTCATCTGGTTTACAAAATGTGTTCCGTGAAACAAGGCGCCCCTTGCCCTTCCGTCCGCAAGCACGAAAACCGCCATGTCATCCTTCGGCAGCTTTTTCAAATGTGCAAGCAATTCCTCATCTTCAATTTCTGCTCTAATCATGCGGAACATTATAACAGATTGCGGAAAAAGATTGTAGGGGGCATATTCATTTTAAATCTGTGATTTCAAATCTGCGATTTCAAATCTGTGCACCCTGCAATTTGTAATACTCGCCGTGTTTTGCCATGAGCTCATCGTGCGTGCCAAGCTCAACAATTCCGTGGTCATTCACAACCGCAATCTTGTCCGCGTTTTTTATAGTGGAAAGACGGTGCGCGATTACGAGCGTGGTGCGTCCCTTGGAAAGCTCGTCGAAGGAACGCTGTATCTTGATTTCGGTCGTAGTGTCCAAAGCGGAAGTCGCCTCGTCCAAAATCAGTATGGGCGGATTTTTCAAAAAACATCTCGCGATGGAGACACGCTGCTTCTGACCTCCGCTGAGCTTGATTCCCCTCTCACCCACAACAGAATCATAGCCGTTGGGCATGAGCATTATGTCGTCATGAATCTCGGCCCGTTTGGCGGCAAGCACAATCTCCTCGTCGCTCGCATTCGGTTTTCCGTAGGCAATGTTTTCCCGGATTGTACCCGCGAACAAAAACACATCCTGCTGTACGATTCCAATCTGAGAACGGAGCGAATGTTTTTTTATCCGCTTTATGTCCATTCCGTCCAGACTGATTGTGCCTCCCGTAATCTCATAAAATCTCGGAATCAGATTGCAGATTGTTGATTTGCCTCCGCCGCTCGCACCGACCAAAGCAAATTTCTCGCCGGAATGAATCTCAAGGTTCACGTCGCTCAGGACAGGAAAATCCTTCGTGTATGAGAAATCCACATTTTTAAAACTGATGTTACCGCGCGCTGAAAGAATCTCGACCGCGTCAGGGGCATCCTCAGCCTCAACAGGAGTCCGCATGATCTCAATGAAACGGTTGAATCCGGCCATTCCAGTAGCAAACTGCTCCACGAGATTGTTCAGTTTTTTTACGGGCCCGACAAAACTCGCAACAAAAAGATTCGCCGCAACCAAATCAGGCAGGGTCATTTTTCCGTTCATGATAAAATATCCGCCGACCGCAATCACGAGAAGGGAAAGCATGTTGTTGCAGAACTCAATGTTCGAAAAAAATGCCGCCATGTATTTGAAACGTACCTGCTTCGCCGCGCTGTACTGTCTGTTGTACGCGTCAAATCTCTCGCGCTCAAAATCCTCGTTCGCAAATCCCTTCGTCACACGGATTCCCGATATGCTGGACTCAAGGCTCGCGTTCACCTCCGCCGTCGTCTCCTTTACCTTTGCGGAAGACCTCGAAAGATTTCTCCTTGACACAAAGACGATGGCAATCATGGCAGGCAGGGCGACAAAAACAATCAGCGCAAGTTCCCAGCGGATTCTCAGCATCATCACAAAGGCTCCGATCAGGTTCAGCATGGCGATGGAAAAATCCTCTGGTCCGTGATGGGCAAGCTCGGTGATTTCAAAAAGGTCGGTCGTCGCGCGGGACATAATTTTTCCAGTGCGGTTCGTGTCATAAAAAGAAAAGGGCAATTTTTCAAGATGGTCAAAAACATCACGGCGCATATCCTGCTCAACGCGGGTTCCGAAAATGTGACCCCAGTAAGCCACAAACCAATTGCAGCCCTTGTGGATGCAAAATCCTGCGAAAAGAACGGCGACAAGAATCAGAAAAGTCCTGAGCTGATAATTCGGAATCAGCGTGTTCAGTGCATACCGCGAGAACATGGGAAACGCAACGTCAATGACCGCCATGAAAAAAGCGCAGAACATATCGGCAATGAAAAGCGGAAGATGCGGCTTATAATACGAGAAAAAAATTTTCAGAGGATGTTTCGTAAAATCCATGAGTACAGTCTAGCAGAAAAATTTGAAAGTTTAAAGATGAGGCCTGACAGACGGATTTTAAAGAGACGCATTTATCTTCTTCTCAATCTCCGCAATGCTGCATCCCGTCTCACGCGCAATTTTCGCAAGGTCCTCAAACTCAAGTTTTTGCCTGCTCACACCGAATCCCACGGCTTTTTTTACGCGCACGTCACCGAACTCCGTTTTTATGGTCTCAATCTTTCTTTCCATAAAATACCGATTACTCACATTCTCACGCACGCCAAGGGTCGTCGTATGGCGGAAGATTGTGTCCAGGATTTTTGCCTTGTCCTTTTCGCGGCACATTACGCAAAGAAGATGTCCCGGTCTTGATTTTTTCATCGTCACAGGAATCGTGTACGCCTCCACCGCACCGGCCTCAAAAAGTCTCTCCATTGCGAAAGCGATTTTCTCCGCACTGATGTCATCCAGATTGCAGGTGTACTCATAGATTTTTTCAGGAGCCTCATCGGTCTCACCCAGAATCACACGCACGCAATTTGCGGCCTCGAAATCCTTTTTGCCCATGCCGTATCCATAAGAAAAAGGTCGCAGGGGCGGCATTTGTCCGAACTGATTTACGAAATGCCTCAATATGGCGGCCCCGGTCGGAGTACAAAGCTCGCCAGAAATATGCCCGCTGTAGATTGGGATGTCCTTCAGTATAAATGCGGTCGCAGGAGCCGGTACCGGGAGGATTCCGTGCGCGCAGTGGACATGACCAGAACCCACGTTGACGGCCGACGCAAAGATTTTCTGAGGGGCTAGCATTTCAAAAAGGAGACAGGCGGACGCAATATCAGCGACGGCATCCATCGTTCCAACCTCATGGAAATGGATTTCGCTCACAGGCCTTCCGTGCGCATTGCTCTCAGCCTCCGCAATCAGCTTATAGATTTGGATTACGCTTGATTTTACGCCATCGCTCAGATTAAGATTTCCCACAAGCGACTCTATTTCCGCCATGCTTGTGTGATGGTGGTGCCCGTGATCGTGGTGGTGTTCATGCTCCTCGTGGTCTTCGTGATGATGATCCCCGTGGTTGTGATGGTCATGAATATGTTCATGGTCATGGTGATGCTCATGATTCTCATGCTCATGTCCATGATGCTCGTGGTCCGCGTCCAGGCTTTCCTCTTCCTCGCCGTTTACCATCACCTTTATGTGCGTCCCCACGATTCCGCATTTCACGGATTTTTCCACGCTCACGCTCACACCGGGAATTCCAGCATGATTTATCTTTGAAAGAAAATCCTCTTTCCCCTTCTCATCCAAAAGCTCAAACAAAGCCGCGCTAATCATGTCCCCGGCGGCACCCATTCCCAAATCAAAAAAAAGTGTCCTCATCTCTCTCTCCCTATAAATGATTTATCATGCTGGCAAGATAGCCCGCACCGAACCCGTTGTCTATGTTCACGACGGAAACACCGCTCGCACAGGAGTTCAACATGGAAAGCAAAGCGGAAATCCCGCCGAAAGACGCCCCGTAACCCACGCTCGTAGGAACCGCTATTACAGGACAATCAACCAAGCCGCCAATCACACTTGCAAGCGCACCCTCCATTCCGGCAATCGCAATAATTACACGCGCGCTCATCAGCTCATCCAGATGGCTCAGCAAGCGATGAAGTCCCGCCACCCCGACATCATAAAGCCGAGTGACCCTGTTCCCAAGAATCTCCGCCGTAAGAGCCGCCTCCTCCGCGACAGGAATATCGCTCGTACCGCCCGTAGCCACAAGCACAGTGCCGCCACCCGTGGGAGAAGGAATTCCGCCAACAAGTCCGACACGAGCTTCCTCTCTGTACTCAAAGCTGATTTTTCCGCCCGCCGCATCCGTCGAATCCGCCAGTCTTCCCGAAAGAAAATCAGCCGCATCCCGGGACATCCTTGTAATCAGGATCCTCTCCTGCCCCGAAGCGACCATGGCACGCACAATCTCCGCAATCTGCCCGGGGGTCTTTCCCGCACCATAAATGACTTCCGCCGCTCCCTGCCTGACCTTGCGATGCAAATCCACCTTGGCAAAACCGATGTCCTCGAAGGGCTTCTTTTTGATTTCCAAAAGCGCGTCGTCAACGGAAACTTTTCCGTCCCTCAAATCCTGCAAGAGCTGTCTAATCTCAGTGCTCATCCCGTACCTCCAAATCAAGCAGAACGGATGAGTAATCTGCCTTCAGTTTTTCAAGGATTTTCTCACGGTTTTCAATCAGGAGGGCAAGCTGATTTTTCCTTACCTGGATTTTTGCGGAATCTTTTTCGTTGCAGATCATCCTCACGCGGAAATCGGAAAAGCCAAGGTCCATCAGGAAATTTTCCGCACGCTCGGTTTTCTCAAGACGCTCCCTGCTTATGGTGCAATTTGTGGGAATCCTTGTGGCAAGGCAGGCGTATGCCGGTTTATCCCAGGTAAAAAGGCCGGCAAGTTTCGACCTCTCACGAATCTGTTTTTTGGTAAGTCCGCAGTCCCGCAAAGGAGAAAGGACATTCAGTTCCTTCAATGCCCTCATGCCTGGCCGGTCCGAAGAATCGTCGCTCGCATTGGTTCCGTCAAGCAGGACTGAAAATCCATCCTCGGAAACACGCTTAATAATGGAAGAAAAAATCAGCTTCTTGCAAAAATAGCACCGCTCGGGAGGATTCGCACAAATCTCGGAATCACCAAGCACATCCAAATCAATCACCGAGAGAGGCACGTCAATTTCCTCCGCAAATCTTACGGCATCATCATATTCAAAGCGTGGCTGGAAATTGGAGCGTACATAATAGGCCCGCACTTCCCCCGCGTATTGCTTTGCGGCATACAGAAGAAATGCGGAATCGACGCCCCCTGAAAAAGCGACCGCGACCTTCGGATTTCGGATGAAAAAATCTCTCAGTTCCAATTTCCCACCTCTTTTCTATGATAGCACGGAAACTGAGGAATTAGAATATAAAATTCTGTTATGGAATAGTCAATCCCTTTGTGAAGTGTACACTTCACAAATTTTTTCGCGGGCCGTCTTTTCAACTTGTGGAAGCACGTCTATAATTTATAATAAAAAATAACCACTTTATTATAAGAAAAACTGATTATTTTTTACTTATAGTTTGCCATTTTTTAAACATACGCCATTGATTGTTGGAAGCCGTGCGGGCTGCCATCGGG
>JAEEGL016861808.1_pt1 | contig 11854 bp, 10 predicted proteins | sample 9134231 | NCBI WGS metagenome assembly JAEEGL01 (sample SAMN16246548, study PRJNA631951) | gut metagenome | biome: gut microbiome; feature: rumen; material: fiber-attached | host: Bos | place: Iran: Karaj | collected 2018-10 | reverse complement strand
TACGCTGAAGGTGCCTACACAGAATAATAAACTGGGTTTGGCAGAGAAATCGCGCTGCAAGAAGATGTTGAAAGAACTCTATGGTATGGACGATGACTTTACGAAAGAGATTGAAGCCAGCATCCGTAAACGCTGCAAGAAACCGCAGGACATACAGACGTATATGTATCAGTTCTCCGGATTCACACAGGATCTGCTCATGCTGACCAGCAACCTGATGAAGTTCAAACTGCGCGTGCCCGGATTCCTGAAGAAGGCTATCTATACCATGACGGAGAAGACTGTGAACGACATTTTTACAAAGAATGACTTCCAGGATGCCGCTGTCATGAAGACCGTTGTGGCCATTCGTCAGTACGACCAGAAGTTGGGCTTTTCTCAGCAGTGGGTCACCAACTTTGTTTATAAGGTTGTGATGCTTGCCAAGAAAGAGAAACAGCCCAAAGAGTAGCATTTAACGGCTGTGACCTTTTAAAAAATATTAAAAAGAACGACGTAATGTCTCTATTTTCAGAAAATTACATTACCTTTGTAAAATAAAGTGAGATAGTATGACCGCTAACGAGAAACTTTTAGCTTCGTTTGAGACGCGACTGCGCCAACTGTTGCTCCGTTTTCAGCAATTGAAGAAGGAAAATCAGAATCTCTATGCCATGGTGGAAGAGAGCGAAAAGAACGTCAAGAATATGCAGCTGAAGCTGGAACAGAAGCAGTCGGACTATGACTCACTGAAGATGGCCAAGATGATGGAGATAACCGATGGCAACCTAAAAGATGCCAAGGACCGTCTGGCAAGGCTCATCAGAGACGTCAATAAATGCATTGGAATCCTCAGCGACGAAAAACAGTAAGGAGAACAGTACAAAATGGCAGAACAGATTAAGGACAAATTACATATTAACCTGCACGTCTATGACGAGGAAATAGGTGTCGACGTCAGACGCGACGACGAAGAGTATTTCCGTTTGGCAGCAAAACTCATCACAGAGCGCTATAATGCCTATGCACAGGCATATAAAGGTCGCAAGAATGACCATACCATAGCACTGATGACGCTGCTGGATATATCATTGATGTATCAGAAAGAGCGTGCACACAATGACACATCGCCCTATGATAATGTTCTTGCCAAGCTGACAAAGGAGATTGAGGAGGCATTGGGAGAACATTAACACTCTATATATATTAACTTTATGAACATTATTCTTGGTTTAATTCTTATCGCAGCGGCCCTGATAGTCGGTGGCTTCTGCGGATTTATGCTTTTCCGCTTTGTTATCAAAGGGAAATATAATGAAATGGTTACCGCTGCCGAGAAAGAAGCAGAGGTGCTGAAAGAAAAGAAACTGCTCGAAGTGAAGGAGAAATTCCTGAACAAGAAGAGCGAACTGGAGAAAGAGGCGCAGAAGCGCAATCAGGAAATCCAGCAAAACGAGAACCGCCTGAAGCAGCGCGAGATGACTCTGAATCAGCGCAACGAGGAGTTGGGACGCAAAAAGAACGAGTTGGACAACTATCAGACGCGTATTGACAACGAGAAAAAGCTGCTGAGCATCAAGCAGGAGGAACTGGAAAAGATGACGCAGCAGGAGCGTGCCAAACTGGAAGAACTCTCTGGACTGAGTGCCGATGAGGCAAAAGCTCGCTTGGTAGAGTCGCTGAAGGACGAAGCCCGTACAGATGCGCAGGCGTACATCAATGAAATTGTGGACGAAGCCAAGCTGAATGCCAACGCTCAGGCAAAGAAGATTGTCATTCAGACGATTCAGCGCGTGGCTACGGAAACGGCTGTTGAGAACTCTGTTAGTGTGTTCCACATTGACAATGATGATGTAAAAGGCCGCGTTATTGGTCGTGAAGGTCGTAATATCCGTGCGCTGGAGGCTGCCTGTGGCGTGGAAATCGTGGTTGATGACACTCCTGAAGCAATCGTTATCTCTGCCTTCGACCCTGTCCGTCGTGAGACTTGCCGTCTGGCTCTGCATCAGTTGGTAGCTGACGGCCGTATACATCCTGCCCGTATCGAAGAGGTGGTTGCCAAGGTGAAGAAACAGTTGGAGAACGAAATCATTGAGACAGGTAAGCGTACAGCCATTGACTTGGGTATTCATGGTCTGCATCCGGAGCTTATCCGCATTATTGGTAAGATGAAGTATCGTTCTTCATATGGTCAGAACCTGTTGCAGCACGCTCGTGAGACGGCTAATCTCTGTGCTGTTATGGCCAGCGAATTGGGTCTGAATCCCAAGAAGGCCAAGCGTGCAGGACTGCTGCACGATATTGGTAAGGTGCCCGATGAGGAGAGTGAAATGCCTCACGCACTGTATGGTGCCAAGATTGCTGAGCAGTTCAAGGAGAAACCCGACATCTGCAATGCCATTGGTGCCCACCACGACGAGATGGAAATGCAGACGCTGCTGGCTCCCATCGTGCAGATTTGTGATGCTATCAGTGGCGCCCGTCCTGGTGCCCGCCGCGAAATAGTCGAGGCTTACATCAAGCGTCTGAATGATTTGGAGGCTATTGCGATGAGTTATCCTGGCGTTACCAAGACATACGCTATCCAGGCTGGTCGCGAATTGCGTGTCATCGTGGGTGCCGACAAGATGGACGATGCCGAGACGGAGGCTCTGAGCGGTGAGATTGCCACCAAGATTCAGAACGAGATGACGTATCCCGGTCAGGTGAAAATCACCGTCATCCGTGAAACGCGCAGCGTTGCCTATGCAAAATAAACATGTCGGAATATCGGTATACCGGAATATCGAAAAAAATTAGGGAGGCCAAAAGCCTCCCTGTTTTCTTTAATACTTGAAACTTGACCCGCCCAAGAACTCTCTCATGATACTCGTGGGGGGTATTTCTTTGTCGCTCACGGGGATGAAGTAATGAATGAACTTCAGCAGTCGGTGGGCCTCGGCATATTCCGCACAGTTCTTGGGTACGCTGGCAAGAATGATTTCCGCATGGGTGCGCAGCACGGCAAACTCAATGTTCAGTGCAGAGTTGAACATGGCATCGGCAGTCTCCTGATAGGGGAAAATCCACTTATCTTCGGCCTCACAGACATTTTTCCACTGACTGATAGTCTCCTGCGCGGTAAAAGCTCCCTTGTTATAGTCGCGGATGATGCGACGCAACAGACGGTTGTCGCGGGTTGGGATCCAGTTGTGGTCATCGAGTGAGATACTGGTCAGTGCCGAAATATAAATGCGGAACTTTGCAGCGTCATCGATTTTCTTGGTTAGCAACGGGTTGAGGGCATGAATACCCTCCATGATGAGCACGCTGTCGTTGGTCAGCTTCAATTTCTTTCCGTTCCATTCGCGCTTACCCGTTGAGAAGTTGTATTCAGGAATCTCCACACGTTCACCTTTCATGAGTCGTGTCAGATGTTCTTCCAACAGGTTGTAGTCCACCGCTTCTATATTGTCGAAGTCATAGTCGCCATTGTCCAGCTTCGGTGTATCCACACGATTGACGAAATAGTCGTCTGTCGAGAATGACAATGGGCGCAGGCCACATGCCAGCAGTTGTACGCTGAGTCGCTTGCAGAACGTAGTCTTACCCGAACTGCTTGGACCTGTAATGAGCACTAGTCTTACGGGATTCTCCTCCAGATGGGAACGGCGGTCAATCTCTTCTGCTATCTGCACAATCTTCTTCTCCTGCAAGGCCTCACTAACCTGTATCAGTTCGGAGGCATAACCCTTCAAGATGGCCTTGTTGACGTCGCCCGCATTGGACAGTCGCATGATGATATCCCAGCGTGTCTTCTCGGCAAACATATCATAAGTCATGGGCATATCAACCTTCTCAGCCAGGATATTGGGATTATTCCAGTCGGGAACTCTAAGCAGCATACCATCGTGGTAAGGCTCCAACGCCCATACCTTCAGGTAGCCTGCCGAGGGTACCAAAGGACCGTAATAGTAGTCGGCAGTATCGCCCAGAGTATAGTAGTCACTGTATATTTGACCACTGGTCTCCAATAATTTCACTTTGTCCGTAAATCCTCGCTCGGCAAATACGCGGATAGCCTCCTCCGTAGTGGCTTCATTGCGGCGGAACGGCATGTCGAGGTTGGTGATTTCCTTCATTCTTTCGCTGATTCTCTCCACGTCTCCATCGGCCAGCGACTCACCGTTTTTCTTCTTGAAGTTGCAATAGTAGCCGCGTGAGATGGTGTGCTCGATAAAGAGTTTCGAACCGGGAAAGAGGTCTTGTGTGGCCTTGTAGAGCACAAAACACAGCGAACGTACATAAACTCGATGGCCGCTGCCTTCGCGGGCATCCAGAAACTCCACGTCACGATTCTGGTAGAGTCGGAACTTCAAACCTTGTGAGGCATTATTCACTTTGGCCGAAACCACGGGGAAGGGGAGTTTGATGTCGTCGGCAAACTCCTGATAGACATCGAGCAGAGAAGTTCCCTCGGGGAAACTCTTCGTCATGTTGTTGTTCTTACAGCGAATTTGAAGCATAAAAATAGGCGGATGTTTTATTTTCGCCTACAAAGTTAGTGCAAATTGAGCGAAATGCCAAAGAAAAAATCGTTTTTCTCTGTTATTAAAAGAATAAAATCAATACCCGCAATTCATCAAAGTGCGAAATCAATACCTACGACGAATCGTGGATGGCTTTTCAACAACTCATTTCCCCAGAGGTAGAAATTCCATTCCTTGATATTGAGATAGAAACCTGCTGCGAGGTCAACATCCTCGTCGAATTTCCAAGAGTGGAGGGCTCCTATCATTGGAGTGATGGAGCGCCCTTTCCGCAAAGGGAAAGTATATCCCAGATACTCGTAGTTGCTGAAGTCAAACGGCGCGTCGTTGTTGACAATCCACCACGTATTTGTACACCAGAAAAGACGTTTGTTACTGGTTATCGCTCCGTTCAGGTATAGTGCTGAAGTCAGGTAAGAAAACTTAAAAGAGTCATTCAGATTAAAGGATGGCGTGACTTCTGCACCCACATTGAACCATTGACTGAAAGACGTGCCATAACGTACAAGGGCCCCCCAATAGGCACAGTTGGGGCCTGTGTACAAGTCAATACCCGTGGCGAGATGGTTGCCAATGCCATATTGGAAGGTGGTGTAGGTCTCTTGTTTGTTCAGTCCCGGATGGGCTTTTACTGATGAATAGCCGTACAGTTTCCCGTCACCTACCGTTGCTGCGAAATAGGGAATCTGCGCAGCAACATGCAAGGTAAGGAACAAGATGATGGCTGATAAGAAGAATCTTCTCATAGTATTGTTATTTCGGCAACTCTAAAGTAATCCGGCAGCCTTGCGTATATTCGCTGTCATACAGCAGATCACCGCCCAGACTGACAGCATGGCGCTTACATAGAGGCAGTCCCAGTCCCAAGCCTTCTGTATTGTGGTCTGCCTTGGTGAAGGGTTTGAGCAACAAGTCCTTTGCTTCCAGCGACAATCCGGGACCTACGTCCTCTATTGTAAAGCGGACAGTAGTCTGCATCTGTGAGATAACTACCTTGATATGTTGACCATCAGAGAATTTGGCGGCATTGTACAACAATTCGCGAAGGGTACGCATTAGGTAGAGCCTGTTGGTCAGAATGTGCAGGTTGTCAGGTACGCTAGTCTCTATCTGGATGCTGGCATCTGGGAAGTGTGTCAGGGCATAGCTGATGCAACTGCGTACCTCCTCGTTGCACGACACCTCGTCGTTTCTCACATACGATGACTTATCAGCTGCACCCGTCTCAGAGCTGTCGTAGAGCATTAGCACCATGTGATTCAGGTTGTTGGTATTGTGCTTCATCATGGTGGTGATGTGCGTCTCTTCCTCTTCACTGAGTGCGTCGGAGCTGAAATGCTCACGCAACACCTGTGCAAAGCCTATGATGATGTTCAGTGGTGTGCGGATTTGGTGCAACACATGCTGGATGAACAGTGTCTTTTTGCGGGCAAAGTCCACGGTGTACTCCATAGACTGCTCCAGTCCCTCGTTGCGCAGGCTGATTTCATGGGCCGTGCTGCGTATGGAACCCATGTGTTCCATGAGCGACTGCTGCATCTTGATGAAGCTGTTCTGTAACTTACCAACGGCATCCATTCTGTCAGAGACAGGTATCTTTTCGTCATATTTCCCCATGGCAATCTGTTGTGAGCTAGCCACCAATTTTCGGATGGGGATGATGTTTTCTCTTACCACGCGCAAGGTGAGCCATACGCAGAGTATGAGTCCAATGATGATAATCGGCACGATGATGTATCCCAGACGGGAGTAGGACGTCAGCATATCGCGGTCAGGAGACACCAAGGCAAGACTCCACGTGGTTCCTGGCACAGGGCAGTAGCACACATGGTAGAGTGTGTCGTTGTATCTGACGTGCATGGCACCCTGTTTGCCTGCTGTCATTTCATGACCTAAAGCAATGATGTCGGCATGCTGGCTGGCGTCGGTATCTGTAAAGATGGTCTTCCTGAACAATAGCGTAGTGTCAGGATGAATGAGATAACGCCCGTCGCCTGCCAGGAGCATGAAATAGGTATGAGGGTAGGGCGACGGAACGGCGTTGATAGTCTGGGCCAACTTACTGAAAGAAACATCAGCGGACACAACGCCAATGATGTCTGACTTCTGACCTCCGACTTCTGACCTTTCACCTCTGTGATATATCGGGCGGCAGTAGCTAGCCACGGCCTCATTGTAGTCGACACTGGCATTCTGATTGTCTATGAAGGGATCCACCCAGCAGGCCTTGCCCGTCCTCATGGGAGTTCTGTACCACACCTTGTCAGAATACTCGTAATCTGACTCACGGTATGTGACAACGCTGTCGTCATAGTTCACCGTATAGACAGAGAACAAACGCCCCTTCTGTGGGAAGTAGTCTGGCAGGGTACAGGCAGAGCAGCTGAGTACGTTGCGGTTGAGGTCAACAATGCGGTGGCATGTATATTCCAGCGTCTCTGGCGTGAAGTTGTTCTCCATCTGCCAAGCATTCGAGTTTACTGCAGTCTCAATGGTGCTCATGTGGTTCCTTATGTGCTGCATGATTGTTTGCAGCGTGTTGTTGGAACGGGTCACCACCTCTTGGCGTATGAGGTAGCGTGACTGCAGGAACAGAATGCCCAGCGACAAGACGAGAATAGGAATAGCCAACAGCAGGATACTGAGACTCAGTTTATTGGCAAAGCTGCTACGGACGTTAATCATGGCCTTCCTCCTTTCCTGCTTGGCTGTCTGCTATATGAATCATCTGACTGAGCAGTGTGAGCATGGTGTCGCTCTGGCTCATGATGTTATCTACCTCGTGGTCCATTGCCTCTTTGTCCATCTGGCGGTAGTTGTTACACAACGTGGTGACGCTCTCGTCAATGGCATCTGCGGGTGCTGTCATCTGGTTAGTCATGTAGTGCATGAAGGCAGTCTTCATTCTGTCTGCCTCCTGTGCCTGACCGTCGGCCTTCTGCAATACTTCGTTGCGCTCCTGCAAGTTTGTTGTCAGCTGTGTTAGTGTATTGTCCTGTGTCAGTAACGCCTCCTGCATCTTCTTGAAGTTGCGCTGCAACTGACCTATTTCATCCTCACGCAAGGTGTCGGGGATGGGCTCGTCAAGATGGCCGTCGGCTATGCGTTGAGCGGAATGTGTCAGCATCTGTAAGGGTTGCATCTGTCGTCTGATAACCATGCGGCAGAGAACGATGAATAACAGGATTCCCGCCACGCTGATGCCTATCACCAGAATGAACAGCAGGTTGTAGGTACCAAAGATGTCTTCTTCTGGATAAATGACACCCACGCTCCATCCAAGATTCTCCGTGGAGCGTCCTTCCATGTCGGCACGGTGGAAGGGTTTGTAGAAGATATACCAGTTCTCACCGCCCTTTTGGTAGGCCTTGTAGCCAGTCTCTCCAGCTACCATGGCCTTGGCTGTCTCGTGAATGTCTGGGTTGGAGCTGTTCTCGACCAGCGAGAAAACAGTTTGGTTCTCCAGCTTTTCTGGGGTGGGAGATACAATGTATGAGCCGCTTCGTCCCAACATGATGCTGTAGCTGTGAGACGTGGGCTTGGCATCTGTAATAATCTTCGAGAGCAGGGAAACGGGTACGTCAACGGCGACGACACCAATGATGTCAGCTTTCTCCTCTCCTTTTAGCACTTTCCAATCTATCTTGTCGAATATAGGTACGCAGAAGGAAATCGTCACGCCCTCGTCTTCTTCTTCAGGGAGTGGCTCTATCCAGCCGGGACGTCCTGACTCCATAGGTTGCGTGTACCATACTTGCTGCGTGTAGGGTGTGTTGCCAAACTTGTCTGATGTGACGAGCCCCTTCTGTTCGCCTACCATCATCAGGCCTCCTTTGCGGTGGACGTAGGTCATAAACAGCTCGCTGTTCTTATAATAATGAGGTGTAAAAGCAATGGCACAGCCTACGACGTAGGGGTTGCTCTCCACGAGTCGCTGGCAATAGACGCTCAAGCGTTCTGGCTGATCAAGGTGACTGGTCAGTTCCCAATAGATGTTGCCTGTCGTCTGCTCTACGCTGAGCAGTATGTTGTCTATGTGTTGTACCGTTCCCTCTAGCGTCTGCTCGGCATTCTGCATGGCTTCCTCGCGTAGCGCCTGACGTGAGAAATAATATATCACAGCCAGCAGCAACACGTGCAGTATCACCATTTCGCAAATCACCATCAGGTTGATGCGGAGCAGGGTGTAGGGTAGGGTTATCTTAGGCAACTTCAGCATTTCTAATTCTTCGGTACACAAGCCATACCACGATGATTCCTATCACGGCAATGGCTAAAAGAGCATATCCTACAAGCTTCGATGGCGTCTGGATATCATCGTTGGGTACCACGATAGCAACAGACCATCCAATGTTTTTAATCGGAGTGTAGTAAACTGTTGAAGGAACGCCGTTGGCAATCATCTCCACCAAACCGCTCTTCTTTTGTGCCATGTCGGCAATGGCATGTCTGTCGGTTATTGGTACGCGTTTGTCCTCGGGATGTGCAATACAACTGCCATCGCTGTTGAGGATGACGGAAAAGAAATCCAACTTTCTCTTCATGCGATACTTGTTCAGCATCTCGTTGCCCTTGCACTCTTGGTCTATGCGTTGCAGTTCCTTGGTCAACCACTCAAAAGTTATGTCGGCACCGCAGACACAGGCCAGTCGGCCAGCGCCGTCGAAGACGGGTTTGACGAAGGTGCAGTAGTGACCGCTGATGCTGGTGCCGTCATAGTAGTAGTAAGGGTCTGACCAGAAACTTTCACCCAACTCCTTCGCTCGGACATACCAGCCCGACTTGGTGTAGTCGTGACGGGCAGAACCTACCAACCTGACTTCAAATCCGCTGCTGTCGGGCTGATGGACATAAGGCTCGAACCATCTGCCCTTCTGGGGGAAGTAGTTGGGCTCGAAAGCTGCAAAGTAGCCTCTGACATCAGGATTCAGACTGGTCTTACTCTTCAGGGCGTCAATCACCGACTCTGGAGTACTCATGTTTTTCTCGACTTCGTCGAATACGTTCTTGGCATTCATCTCCATGCCGCCCACGGTTTGGGCTATCTTTTCGGAGACGACGTTCGACAAGCCTGCATAGCGGATATGGCTTTCAGCCTTGAAGGCGTAACGGCATACCCCATAGGATAGGCACATGGCGATGAGGAGTACTGCTAATAAGGTTAGAAGTATCCACATGGATTGACTACAGGCTGGAGATTTTAAGGTCTTTTTCACGGATGAATAGATTAGTTGTTTAATTTATTTCTGCAAAGTTACAAAAAAAAATATCAGTTGCTTATCTGTTTAAACTATTTTAACGCAAAATGCTTGATTGCGGAAAAATGCAAATTAAACTCCTGTTTCTTTTGGTTTTCTTCTCACTTATGCTTACCTTTGCACCCAGTTATGAAGAAACAGATACTTGACTTAACGATTAGTGGTGTCCGACGGCTTAGCGACAAACATGTGTTGTTGCAACTGACACAGCAGGAATCAATGCCCGAGATGGTGCCTGGACAGTTTGTTGAGGTTCGCATCGACCAGACTCCCTCTGTCTTTCTGCGCCGTCCTATCTCTATCTGCATGGTAGATCGTCAGCTCAACGAGCTGTGGCTGATGGTGGCGATGATAGGAGACGGCACACGCTGGTTAGGAACGCTGAAGATTGGCGACACCGTGAATTGCGTATTGCCGTTGGGTAATGGCTTTGCGTTACCCAACGGGGAAACCGTTGGGAACAAGCCGCTCCTCATTGGTGGCGGTGTGGGCGTTGCCCCCTTGCTCTATCTGGGTGCTGAACTGCATGAGATGGGTGTTCAACCCACCTTCCTGTTGGGAGGACGCAGTGCGAAGGACGTGTTGCTGTTGGATGAGTTCCAGAAATACGGTCGCGTGTTGGTGACTACAGAGGATGGTACGCTGGGCGAAAAAGGTTTCGTCACCAACCACAGTGTTCTTGCTGATTCCGTCGGCAAAATCTACACTTGTGGTCCTACGCCTATGATGAAGGCTGTGGCACGCTATGCCACTGAAAGGGGTATCGATTGCGAGGCATCATTAGAGAACATGATGGCTTGCGGACTTGGTGCCTGTCTCTGCTGTGTTGAGAAGACTACGGAAGGTAATCTTTGCGTCTGCAAGGAAGGTCCGGTGTTTAACGTAAAACGATTGCTATGGTAGATTTAAGTGTCAAGATAGGCGACTTGTCGCTGAAGAATCCCGTGATGACGGCTTCGGGCACCTTCGGTTATGGACTGGAGTTTCAGGACTTTGTACCCCTGCATGAATTAGGAGGCATTATCGTGAAAGGCACGACACTGAAGCCTCGTGAGGGCAACGACTATCCGCGCATGGCTGAAACCGCCGGAGGTATGCTTAACTGTGTAGGTCTGCAGAATAAGGGTGTTGACTACTTCTGTGAGCATATCTATCCGCAGCTACAGGACCTTGATACGAATGTCATTGTCAACGTCAGTGGTTCGTCCCCCGAGGACTATGCTGAGTGTGCCGCGCGCATTGATGCGTTGGATAACATTCCTGCCATAGAACTGAACATCTCGTGTCCTAACGTGAAGGACGGCGGTATGGCTTTTGGCGTCACCTGTCAGGGTGCCGAAAGCGTGGTAAAAGCTGTGCGCCAGCGTTATCACAAGACCCTCATCGTCAAGCTGTCGCCCAATGTAACGAATATTGCCGACATCGCCTGCAGTTGCGAGGCACAGGGTGCTGACAGCGTATCGCTCATCAACACGCTGATGGGCATGAGCATTGACATCGAGCGACGTCGTTCGCGACTCAGTATCGGCACAGGTGGTTTGAGCGGTCCTGCTGTCAAACCCGTTGCCGTGCGCATGGTGTGGCAAGTGGCCAAAGCAGTCAAGATTCCCGTTATAGGCTTGGGCGGCATCATGACTGCCGAGGATGCCATTGAGTTTTTCATGGCTGGCGCTACCGCCATTGAGATTGGCACTGCCAACTTCCTCGACCCCGCTGTCACTCTCAAGGTTCGTGATGGCATCAATCGTTGGCTCGACAGTCACGGCTGCCATAGCCTTCACGAAATCATCGGTGCTGTTTAAAGCTTCATAGCGGCGCGATTTTATTCTGCCATGAAGGCATGCATGAATTCGTGGAGTTTCAGCAAACCATAGGCACCGCTGACGCATGAGACCTCATCATATTGCTGGACATTGTCGGGTTCTATACCTTTATGCCAAATGAGGAACGGTACGGGCTGGCCCACGTGGATACGCTGCTCGACGGGTGTCAGGTGGTCAGGGAGCACAGCGATGCTGACATCTTGATTCTTCACCTTATTATATATTGGGGCGATGAGGCGCTGGTCAAGATACTCAATGGTCTTTA
>JAEEGL016622404.1_pt1 | contig 11854 bp, 12 predicted proteins | sample 9134231 | NCBI WGS metagenome assembly JAEEGL01 (sample SAMN16246548, study PRJNA631951) | gut metagenome | biome: gut microbiome; feature: rumen; material: fiber-attached | host: Bos | place: Iran: Karaj | collected 2018-10 | reverse complement strand
GGCCATGATGCGGACGGGCTTGGGACACTCGGGGTGCACCAGAACCTTGGCACCAGGATGTTCCCGCTTGAGGTCGGCAAGCTTGGCGGCGCTGAATTTCTCGTGCACATGGCAAGCGCCATCCCAGAGGAGCATTTCGCGTCCCGTGATGCTATTGATGTAATTGCCCAGGTTGCGGTCGGGGCCGAAGATGATTTTCTCGTCTTCGGGAAGGCTGCCGACGATTTCCTTGGCATTGGAGGAAGTCACTACGATGTCGGTCACGGCCTTGACGGCAGCGCTGGTATTGACATAGCTGATGACCGTGTGATCGGGATGTTCACCCACAAAGCGCTCAAACTCGTCGGCCGGGCAACTGTCGGCCAGCGAGCAGCCGGCGCTCAGGTCAGGCACGATGACCGTCTTGTCGGGAGACAGAATCTTGGCCGTCTCGCCCATGAAGTGTACACCGCACAGGACGATGACCGGCGCGTCGGTCTTGGCCGCCATCTGGGCCAGAGCCAGGCTGTCGCCGATGTGGTCGGCCAACTGCTGGATTTCCTCGCGCTGATAGTAGTGTGCCATGATGATGGCGTTGCGCTCCTTCTTCAGGCGCAGGATTTCTTCTCTCAGGTCGATGCCCTCCTCGATGGGCTCATCGACATAACCTTTTTCAACATTCATATTATATATTGTTTTGTTTTTAATGTTTTCAAAAATTTAAATCTAACAACAACAATAATGCCTGTTAATTGTGTTGAAAACTTTTCAAGCCTCGTTATCCGATAACCGCTTGTCAACACCGATATTGAGTTATCAATAGGTTATCAACATGGCTATTTGCTGTGCCATAGCGACTTCGGGTATTTATTAACAGGGTGTTAACAACCTGCAAAGTTAATAAATTCTTGTGGTTTTATCTGATAAAAGTTGATGAAAACCGTGTTGAAATCCCAATAAAAATAAAATGCTAACTTTTTTGGTGGCTCAAAAAAGATTGATAAGCCAGGTTGATTCTGATTTGTCAAGTGTTTTTTGTTATTTTTTATTGATGAATTATCAACACTTATTGACATCGTTGTTGACAAGCCAACGGGTGGTTAATGACAAAAAATATTTGTACCTTTGTGCACTGGATTTCTTAACAGCAGAGTTATGTCATTAAAAAAATCAATGCTTGAGTTGCACCGCGTGGGTGTGGAAGAGTATCGTAACGCCGAAAAACTGCGGGTGACGGTGGTGCTGGACAATGTGCGCAGCGAGATGAACGTCGGTTCGGTATTCCGCACTGCCGATGCCTTCCTCATCGAGAGAATCGTCCTGTGCGGCTTCACTCCCGTTCCTCCCAAGCCCGAAATTCACAAGACGGCCCTCGGGGCCGAGGAGTCGGTCGCCTGGGAGCACTACCCCACCACGATGGAAGCCATCGACAAACTCAAGCGTGAGGGATACACCATCTGTTCCATCGAGCAGGTTCACGACAGTGTGAGCCTTGAGAAATTCAGTTTTAACCGCGAACAGCCTGTGGCCATCGTGTTCGGTAACGAGGTGAAGGGTGTCAGCCAGGAAGTGGTCGATGTCAGCGACGTGTGTATCGAGATACCTCAACACGGCACCAAGCATTCACTCAACATCTCGTGTTGTGCCGCCATCGTGATGTGGCAAGTTTTTCATTCATGTTTCTAAGTCATGTTTCTTTTAGAAACATGAAGTTTAGAGTTTAGGGTTTAGAGGTTAGAGTTTAAAGGTTAGCGTCTAAAGTCTAGCGTCTAACGTCTAACGTCTAAAGTCTAACGTCTAACGTCTAACGTCTAAAGTCTAACGTTTAAAGTCTAATGTCTAAAGTCTAACGTCTAACGTTTAAAGTCTAATGTTTAAAGTCTAACGTCTAAAGTCTAACGTCTAAAATCTAAAGTCTATTTATAAAACGTTATCCAGTTGGTGCAGTAGCGGGATTTCTTGTCTACGGGGTGGATTTCGTTCACCTTTCCGTCAGTATCACGCCACCATGAGTGGTTCCATCCGGCTCCCATGTCCAAATATAAGGCATGGGTGGGTGCAAATTTCTCCAGTAATTCCACAAATTTCTCATATTCAACCTTGTCGCGGCTGTCAACGATACACAGTCGTCCGTCTTTCTCGCACAGGGCGCGGTACTGGTTCACGCCTTCGCGCCACAAGGGGCGTATGCTCTCTCCATCGTGGATGATGAGGGCTTGGCCGAAGCCCATGCCACCTGCCTGGGCCACACTGTCGAGCAGTTCATTGTACTCACCGTTGACGAATTCCCAAGTTGTGTCGCCAAACCACGCAAAGGCGCCCGTGTTATCCTTGCACTTCGCACCCGTGTAGCGCTTGCCGCCGCTGACGTGGTCACCATCGATGTTGCTGTGCGCAAACTCGTCAAGCAACTCGTGGGTGAATGCCGCCTCGGCACAGAAAACGATGTTCTGATCCTGTGTTGACGGCATCGTGCCGCACACGAGGTCGATGCGGCTGAACTGCGGGTAATACACGTTGAGTCCGTTGACGGTGGTGTCGTCAATCATCACAGTGGGGTTTGCCATAGCGGTGGAGTCGTTATCGTTATCGGTTGAGGATGAATTGCCCTTGCAGCCGCACACCAGCATCAGTGCGGCAAGCATGGGAATCAAGTAGTGGAGATTTGATTTCATAAATATAGTTGTCTCGATGAGTTCTTTTACTTTTTCTTCTCGTCAGCAAATCGGTTGGGGTATTCCAGCGGCACGCGGGGGCGGCGCATGGCCCTGATGATGAGCCAGATGCCGAGGATGATGAACGGGATGCTCAGTAGCTGACCCTGATCGATGCCATAGTTGGCACGCATGGCCACCTCCCAAGGTTCCTGCACGTTCTTGATATACTCGATGAAGAAGCGCGGCACAAAGATGCCCAGCATAAACACGCCGAAGATCAGTCCCTCACGCTCCTGTGCGCGCCATCGCCAGTACATGAGCATACACACCGCGAACGTCAACAGGTAGAAAGCCGCCTCATAGAGCTGGGTCGGGTGACACGGTGCTGTGAATATCGGTTCGGCACCCTGCATCCACTGTCCCACGTTTTCGATAAAACGGAATCCCCACGGCAGTGAGGTCTCGCCGCCGTAAATCTCATGGTTCATCAGGTTACCGATGCGTATCAATGCCGCTACCAGTCCCACGGGCACTACCAGGCGGTCAAGGGTCCACAACATGTTCTTGCGTGTCACATAGCGACTATACAGCCAGATGGCTATGATAATGCCCAAGGTGCCACCGTGGCTCGCCAGGCCGCCTTCCCAAATTTTCGGGATTTCGCCCAAGTGCTGTGAATAATAGGACCAGTCGTAGAAAAAGACATGTCCTAACCTCGCACCCACAATCGTGGCCACCACCACATAGATGAACAGGCTGCCCACCCAACTCTCGCGGGCACCCTCGTGGCGGAAAATACGGTACACAATCTCATAGCCCACCAGGAAACCGATGGCGAACATCAGTCCGTACCAACGCACCGCGAGTTTTCCCAGCGTAAATATTTCTGGACTTGCCGTCCATGTCACAGAATCCAATATCATGTCGTCACAGAATTATCCTTAAACTCGGCAAAGTCTTGGTCATTGAAACCCAGGCCTGCATAAGTTTTACCGACGGCAAAGGTACAAATAAGTTTTCAATTATCAGTCGCCAGGTTTTTACTAATTGAAAATGAGCAGTCCCCTCTACCCAAAACTACGAATACGATTTTTTAAAACTACGAATTACGCGAATTTTACTAATTTGCGTAATTCGTAGTTTTCACATGCCCCATAGTGGCCACGCCAAGGCGAGGCCCTACATCTTGCGGTTTTTGACTGACATTACTAGTACTTGACTTCAATCAGGCGGGGATCGTCGTTGGTGAGGGTGGTATAGCCGTCGGCGATGGTGAGGATGCCGTCCACATCAATTGCGCGGCCATGGGTGGCGCAGCTGTAGAACGAGCCTCCCAGAATGTTGCAGTTGGTATCACACTTCACGCCCTTGGGGGCAACGGTGTTCATAGTACCGGTAACGACAACGTTGAGTTCTCCACCCGAGAAGGTAAAGGGTTCGGTCACGTTGATACCCTTGGCGTCGTCGCCGGTACACTTGATGTTGAGCGTTCCGTCGGTCATGGTGATGTTATGGTCAGCTTTCACGCCGGCACAGGTCGTGGTGACGGCCTCACCCGACTCATCGATTTCGGCCTTGGTGGTTCCGGTGTTGATGATGGTGGTGCGTCCGCCCGTGATGTTGACGAGGCTGTCGCAGTTGATGCCCTTGGCGCCGTCGCAGGCGATTTCCATGTTGATGACACCTCCCTTGATGTGGACATAGTCCTTGGCCTTGATGCCGTGTCCGCTGGTGCTGTTGAGGTAGAGTTGGCATCCGGGACGCACGAGGATGTAGTCGTCGCTGGCCATGCAGTGGCGGCCGACGCTGTAGATGCTGAGTTGTCCCTTGCCGCTGACGATAATCTGTCCCTCGCTGAAGAGGGCTGCCTTCTGGTCCTCGTCATCGGTGATGATGTAGTTTTCACCGTCCCGCAGGGTGTTGGTCGTGCCCTCGTTGAGGACGAGGTAGAACGACTTGCCGCACTGGTTGTTGATGGCGGCGCCATTGGGATTGGTGATGTCCACACCGTTGAGTTGCAGCTGGAATTTACGGTCGCTGTAGAACTTGAGCGAGCCGTTGGCGGTCGTTCCCGTGACGATATAGCGCACGCGCTTGGCAGCACTGGTAACCGTCACATGGGCACCCTTGATGCTGACAATGACCGAGCTGGGGTTACCTGTCACGGTGGCAGTATCGCCGTCGAAGGTGATTCTCACGGTCGTTGACCAGGACGTGTTCTCGACAAAGTCGCCATAGTCGGCAGCGTCCTCATCGTCCTGGATGGTTTCGGCACCCTCGACAAGGGGTGAGAAGTCCAGGTTGATTTCCTTGGGTGTAATCTCCACATCGACGTCGCTGCCCAGGATGATGTCGATAACGGCATTGATGTCGCTGATGTTGATTTCACTGTCCCCGTTGACGTCGCCCGCAGCGTCACCGCTGCCTGTGAGGATGATGTCGATGACGGCATTAACGTCGCTGATGTTGACCTCGCTGTCCCCGTTGACGTCGCCAGTTCTCGCCCCGGCACTCAATGCCATGACGAGTATCATAAGTGCTAAAGTAAAAGTCCTATTCATTATTGTAATTTCGTATTCTGGTTCAATAGGAAATTGTCAAAACCTTGACTGATAACTTGTAGGTGGTGTAGCCAGGGGCCACCGATGTATTGCCCGCCACGTCGAGCGGGTCGCTCTGGCGACTGTAGCTGTAGGTGTAGCCGCCATTGATGGCTAAGTTGCCGTCAATCTTCATGCCCTTGGCCTTCTTGAGTTTGTTGGTTCCCATGGCAACGTTCATGAATTTGCCGCCGTTGATCACGACGTTGTGCTTGGCGTTAAGTCCCTTGCCGCCGTCGCCCGTGGCCTTGAACTTGAGGATTCCGGCATTAACGGTCACCAGCGTGTCGCAGTAGAGGGCGGCACATGCCGTGGTGTCCACGAGCCCGGCTTCGTCGGTCTCAATTCTGGTGTCGCCATCAGCGATGGCAATCATGCGTCCGCCGTTCACCTTCATGACGCCGCCACTGCGCACACCCTTGGCACCGTTGCCTGTCGTCTCGACATTGACCACGCCGCCATCGACGATGATGCCGTCGTTGGCACGCAGGCCGTCAAGGGCCGTACTGTTGACATAGATGTTCACGCCGGGACGGATGCGGACGTAGTCGTCGCTGCGGATGCCGCCTCGCCCGATGGCATAGACATTGAGCTGTCCCTTGCCGCTGAAGATGATTTGACCCTCGCTGAAGAGCGCCGCCTTCTGGTCCTCCTCATCAACCACGGTATAATTGCTGCCGTCATGCAGGGTGTTGACTGTGCCGTCGGCGAGCACTACATACATCGACTTACTGCCCTGGTTGTTGATGGCGGCACCGTGGGGATTGGTGATATCGGCCCCGTTGAGCAGCAGTTGGAAGCGCTTGTCGCCGTAGAACTTGATTGAGCCGTCGTTGGTAGCGCCGCTGACGACGAACTTGACGGGTCCCGACAGATTGGTGACGACGACATGGGCCCCGCTGGTCGAGACGGCGACACCGCCCACACTGCCGGTGACGGTGGCGCTGGAGCCGTTGAAGTCGATGTACATCACCTTGTTCCAGGAGGTATTCTCCACATAGTCGTTATAGGCCGAATCGTTCTCATCGGTCACCGGCACATCGGGTGCCTCGGTGAGGGCCGTGAAGTCCAGCTCGATGCTCTCGGGCTCCACTTGATACTCGGCGATGATGTCGCTGAAGTCGGTATCGTCATTCACACACGCCGTCATGACGCCACACAGGGCCACGGCCAGCATGCCATAAATCCATTTCCTCATAGTTCGGTATATCTTGCTTGTGACGGTAGTTTTAGAATTTGAACGTATAACCCAGGCCCAACAGGTGGATGTTGGGTTCATCGCTGCTGGCTCCTGACAGTTGGTAGCGATAGTAGAGATTGAAGTTATGCTTCTTCTTGATGCTATGGTTCACGCCGACGATGAAACGTGTCTTCTCGAGATCGCGGGTCGTGTGGAACTCGACGCTCGCATAGGGGTCAAACTTGCACTTGGGAATGTCCCACTCGAGTTGCAGGCGGCTGCGCAGCACGTTTTTGCCCTTGCCGCGCACCTCGTGGTCTTCCCAGATGCCCTCGTCGAAGTCGAAGTTGTCGATTATTTTGGAGGGACGGTAGGTGTACTGCCAGCGTTCACGCAGGCTCAACTCGACGCGCTGTATCTTGTAGCTCGCCGTGAGTGACACGTTGAAGCGGTGCCGCAGTCCCCAGTAGCTGGGTCGCCAGTTGTTGTAACTCACCTCATCGTCCTGGTAGGTGATTTTCTCGCGGTTGTTGTCGATGAGCAGGTTATAGCTCACGCTGGCCTTGAGCCAGGGAAGTACCTTGTAGCTGAGTGAAGGCCCCAGGCTGACGCGGTCGGCCGTGCGGAAGTTGTTGCGCGATCGGAATTCCGTTTCAAATCCCGCATTCCATTTCTTGGAAATTTTGTAAGAGGCTTCGGCACTAACCACAAGCCCGGCATCGTCGGCGTGCAACGATGTCGGGATGAGGATGGTTATCAGCAGCAGTAAAGCCGCTATTTGGTTTCTTTTACTTCTTGCCATTCGTATTTAGGTATCTTTAATGTATCATTGACGTGGCTGGTGCCACTGCCGTCGTTGCGGTATTCAATCTTGAGGATGGCGGTATCCTTGAGGAAGTCGATAGAGCCCACATTCACCTTGATGATATCGAGTCCGGTGCGCTTCTGCAGGTCATCGATGAGTTCTTCGCGCCGTTCGGGCGAAATCAGTTCGATGCGGTCATACAATATCAGTTTGCTCACGATATCGCCCCTGAGCACAAAGGTCTCAAACAGCCAGATGAGGAAGGCAATAGCCAGGTTGGGGACGAGCAGTTCGACGACGCTCAGCGAGTCGGCCAGCGCATTGATGACCGAGAGGCTGATGACACCGAACATATAAGACATCTCGCGCACGGGTATCGTCTCGGTGCGGTACCTGAGCACGCCGAAGATGGCGAACAATCCGAGGGCGAAGCCGATTTTCACCTTCACGCTGCCCAGCAGGTAGATGAGGAAGAAGATGCTCACACTCAGCAGGATGAGCGTGAAGAAATAATCACGGCGGTGTGTCTTTCGGTAGTAGAGGAAGTGGACAATGAACCACAACATCACCATGAAGAAACCGAAGCGTATCAGCATCTCGATAACGCCATCGGCATCAAACCAGTTGATGCTAGATCCACTATAGGCGGCGCCTTTTACGGCATCCATTGCACCGTCTTCCAGACCTGTTAAATCCTGTAAAAGTATCATTTCTTTTCTTTTTTGGTAGTTAATAATAGCGTGGTGTGTCTTGCCGGTTAATTCATCCGGCTCATCATCCGTTCGATCATCCTGAGGCGCTCCTTGAAGTTATTGCGCTTCAACGCCGGGTTGGTCAGTGCCGATCCCATGCAATACTTGCTGAAGCCGCTCGGCTTGATGCGCAGCTCGCGCAGCATGCCCAGGATGGGTGACGGCTGCAGTCCGTCGCGCTTGAGCTCGATGATGACCAGTCCCGTCAGGTCGGCGTCATTTCCGGTCTTGAGGTTGTGGAAACACAGTCCTGAGTCGATGGTCAGCCGCTCGGTCTTGGCCTTGTTCACCAGGGTGATGCGGTTGAAGTGGTTCTCTAGATGCTCGGTGAGTATCGTCGGATCATAGCGCAAGTGCTTGTGGAGAAATACATCATAGCTCTTGAACTGTGCATCCTGGCCCAGGAAACGGATTCCATGGTCGGGTTGTTTAGGGTCAAAGCCCACCATATCGACGCGTTTCTTCTTGGTGCGACCGTGGTTGTTCTTGGTTTTCACTTCCAGGAAATTCTGTCCCGAGTCCACATAGGAGCGTATGCGCAGCTTCTGTCGCCCGGCGTGCCCGTTCTGGTGCACGATGTACATGTTATTGTCGGGCGTGTCAAAGTAGGCCGTGTAGTAGGCCGCAATGCGCTTGCCATCAATCTCTTGAGCCCGGTAATCGTTGCGGGCGAGTTGGAGCAAGAGTTTGAGCCGGTCCACCGTCGTGACGAACTTGGTGTCGGTTCGGTTCATCAGCTTGATGCCGCTCATCTCGTCGAGAGAAATGGGATCATATGTCGCTATAATGCTCTCCATTGCGGTGCAAAATTATATACTTTTAAACGTAATCCCATCATTTATAATTGTAATTTTAAACAAAAATCAATCAATTATTGATATCCCTCAATAAAATTGGTAAATATTTATGACAAAAAAATGGTGTTTTGGCTGTCTAAAGGCGTTTGTAATGTGTTTGTAATATAACCTTGGCGGCACATCGGGTGTTTTTTACTAAATTTGCGACTGAATATGAAAAAGCAACAAATATTAGTGGTAGATGACGAGCGCGACCTGTGCGAGATCCTGCAGTTCAATCTCACCAGTGTGGGATATGTGGTGGATATTGCCTGCTCGGGAGCCGAGGCCTTGAATAAGGACATCTCGAGGTATGACCTGGTGCTGCTCGACGTGATGATGCCGGGAATGTCGGGGTTTGAACTCGCCAAGCGCATGAAACAAAACATTTCCACGGCCGGTATTCCCATCATTTTCCTGACGGCGTTGGGAGGCGAGAGCGATATTCTTCAGGGATTTGAACTGGGTGCCGATGACTATATCGCCAAGCCGTTCTCGCTCAAGGAGGTGAAGGCTCGTGTGAAGGCCGTCCTGAATCGCACGTCGGTAGAGAACGAGGCACCGCAGCCCATTATCATGCGATATGACGGCTTGAGGCTGGATGTGGCCAGCCGTACGGTCACTGTTGACGGCGAGCTGGTGTCGCTGACCCGTACCGAGTTTGACCTGCTGTACCTGTTGCTGGGTCACCCTGGACAGGTCTTCTCTCGTCAGGAGGTGCTCGAGCATGTGTGGCCGCATAACGTTGTCGTGACCGACCGCACTGTTGACGTGAACATCACCCGCATGCGCAAGAAAATCGGCCGCTATTCGGCGTGCATCATCACGCGGCATGGATTCGGCTATCAGTTTATCGGCGTATGAAGAAACTTTCGGTGGGACGTAAGATGTTCTTGAGCGTGATGGTGATTTTTGCCATCTACGCGTTTATTTTCATTGCCTTTGAAGACTATGACAGGAAGCACATCTTCCCGTTTGAAGAAAGCAGTGACTGGCACCTGCTGATTTTCTCCATCATCGTGATGATAGGCTTGGGCGTGCTGCTACACCGTTACGCTAGAAGCATGGATGCACGCATCAGCCGCGAACAGGCCGACAAGGAGAACAAGATGCGCCGCGAACTCACCCAGAACATCGCCCACGAACTCAAGACGCCCGTTGCCAGCATCCTGGGATATACCGAGACCATCCTCGAGCATCCCGACATGACCGAACAGATGCGCACACAGTTCATTGAGCGCACGCAATCCCAAGCCAAACGCTTGGCTTCACTGCTGCAGGACATCTCGACGTTGAACCGCATGGACTATGCCACCGACATGATCAAGATAGAGCCAGTCAACGTCTCGCACATCGTTAAAGATATCATCGAGGATACAGCGCTCACCGTGAAGCATAAGGGGATGAAGGTTGACAACCGTTTGCCTCAGGATATCATCATCAATGGCAACCATTCACTCATCGACAGCATCTTTCGCAACCTGATAGACAATGCCATCAACTATGCCGGCGACGGTACGACCATCACCATGAAGGCTCAAGAGAAGAACGACAAGTGGTTTTTCACCTTTGAGGACAATGGTACTGGTATTGCCGCCGAGCACTTGCCGCGCATCTTTGAACGATTCTACCGCATCGACAAGGGCCGTAGCCGTGCGCTGGGAGGCACCGGCCTGGGACTGGCTATCGTGAAAAATGCCGTCGTTCTGCACGGCGGCACCATCAAGGCCCTGCCCGCGACAGGCGGTGGGCTCAGGTTTGATTTCTCACTGTGTAAATAATTACCTCATTGGGGCAATTTCAAACCCCAGGCGAACACCGTCGAACTGCTTGCTCAACTCTCCGACAGTTCCGAGCGCGCTGTTTCCGCTCAGTGCGGCAGCCACTTGGAGGACTTTAAGCAGGTTCTTACTCTCGAACGTCAGGCCCAAGCCGTGGGCTGTGCGCGTGATGTAAGCATTGGTCGAGAAGAGCATCGTCTGCAGTTTGATGGTTCCGGTCGACGGGTCATAGGTGTAGCTGCCGCTCAGGGGAATACCCTTGATTTTGCCGGCGAACTGATGATCCTGGGTGAACTGGAACTGGGTGTTCTGGCTGTTGATGCCTACAGTGTTATACACGGGCAACAGTTTCTCCTTGCAGTTCTCGGCGGCAATGGCACCGCCGGCTTTGGCCAGAAGTTTCTCGCTGGTGAATGCGCAGGCCGGCTCGGTATAGTACCATGAGCCGTACAGTTCGCTCTCGTTCACCTTCACACTGCCGATGACCAGACCCAGCAGACCGTCAATGGTGTTCTGTGACCCCAGGGTACCGAGTACACCGCCCAGCACATTGCCGAGCACGTCGCCCAGTGTTCCGTTGCCGCTCTCGTTACCCGTACCAGAGCCCATACCCATATTACCGAGCAATCCTGTTGTGCATCCAGTGCCCAACAGCATCACTGCAGCCAGCAATGTCATGTAAATCTTTTTCATCATCGTAGGTTCTATAGAATGAATAATTGTTGATTGTCTGCCGCAAATATAGCTAATTAATTAATATATCCGCTCTTTTCTTTCCAAAAAATCAATATTAATGGAAACTATGATACCTTGCGGCGGTGTGCGGCTTCGCTTCAGAAATACTCAAATTAATTTGGCATTTCGTTCAGCTTGCACTATCTTTGCAACACTATGACGATACAAGAAGCTCAAGAGCGTGTTGACGCTTGGATTAAGCAATATGGCGTGCGCTACTTCAGTGAACTGACCAATATGGCGGTTCTCACCGAGGAAGTGGGCGAGGTGGCCCGTGTCATCGCTCGCCGCTACGGTGACCAGTCGAGCAAGGCAGGCGACGACCTGGACCTGGCCGACGAGTTGGCCGACGTGCTGTGGGTGGTGATGTGCCTGGCCAACCAGACGGGTATCGACCTGGATGCCGCCCTCGAGCGCAACTTCGCTAAGAAGACCAGTCGCGATAGTAAGCGACACCTCAATAACGAGAAACTGAAACATTAACCAATAAAAACCAATAAATTATGAGCAATCACGAACACGAACACTG
>JAEEGL016110195.1_pt1 | contig 11854 bp, 10 predicted proteins | sample 9134231 | NCBI WGS metagenome assembly JAEEGL01 (sample SAMN16246548, study PRJNA631951) | gut metagenome | biome: gut microbiome; feature: rumen; material: fiber-attached | host: Bos | place: Iran: Karaj | collected 2018-10 | reverse complement strand
GATCTACGGCGTTTTCTGCTCCGAGAGCAAAGACAGGGATTCGGATGATCTTTCTGCGGCAGTGGCTTCTGCGGGCATTGTAAGGACCAAAGACATGATCATTTGGGAAAGACTTCCAAACCTTGTGACCCTTCATTCTCCTCAGGAGAGAAATGTGGTGCTCCATCCCGAGTTTGTGGAGGGGAAATATGCCTTTTACACAAGGCCCATGGACGATTTCATCAACACAGGCAGCGGCAGCGGTATCGGCTTCGGACTTTGCGATGACATCACCCATGCAGTCATCGACGAGGAAAAGATGACTTCTCTCAGAAAGTATCACACCATTACGGAGGCAAAGAACGGTGCGGGAGCTGTGCCCATCAAGACTGACAGGGGCTGGATCCACATCGCCCATGGTGTAAGGAACACGGCTGCGGGACTCAGATACGTGATCTACTGCTTTGCCACGGCTCTGGACGATCCTTCGCGAGTCATTGCCGAGCCCGGAGGCTTCCTCATCGGACCCAGAGGCAGCGAGAGGACCGGTGATGTTTCAAACGTTACCTTCACCAACGGAGCCATCGTAGACGACGACGGAAAGATCTGGATCTATTACGGAGCCAGCGACACCAGACTTCATGTTGCGGGAACGGACATGGCAAGGCTTACGGACTACGTTTTCAACACCCCTTCGGATCCTTTGCGTTCCGCTGATTGCGTGCAGCAGCGCATAGATCTCATCGACAGAAATTTAAGGGAATTGGGAAAGTAGTTGCAGACTCTGATAAATGACATATTTTTGACATGGTGACTTAATTTTTCAAATTTAATAAATTTTCTATAAAAAAATGCCGCAAAAGGCGATATTATGCCCTTTTTAGGCATTTTTTTCTTGACAAATCAGACAAACAAGGGTATAAAGGATATAAGCGTTGACCGCAAAGGCGGTACATCGTAGGCTACAGGCTCAAAAGGCCTGAGAAAATTATCCTATAGGAGGAAATTTAAATGAACAAGACAGAATTAGTTGCAGCAATCGCTGAAAACGCTGGACTTACCAAGAAGGATGCCGACAAGGCTTTAAAGGCATTCATCGATGTAACAACAGCTGCTCTCAAGAAGGGTGACAAGATCGCTCTTGTTGGCTTCGGTACATTCGAAGTTGTTAAGAGACCTGCTCGTACAGGTAGAAATCCTCAGACAAAGCAGGCTATTAAGATCCCTGCATCAAAGGCTCCTAAGTTCAGAGCTGGTAAGGGCTTAAAGGACGCTGTCAACAAGTAAGTTGCGTTATTTAAAACCAAATATGATAGGATTGGGAGAGAGACATTGGTCTCTCTCCTTTCTTTTCCACCGAAGTATTGACTTTTGAGGGGTGGAATGGATATAATTTTCTTAATCTTATGGTTCAGGGGGAAAAAGATATGCGCTTGGACAAGTATTTAAAGGTATCCAGGATCATCAAACGCCGCACGGTGGCAAATGAAGCCTGCGATGCCGGAAGAGTCACGATCAACGGCAAGGTTGCCAGGGCCTCGGCGGAAGTGAAGCCGGGTGATATAATAGAGATAGGTTTCGGAAACAGTACGGTAAAGGCAGAGGTCCTTAAGATACAGGAAACAGTGGGAAAAGACGATGCAAAGGAACTTTTCAGGTATCTGTAAATGAGGAATTCACTGAAAAAGAGGCAAAAAGGAATAATTGTCATTACGCTGGCGGTGCTTGCTTTATTTGCTGTTCTTTTTTCCAGGGGACTTGAACTGAGGAAACGTAAAGCGGAACTGGAACGGCAGGTGGCGATCCTGAAAGAGGAGGAAGCTGCTGCCTATGAGCGTACGGATGAATTGAAAGAGCGGAGATCCTATATGTCCACCATACGTTACATCGAGGATCTGGCCAGAGAAAAGCTCGGTCTTGTTTACAAGGACGAGGTTATATTTAAGGAAAAGGATGACGACGAGGAATAAAATAATCGATTTTTGCAGGGAAAGGAAACTATTGGACATCGGAGACGGGTTACTCATCGGGCTATCCGGGGGAGCAGACTCCGTATGTCTTCTTTTTATTTTGCATTCCCTTAAAGATGAATATGGCCTGAGGCTTCATGCACTTCACGTTAATCACGGCATCAGAGGTGAGGAAGCGGAGCGGGATGAAGGATTCTGCCGGGAACTCTGCGAAAAACTGGGAGTGGAGTTCGAGGCTGTGAGAGCGGACATTCCCGCCATGGCGGAAAAGGAAGGCCTGGGCCTCGAAGAAGCGGGAAGAAGGTTCCGCTACGAGACTTTTGAAAGAAAAGCCGCGGAACTGGGACTGAACAAGATCGCCGTGGCTCATCATATGAACGACAGGGCGGAAACAGCCCTTTTTCAGCTGATAAGAGGAAGCAGGCTGAAGGGCCTTGCGGGAGTCAGGGAAAGGAACGGCCAAGTGATCCGTCCGCTCCTTTGCGTCACGAGAAACGAGATCGAAGAGTACCTGAAAGAGAACGGGCTCGGATATGTTACGGACAGCACCAATCTTTCGGTGGATTATACGAGAAACAGACTGAGAAATGCCATCATCCCGGAACTGGAAAAGATATGCCCCCGCGCGGCGGAACATATGGCTGAGACGGCGGACTATCTGGGAAGAGTTGCGGACTACATGGAAAAAGAAGCGGATAAGATCCGGGAAAAAGCCGTGAGGAGCGAGGGTGGAAACATAGTCCTTTCCATTTCGGAACTTAAGGCAGCGGATCCTCTTCTTGCGGAAACGGTGATCTATAACGCCATCTGCGAGACGGCGGGACGAAAAAAGGACATTACCGGAAACTTTGTGAAGATGGTCACAGACCTTATGGAACGTCAGTCCGGAAGAAGCGTGGACATAAAATACGGAGTGACGGCGAAGAGAGTCTATGGAACCATAGTATTAAGCAGATCCACTTTGGAAAATGCCGTTGACACGACCGACGGAAACTGCAATAATAGGCTCTGTACGGAAATATGGAGCGTTGCGGAAGGGAAAGCCCCGGATCTCATTGAAAGCATGGGCGGTTATCCCAAGAACAACCTTAAAAAATACTTTGACTACGATAGATTGTTGGCCCGGGTCCAAAAGCCTTTTACGGCGGAGGACATTGCCTTAAGGACAGCTGAGGCGGCGGATGTGATGGCGATCTATCCCGACGGAAAAAGTAAAAAAGTTTTTGATATCCTGAAAGACGAAAAGGTGGAAGCGGAAAAGAGAAACCTGGTTCCCGTGGCCGCTCTGGGCAGCGAAGTCCTGATCATAAAGGGCATACGATCCTGTGAGACCTGTCGTGTGGATGAAAAAACCCAAAATATATTATCTGTAACGATCACAGAAGAATAAAGAAACGATGGAGGAATGATATGGCTGATAAGATATCGGTTATGATCTCGGAAGAAGAGATCGAAAAAAGAGTCCGCGAACTTGCGGAGCAGATCAGCAAAGATTATGCGGGAGAAGAAGTTCTCCTGATATGCATTTTGAAGGGCAGCGTATTTTTCACCTGCGAACTTGCAAAGAGGCTCACCATTCCCGTGAAGCTGGATTTCATGTCTGTTTCCAGCTACGGAGATGCTACGGTTTCTTCCGGCAGAGTGAAGATCATCAAGGACCTGGACGACTCCATAGAGGGCAAGAACGTCATTGTTATCGAGGACATCATTGATTCCGGAAGAACACTGGCACATCTTCTTGCCGTACTCAAGGTGCGTCAGCCCAAGAGCATCAAACTCTGCACTCTCCTTGACAAGCCCAGCAGACGTGAGGTTGAAGTAAAGGTGGATTATGTGGGAGTGTCCATTCCCGACGCTTTTGTTGTGGGTTACGGACTTGACTATGCCCAGAAGTACAGAAATCTGCCTTATATTGGTGTTTTGGAACTCGGAAAGGAATAAAAGTGGAGAACAACGGTAGAAGATTATTCAGAAATTTAGGACTGTATGTTGCGATCCTGGCTTTGGGTGCTCTTATCATATGGTTTGCCATGTCACTGGGCAGAACGGACACGAGCTACGGGTACAACGATTACGTGGAAGATCTGGGGAAAAAGAACATCACCCAGGTGGAGATCGTTCAGAACGAACAGGTGCCCACGGGACAGGTAAGGATCAAGCTCAAGAACGGCGATGAGAAATCCTTCTTCGTGGTAAATACGGAACTTGCGTTCACAGATGCCATGGGAAACGGTATCGAACCTATGGTAAGGGATGTAAAGACCCAGAGCATTTTCCTCACAAGCATCCTTCCCTATCTTTTGATCATAGTCATACTTTTCATATTTATGTCCTTTATGTCCGCACAGAACGGCGGAGGAAATTCACGGATGATGAATTTCGGCAAGAGCCGCGCGAGAATGGTGCTGCCGGACAGCGGAAAGCCCGTCACGTTCAAGGATGTGGAAGGCGTTGACGAAGAAAAGGAACAGCTGGAAGAGATCGTGGATTTCTTAAAGAATCCCAAGAAATACATCGAAGTGGGAGCAAGGATCCCCAAGGGCGTCATTCTTGTGGGACCTCCCGGAACAGGTAAGACATTGCTGGCCAAGGCGGTTGCGGGAGAAGCGGGAGTTCCTTTCTTCTCCGTTTCCGGTTCCGACTTTGTTGAAATGTTTGTAGGTGTTGGTGCTTCCCGTGTAAGAGACATGTTTATGGAAGCCAAGAGAAACGCTCCCTGCATCGTTTTCATCGATGAGATCGATGCCGTTGCAAGACGCAGAGGCGCAGGAATGGGCGGCGGACACGACGAGAGAGAGCAGACTTTGAACCAGTTGCTGGTGGAAATGGACGGTTTCTCCGTAAATGAGGGCATCATCGTCCTTGCAGCCACCAACCGTGTGGACATCCTGGATCCCGCTATCATGAGACCCGGACGTTTCGACCGCAAGGTGTTCATCAATCGTCCCGACAGCCGCGGAAGAGAGAGTATTCTTAAGGTTCATGCCAAGAACAAGCCTCTTTCCGATGATGTGGATCTTCATGAGATCGCTCAGGCTACTTCGGGCTTTACGGGCGCAGAACTTGAGAACCTTCTTAATGAAGCGGCCATTGTGGCAGCAAAGAACGACATCAAGTTCGTACGTAAGGAAGACATCAAGAAAGCCTTTATCAAACTGGGTATCGGCGTTGAAAAGAGATCAAGAGTTGTTACGGATAAGGAAAAGAAGATCACGGCTTACCACGAATCCGGTCATGCCATTCTTTTCCACCTTCTTCCCGATGTGGGACCTGTCTATACAGTGTCCATCATCCCCACGGGACCTGCGGGAGGCTACACCATGCCTCTGCCTGAAAAGGATGAGATGTACATCACCAAGGGCAAACTCATTCAGGAGATCATAGTGAGCCTGGGCGGACGAGCTGCGGAAGAACTGATCTTTGAAGACATCACCACAGGTGCTTCACAGGACATCAAGGAAGCCACAAGAACCGCCAGAAATATGGTCATCAAGTACGGTTTCTCCGAGAATGTGGGTCTCATCTCATACGACAACGATGACGACGAAGTCTTCATCGGACGTGATTTCGGTCACACCAAGGCCTACAGCGACCACACCGCCAATGTTATCGACGATGAGGTACGTTCCATTGTGGAGGATTGCTACGAAAAAGCAAAGAGCATGCTTAAGGAGCATATGGATGTTCTTCATAGCTGTTCCAACCTTCTCCTGGAAAAGGAAAGGATCTCACGAGAGGAATTCGAGGCACTTTTTCAGGGTTAACGTGCGTTTTGTATAATTTGCACAAAAGATTTTTTGAAAAAAGACAATGTTTGTGCACACTGTTTTTAAAATTCGTGTATAATAACACTCGTAAACCCCAATACATTATATATAGTTTTTGCTACACCCCATAAGTAACAAAAATACCTTCTCCAGAAAAGAGCGGCTTTCTCAGGCCGCTCTTTTCACGTTGGTACAAGTGTGTTATAATAGTAAGAAACAAGCAATTTATTCAATTTTGAGATGTGAACTGTTAATGGATCCTTTAAAAGCTTTTTATTCCGACGGTACGGAAGAGTTTTGCCGGACTTCCGGTATCGATACAAACGAAAATGTGACCATCAGGCTCAGAACCCCGAAAAATATGCAGGTTAAGCCTTTGTTTATGTGCGATTTTGCCGAAATAACAATGGAACTCTGCGAATCGGGGCCTTTTTTTGACTACTATTCCTGCGATATGATGATGCCCAATTACAACCTGAGCTATGCTTTCAAGGTGGTATATGAGGGCAGGATCTATTACTATACAAGAAACGGACTCAAGGATTACTACGAGTGGCAGGACAGCCTGAGACTCATTCCGGGGTTCAGGATCCCCAGATGGGCTACGGGAGCCGTAATGTACCAGATCTATCCCGACCGCTTTTGCAACGGCGGCAAGGGAAATGATGTGGAGAACGGCGAGTACTACTATGCCGATCAGGCGGTAGAGCACGTATATGACTGGAATGCCCCTGTGGCAAATCTGGACGTGGCGAGATTTTACGGAGGAGATCTGGGCGGGATCCTTAAAAAACTGGATTATCTGCAGGATCTTGGGGTGGAGGTCATCTACCTGAACCCCATCTTTGTTTCCCCCTCCAACCATAAATATGACTGTCAGGACTACGATCACATCGATCCCCATCTCACGGTCATCGCCAAGGACATCGGTGCTCCCGGCATATACGGAAACAACAAGTACGTTATCCGCACCACCAACAAGGAGAATCTGGAGGCCAGCAATGCATGGTTTGCGGATTTTGTGAAGCAGGTCCACGAACGGGGCATGAAAGTGATCCTGGACGGTGTTTTCAACCATTGCGGATCCTTTAATAAATGGATGGACAGGGAAGGCTACTACTCCGCCTATGACGAGAGCGAAGCGGGAGCCTACAGAAGTAAAGAGAGCAAATACAGAAAGTTCTTTAAATTCCTGAATCCCGACGACCCCAATTCCTACGAGGGTTGGTGGGGATTTGACACTTTGCCCAAGCTGAATTACGAAGAATCGGAAGAACTTTGCGAATACATATGCAACATCGGAGCCAAATGGGTTTCGGAGCCCTACAACTGCGACGGCTGGCGACTGGACGTGGCAGCGGATCTGGGGCATTCCGAGGAATTCAATCACAAATTCTGGAAACGTTTCAGAAAAGCGGTGAAAGAAGCAAATCCCGAAAGCATCATTCTTGCGGAACACTACGGGAATGCGGAGAAATGGCTGAGAGGCGATGAGTGGGACACGCTCATGAATTACGATGCCTTTATGGAGCCCATCACCTGGTTCCTTACTGGCATGGAAAAGCACAGCGACGAATTCAGCGAATATATGCTGAACAATACGGAAGCGTTGGTGGACGGCCTCTTCAACAGGAGCAAGGCTTTTTCCACAGCTACCATGTATTGTGCCATGAATGAGCTTTCAAACCATGATCATTCCAGATTTTTGACCCGTACCAATCACTATGTGGGAAGGGTGCAGAACCTGGGTCCTGAGGCCGCTTCACGGGACATTCATCCGGAGATCTTTGCGGAAGCCGTTGTTTTCCAGATGACCTGGCCCGGCTGTCCCACGGTTTACTACGGCGACGAGGCGGGACTCTGCGGTTTCACCGATCCCGACTCCAGAAGGACTTTCCCCTGGGGACATGAGGACAAGGAACTGATCAGACTCCACAAGGAGATGATCGCCATCCGTAAGAGGCTCTCGGTGCTGAAATTCGGCTCCGTGACTCCTCTTTACACAGAGAAGGGCATCTTCGTCTTTGCCCGTTTCGACAGGGAAAATGTTGTGGTCACTGCGCTGAACAACAACGATTATGAAAAGGATGTCACTGTTTCCCTTGAAAGCATAGACATCAACATGCCCGCCATGATCACGCTTATGATCACGGACTGCGACGGCTACAGAAGAGAAGCCAGATTCTGTCAGGTGATCGACAGAATGTTCACCATACACATGAAAGCCCATTCCGCATGGGTGCTGAAAGACTTAGACCCGTGATGACAGGCAAAGAAAACGGACCCTTTCGGGTCCGTTTTGCGGTTCATCATTCAAATGTGTGGTTTCTGCCCTGGGTCCTGTAGGTTCGCGGCGACACTCCGAAGCGCTTTTTGAAGCAGTCTTTGAAGTAGTTGCTGGAATTGAAGCCGCAGGAGGTGGCGATCTGTGTCACGGAATCGTCCGTGGTGAGGAGCATCTGTGTGGCCTGGCGGAGACGGATGTAATTCACGTACTCGCTGAAGGTCTTTCCCGTCACATGGCGGAATTTCTTGGAAAGATAGGTGGGGCTCAGGTTGATCCTGGCTGCCGCATCTTCCAGAGTGATGGTGGAGGCATATTCCTCTGCCACCATTTTCATAATGGAATCAATGTCCTCGTCCAGTCCGGTGCTGGTGTCCACCTGCTCGTAGATGAAGATGCCGTAACGCTGGATCCAGAGAAGGATCTGCTTAAAGAGCAGGATCATGTTCTCTATGGAGTAATCATCCGGAATGTTCTTTTCCGTAAGCATATTTTCCAAAAGGGTGTCGATCTGCTCCAGTCCTTTTTTTACCACCAGAACCTTTCCTGAAACAGAAAACTTTTCAATGAGCTCTTTGTGGGAATTCAGGTACTCGTTTCCGAGAACCGGAAGATCGCAGTAGATGACGGTCCTTTCGCAGAGCACCTCTCCTTCGTATTTTGTACAGTGACTTTCTCCGGGAGCTGCAATGAAGATGTCTCCGGGGGAAAGATGGAACTCCTTGCCGTTAACGTAGTAAGTGCAGCATCCTGTCTTTAAATAAAAGAATTCTACGTAAGAATGAAGATGTTCGTAGTTCATCCGGAATGAGGGAACACGTACGGCACGTTCCACAAAGATCCCGGCAGTTGATCGGTCAGTTGACATATTTTTCTCTCTTTTCTCATGTTTACAGGTTTCTTGAGGTGGCTTTTAACCCTCTCTTTCCGCCTGCGGTTCTATATGATAGCATAAAAAACACGGTTTGTCAAAAAACATACCGAAATCTTGAGATTTATGGTAGGTTTGCAAAAGACAAAAAACAAAAAATAAGTGGTATTTAGTGTGGAATACATAATAAATTGGTAGTATTATTTGACGAACCGTTATAGAATTGGGGCAAGCTGAAAAGTGATTTTACACGGCCGTGAAAAAACTTTATCGCTGAAAACTACTATCATATAGTAAAGGAGAAAAGGGAAATTTATGAAGAAAAAGATTTTGGCGCTTTTGATGGCCGCAACAATGGTACTTTCTCTTGCCGCATGCGGCGGTAAGAAAACTGACGAGCCCAAAGCAAGCACTTCCTCGGAAGAGCAGGTGACTCTCAGAATGGCATGGTGGGGTTCACAGACAAGACATGACAGAACGGTTCAGGTCATCCAGATGTACATGAAGGATCACCCCAATGTTAAGATAGAATATGAATTTTTCTCATTCGACGATTATTTTACAAAACTCAAGACTCTTGTGGCGTCAGACAACGTATGGGATGTGTTCCAGCTGGGCGGAAACTTCCCCGACTACATGAGCAAGATCTATTTCCTGAATGATTTCATCAAGGACGGGACCATCGACACATCCAAGATCTCCGATGCCTATCTTAAGATCACTCAGGACACCGACGGAAATCAGATCGGTATCTCCAACGGTCTCAACACTTACGGCATCGCATATGATGTTGATATGTTCAAGGCAGCGGGCGTTCCCCTTCCCACAGAGACATGGACATGGGATGATTACGCAGATGCTGCAAGAAAGATCAAGAAAGCTACAGGCCACTTCGGAACCTCAAGCTTTACATCATCAGAGTTTGCCGCAGGCTGCACCACATACATCGGACAGCAGGGAAAGCTTGGAGAGTTCGGCTTCTTCAACCTTGACCTTACAGGTATGGGCTTCACTGATCCTCAGATGCTTGCTCCCTACATCCAGATGAGAGCAGACCTCATTAAAGAGGGTGCTTCACCGGATGCAGGCGCAGAAATGGAGATCACCAACATCGAGAATGATTTCCTTGTAACAGGTGAAGCAGGTATGACATGGGTTGCTGTAAACCAGTTCCCCACCATCTATGACATTTGCCAGGCACAGGGCAGAACACTTGCTCTTGCAACACTTCCCAGAGTTACAAAGGACGGCAACGCAGGTTCCAACATCCAGTCTTCACAGATGCTCTGCGTATCCAAGGATTCCAAGCACAAGAAGGAGGCAGCGGCGTTCATCAGCTGGTTCCAGAACCGCACGGAGTGCCACAATGTTCTTCTCGGCGAGCGCGGTATCCCCGTACCCGAGGACGTTCGAGTGGCTCTTCAGGCTCCCGCAAATGCAGGCCAGAAGATCATGTATGACTATGTATCACTTGTGGGAACTTTCAAAACACCCGAGAAGGTCAATGTTCTGAGCCCTGCGGGACAGGATCAGGTGGTAGACCTTTACAGAAACTACATCCAGCAGGTAGTGAGCGGAGAGATCACAGCTTCCAAGGCTGCGGAACTCACCTACAAGGCAGGACAGAGTCTTTTCAAATAAAGCATAATAACTCAGCCGACGGGGCGCGTCCACGGGCAACGTGGACGCGCTTTATTGGCGAAAAGGGATAAGGACATGACTGAAAATAAGATAAAAAAACCTTTCAGTTTCAAACGGTTTATATATAATGACAATACGGTGGGGTACATTTTTGCACTTCCTTTTATCCTGGTATTTTTGGGCTTTTCACTGGTTCCCATGATAACTTCTCTCATATATTCCTTCACGGATATGACTTTTGGTGCTGAAGAGATCAACTTTATATGGTTTGATAATTTTATCAAACTCTTTCAAGATGAGATCTTTTTGAAATCAGTAAGAGTCACCTTTAAATATGTGATCATATCCGTACCCATGAAACTGACTTTTGCACTTTTGGTGGCTTTTCTTCTTACAAGAAAGAGCAGGCTGGTCACATTGTACCGTTCGCTTTACTATGTTCCCTCGCTTGTGGGCGGCAGTGTTGCGGTGGCTCTTGTGTGGAGACAGATTTTTGCAAGACGAGGCCTTTTTAATGTGGTCTGGACAGATCTTTTCGGCGCAGATGCAAAGGTGAACTGGTTTGGAGGCAACGGAAAACTTGCGATCTATCCTCTGATCCTCATGAGTGTATGGCAGTTTGGATCTTCCATGATCATTTTCGCTGCCGGTCTCAAAGAGATCCCGGAAAGCTACTACGAGGCTGCAATGATCGACGGCGCCAACGGTTTTCACAGATTCTTTAAGATCACTTTACCATGCCTTTCTCCCATCATCCTGTATAACCTCATCATGCAGACTATCTCTGCCTTTATGGTGTTTACCCAGGCAAAGATCATCACTGAGGGAGGCCCCAATAACGAGACCATGATGTATGCTCTCTATGTCTACAAGACAGCCATATCCTATGACAGGATGGGATATGCCTGCGCAATGAGCTGGGTAATGCTGGTGATCATGGTCATTGTCACACTGATCATATTCAAGACATCCAAAAAATGGGTGTTCTCGGAAGCGGATTCTTAAGGGGGCGGACATATGAAAACAAGAAGGATCATTTTAAAGATCATATATCATATTTTCGTTCTTGCATTTGGTTTTTGCATGATATATCCTGTGTTGTGGATGATAAGCGGTGCATTCAAGGACAATCAGCAGATACTTAACGGCGGACTCAGCCTGATCCCCGAAAAGTTTGTGAACAGCAATTTCGCAACGGGGTGGAGAGGGTTTGCGGGCATTTCATTTGCCACATTTTTCAAAAACTCCGTGGTACTGACCACTCTTGCAACCCTTGGAACTCTCATCAGTTCCGCTTTTGTATCCTATGCTCTTTCCAGGATCAGATTTGTGGGAAGAGGAT
>JAEEGL014287670.1_pt1 | contig 11854 bp, 8 predicted proteins | sample 9134231 | NCBI WGS metagenome assembly JAEEGL01 (sample SAMN16246548, study PRJNA631951) | gut metagenome | biome: gut microbiome; feature: rumen; material: fiber-attached | host: Bos | place: Iran: Karaj | collected 2018-10 | reverse complement strand
TACGACCAGATTTTAAAATGAATTATACTGCCGTGAATTATACTGGATTGTTTTTTCATTTCATTCAAATCTACTGGCTAATATATTATGCTAATATATTCAAAATAAAAATCATTCAAACTTGAGCATCTACTCCTACTATAGAGGATAGCCAAATAAGCTTTCTAGTTTCTCTTTAATAATATTCATATCAAGCGGACTGTCTGAACTTTCATAAGATATCATTAAATTCTTTCCCAAAACCAATCCATTCTTTTCGTATAACATTATTTTTTTGATATTTTTTGATAGGTAATCAGTATCATCAACAAGCCCCATATGTTCCCAGTATACCGTGGAATTATCCCTGTAATTATATAGTGCAAAATCCGGATACAGTGTCCTACCATTAACTAACGTGAACTTTGGTTCATAAACATAGGGAATGTCCATGTTATAAAAAAAGTCTGCTATAATTTTTTCTGATTTAGACCTTACGGTTTCTCCTTTTATTGTCAAGAATGGATTTTTGATTTCAAAAGTATTTTGCATACCTTTATTCTGTTCATACCATTCCTTGACCTTCATAGATTGTGTTAGCTTTATCGGAACAACAAAAGATTTTCTGCCTTTGCATAATTTATCGTAGATTTTGTCTAATCTACTTATGTCATAAGAACTAAGGAATCTACGTAGACGTTTTTCTAATGAAACTATTTCGTCATGTACTTTTTTGTCATACTCACATTGAACAAGACTTTTTATCTTATCCTTTTCAGCTGTAGAAATGTAACGTTCAGTCTTGCTCCCTTCTTCTTTAAAATAATATTGAGGATAACCATGCGATGTTGTAACTCGAAGACTTCCCTTCTCAGTATTTTTTAATGCTTTTAGCCTTTTATCTGCTATTTTCCTTAAAGAGGCTAATTCATTTAATTGTTCTTGTAATTCAAAACCATAATCTTTCATTTTTTCTTTGTTCTTCTCCTAACTATCCTGTTAAAATTGCTTCTTAATGTATCCACTTTACGGTTCTATTTTGGAGGGCTGTTTTAATTGTGCTATCTTAAATTCGGTTATCATCAAGTATTTTTATCTTAGGGTGCCATTTCAATTGCTATATCTTTATTCGGATAATATCGAGTTTTTTTACTTCTACCGTTTAATTAACATATTCCAAAATCGAGTGGTATAAATCCAGATAAAATTACCACCCTGTTCTAATAAAACATTCCTAAACAGTATTGGCTTTCATCTTTATTACCACTTAGTTTTCATAAACCGTGTTTTTCCTGTAATTTCATTCCCAAAATTACTGTTACGCAAAGCGTTTTTTCTTACTAACAGTACAAACGGCCATTTTTAACCAGATTTAAGTTTAAAAAGTACCAAAATCTTCAGAATCATGCTATTAGCCAGATTTCAATCCATTTCATTAATGGGAAATTCATAAAACCAGAACGGTCTTACGTATGTAAATAGAAGCGAGAAATAATCTATCATAAAAATAGAATAATATCAAGACCAGGTAAGTGATGTTTCATGTTTCATATGCTTTAATATTGTTTTAATAATGCTTTGATTATAAGCCTTGTGCTATAATAGTTATGCTTATGTATATTGTTCAGTTATTTGTAAGCATTAATACTGGCTACATAACACTCATATTGTTTGATTATTTCAAAAAAGGGAGATTTACAATGGAAGAAAAAGATATTCTAAAATTAATTGATCACACACAGCTTCAGCCAAATGCTACATGGGAAGACATCGTATCACTTTGCGATGAGGCAGTTAAATATGGAACCGCCACAGTCTGCATCCCACCTACATACCTTAAGAGAACACATGACAAGTATGGTGATAACCTTAAGCTCTGCACAGTAATAGGTTTTCCTCTTGGTTACAGCTGTGCTGAGTCCAAGGTAGTTGAAGCAAAGGAAGCGATAAAGGACGGCGCCAGCGAAATCGATACTGTTGTAAATGTAAGTGATGTCAAGAATCACAGATTTGATGAAGTAAGAAAAGAACTTGAGATGATCAGAGAGGCCTGCGGTGACAAGCTTCTTAAGGTTATCATCGAGACCTGCTATCTTACAGAGGAAGAAAAGATTGAGCTTAGCAAGATTGTAACAGAAGTTAAAGCTGAATATATCAAGACATCAACAGGCTTTGGAACAGCCGGTGCTACTCTTGCTGATATCGAGCTCTTCAAGAAACACATCGGTCCTGATGTTAAGATTAAGGCAGCAGGCGGTATCCGAACCATCGAGGATGCAATGGCTTATGCTGAGGCAGGATGCAGCCGTATCGGTTCCTCCAAGGTTGCTCCACTTATCGCAGCCAAGTACAATCTTTAATAACAAGAAGATTGAAACAATTACTAAATAACAAAAGAAAAAGCCCTTGGAATCTTATCTAAAGATTCCAAGAGCTTTTTTAATGAGCAAAAAAGTCTAATGACCGAATAGTAAGCATAATCAAAACTTTTATATCACAAGGCCTATTATCAAAACATCACTACTTAAAACGGCCCGTACCCTACTTTAGCTGCAATGACGATAACCACCAATGAAATAATGACCCACAAAATGTACAGAGGTAGCAGATACTTCACCCACTTGCCAAAGGATGCGTGACAGATAGAGAGAGCTGCCACAACTTCGCCGCTGGTTGGAAACAGAATGTTAGTAAACGCATCGCCCAACTGATAAGTCAGAACCGCAGTCTGTCTGGTGATGCCAGCCTTGTCTGCGATTGCAATCATAAGTGGCATCGTGGATCTTGCCTGTGTGGAGCCGGATGGAACCACAACATTGAAGATTTCATGGAAAAAGAACATTCCGCAGGCTGTCAGGTTATCAGGCATCTTTTTAAGTGTGCTGGCAAGTGAATTAAGAATCGTATCCAGTACGCAGGTCTCTCTTAAGATGAGAACTGCAGTGCTGGCAAGTCCGATCATAAGGCTTGGAAGAAGTATATCCCTGCAACCCTTACTGAACTCTTTACAGATCTTATTGGGTGTCAAACGTCCCACTGCTCCGCACAGAATTCCTGTAAAAAGAAATACTCCCGAAAGCTCATTAACATAGAACTCCCATTTGATAACTCCAAATACCGAAAAGATGATACCCGCAAAGAAACATACAAGCACCAGTCTCTGAGAAACCTTAAGAGATGGTATATCCTCAAGATTAAGCATCTTATCCTGATTATATTCCTGATCTGATTCATAGGAGCCGCTCATCTTGGGCTTTGATTTCACAATAAGAGCAATTCCGACAACATAAACTATCGATACAAATAAGAGCACAATGAAAAGAATCACTCTAAGACTCATCCCCGAATACTTAGGAAGTCCTGCAATAGCCTGAGCAGTTCCGAGGGTAAACGGATTCGTAATAGCCCCTGCATATCCAACTGTTGCCGAAATAAATATTATTCCGACAGCTGTAAGAGAATCCAGCCCTGCTGTTATACATATGGCCAGAATCAAAGGCACAAATACCAGAAATTCCTCGAAGTTTCCGCAAAAGGCTGCGCCACAGGCAAAGAATATCATAAGTATCGGAATAATAATAATCTCTTTACCCTTAAGCCTTTTCATCACATTGGCTATAGCCAGATTCAGAGCTCCAGTGCCATTTACGATTCCAAACATTCCCCCAACAATGATCAGGTAAAAGATAATGTCGGCAGCATTTTCCATGCCCTGTGAAATGAAGGTCATAAGTTCAAAAGCACTGATTGGGTCCCTTTTCAAATAATGGAAGCTGTCAGTTACTACAACCTCTATTCCACTCTCTTCATCCACCGCTGTTTCATAGACGCCTGCCGGAATGATGTAACTAAGAACGGCACATAGAACAACAATCATAAACAGCAAAAGAAGCGGATGGATATTTTCACTTTTTTTCACATTTCCCATTTTCTACCTCCAGACTTAGTCGTCGTCCTTTCCAAGGCCAAGGCTCTTAATGAAATCACTGTTTTGTTTCTTTATTTTTTCCTTATGCTCGTGCTTTTCTTTTTCCTTTTCTTCATGTAATCCGTAGATATTCTCCTTGATATGACGATCTACTTCATCCTTGTTGAGCTTATTTTCATTGGCAAGCTCGACCAAAGCCTCTACGACCTCTGCTTCAAGCTGAGTTCCTGCAACACGCTTAAGCTCATCCATAACATCCGTCAGAAGCATCTGCTTTCTGTAAGGCCTTGTGGAATACATTGCATCAAAAGTATCTGCAACAGCTATAAGTCTTGCTGCCTCAGGAATCTCATTCCCGTGAAGTCCTCTTGGATAGCCTTTTCCATCAAGTCTTTCATGATGGTAGCCGGCACCAAAGGCAAGATTAGGAACAATATCTACTCCCTTCAGAAGCTCCTCACCCTTGCTGGTATGGGACTTCATTATCTGATACTCTTCATCATCAAGTCTTTCTGTCTTATTAAGGATCTTGTCAGGTATATTGATCTTACCAATGTCATGCATAAGAGCTATATGATAGAACTCATCAATCTGCTCCTTTGAATAGCCACGCTTTTGAGCCAGTTTTTCAGCAAGCATTCTTGTGTAATAAGCAACTCTGAAGGAATGTCCCTGATTTTGTGTATCTCTAAGATCAACACATTTTGCAAAGGTATGCATGATCTGTTCGATGAATTTCCTGTCTTCTTCCTGTTTTTCCAAAAGAAGTTTCGTACTCTTATCGAAGTGTCGCCACATGGCAAATGATATAATTCCTACCGAAATAGCCGAAAGGATAATCCAGAATAATATGCTCTCATATACAGAAGACTCTTTTACAATCTTAATCTCTGTAGAGCGCTCTACTGCACCTGTCTCGTTATTGAGAAGATTTAGATGGAATACATATTTGCCGCCATCAAGGTTTGTGTATACTACAGGCTCCATATCCTGCTTGGTGGTATAAATCGGTTTCTCATCGAAGCCCTCAAGATAATAACTGATCCTTGGATTACTAAGGCCAAAGGTGATGGCAAACATATTGATAGTAATCCTCTGACTTCCAGCAGGAACAGAAACCTCTTCAAGTCCTCTTGTGGAAATGGTAGTGTTGTCTACACCAATTGCAGGAATTACAAGCTGTGCCTTTTCAGGGGATGTAACATCGGAAAAAATATTGACCTTACATACACCCGTTGTTCCGGAAATATAAAGATACCCCTCTTCATCCAGCTCACTTCTGGAATTACCGGTAGAAATATATGGCAGACCGCTCTTAGTGTTGTAGAAGGTATATTCAATATCCCCATTTTCTAAAAGCTCATCCACTTTAGTAATATAGATACCACTGGAAGAAAGAACCCATGCTCCGCCATCATCATCGAAGAAAATATCATAGTTGTTGGAATATGGGAAGTTAGTAATAGCTGTCGCTACACCATCCTTCATGTACTCAATTGAATTAGATGTGATAAGCCAGAATACGCCTCTGTCCGGATCCCATTTAATCCTCATGACAACGCCGCTGGTAAGGCCATCCTCGTAGCCTATTCTTGACACCTTGTTGTGATCCACAACATATATACCATCTCCGTCACTTCCCATGTACAGCTTGCCATCAGGTCCCTGCTCTACTGACAGTGTCTCAAGCGTATTGATACCGCTATCAGTTCCATAGTGCTTAACAACCTTGAAATCTTTAATAATATATAGTCCGTCATTTGTAGCAGCTGCAATACTTCCATCAGCGCACTCACGTACAGCTCTTACTCTTAAAACGTCAAGGCCGTCAGCCGCAGCTATTGAAGTGATCTTTTTGTCCTTCGAATAGCAGATAAGTCCCTTTTCACCATGGGTACATATCCAGATATTGTCCTGAGAATCTTTTTTGATACATCTGATTCTGATACCCTCAAGTTCCCTGGTAAGCTCATTTTCCAGCCTGTCACTATTGGAATCCAGGATAATAAGGCCATTATCGGTTCCCATATACAAAAGATCATTTCTTTTGCAGGTGGTATTAACAACCATCTTCTCAAGACCTGCCAGCTTACTGATATCAGTGAATCTGTCAGGAACCAGCTTCATAATGCCCTGTCTTGAGGACGTAAACCAGATATTTCCTTCATTATCCTGCATGACATTTCCTATCGTATTGTTCATAGGAATATCATCCAGCGCGAAGTAACTGCCAGTAGAATCAAAATAGCCAACACCATAGGTCGTGGTTGTCCAGATCTTATCTCCGATTTTCGCAATACTGTTTACAGTCTTAAGGGGCTGTACCGAATATCTTTTTGTAACCTTAACATCATTATCAAAACTGATTACCAGAAAATCCGACTCAAGAGTTCCGGCATACAAGGTTGAAGGCTTTGCAGGATCAGGATAGATAGCATTAATAATGTGATTTCCGAATTTATCAGCCTCGTAAAAAGCTGTTATCCTAAGGTTCTTCATAACGAAAATATTGCCATCATTAGTAAGGCCATAGATGTTCCCCGCGCCATCACTATGTATCTCGTTGATATAGGCTTTATTTATCTGTGGATCGTCGATTGGATGAATGGCAAGGTCTTCCCGGTCAACATATGCAAGTCCCTGAGTTGTTGCCACAATGATATTATGATTCTCATCCTCAGCAAGTGCTCTTATGGAATGAGATTTCAGACCTTCAACACGACCATAGACATGAATATCGCCATGGTCAAAATAGGCTAGTCCATTTTCATTGCTGCCAATCCATACTATATCCTCTGAATCGGCCAAAAGACTGTAGACACTGGAAATACCGGTTGTAGAATCAAACCTGTAAAACTCAGTACCGTCATACCTTATAAAACCACTATACCCTCCGAGCCAGATAAAGCCGTCAGAGGTCTGGCATATAGCATTAGCTTCCGACGTAGGAAGCCCATTGGTGGAGTCATAGAGAATAGACGTATAGTCCGTTCCATGCCCTAAGATATCCCTGTTACTGTGGTCGTAAGCAAACGACTTCAGGCTGCTTCCTGTAATAAAAACCAGCAAAAGCAGCATGACAACAATAAGCCTTGGAACAATCAATTTTTTTTTCATAAACGCTCCCCTTTTACTAAAAAATATTGCACCAAGTACTAAAGGTGCCAACAATGTCGCAAAAAGTTCCACAGATGAAAAAAAAGCCCATGGAAGTTACAGACAGATCTTAGTTCTGTCCTAAATTCCAAAGGCTTGCCTGATATACGCCAGCTTCAAAACCATTAATAAAAACTATAAAAAATAGCACTAACCATACGTAATCAAGTTTTCTTTCATTTTCCAAAGATTTTTGTACCATCTTCATTCTCCAAATAAATTGAATAAATGGGTCTACCCATTAATGATAGCACAAATATCGTTTTAATGAATTTTAAATGATGTTTTTACACTTTTTTAATAATTAATATCGCCAATCAATCTCTTTTTGCAATATCCACATATTCTTTGCGGGGCTCAATAGCCATGTAGGCAGGACGGATAATCTTACCATTATTGGCAAGCTCCTCCATTCTGTGAGCACTCCAGCCAACGATTCTGGCAATAGCAAATATTGTAGGATAAAGCTCTTCAGGAAGGTCAAGCATCCTGTAAACAAAGCCTGAATAGAAGTCCACATTGGCACTTACACCCTTGTACATGGTCCTCTCTCCTGCAATAAGCTGCGGTGCAATCCTCTCTACCATCTGATAAAGATGAAGTTCATCTTCCCTGCCCTTTTCCACTGCCAGTTTTTCTACAAAGCTCTTTAAGATAACGGCACGTGGATCAGACTTGGAATAAATAGCATGTCCGATACCATAAATAAGTCCGGCCCTGTCAAAGGCCTCCTTATTCAATATCTTATCGAGATATTCACGCACTTCTCCCTCGTCCTTCCAGTCCTTGACATTATTCTCAATGTCGTCAAACATGTGGACAACCTTGATGTTGGCTCCGCCATGACGAGGTCCCTTTAAGGAACCGATTGCAGCTGCAATTACAGAATAAGTATCTGTAAGCGACGAACTAACAACATGAGTTGTAAAGGATGAGTTATTACCACCGCCATGCTCCATGTGAAGCACAAGGCAGATGTCCAGGAGCTTAGCTTCAAGCTCTGTGTACTTGCTGTCAGGTCTTAAGAGATAAAGAATAGTCTCAGCAGTCGAAAGCTCTTCCTTAGGCGGATGGATAATAAGTGAATTGCCCTCATGATAGTGGTTATAGGCATGATAACCATAAATAGCCAGCATAGGGAACATGCTGATAAGCTGAAGTGACTGTCTAAGAACATTAGGCAGAGAAACATCATCAGCATTATCATCATAGGAATACAGCGTAAGAACACTCCTAGCCAGAGTATTCATCATGTCTCTGCTGGGTGCCTTCATGATCACATCTCGCACAAAACTGGGTGGAAGACTCTTATATATCCCCAGGAGCTTTTCGAACTCAAAGAGCTCTTTTCCCGAAGGAAGTTTGTCAAAAAGCAGCAGATACGCGCATTCCTCAAAAGCAAATCTGTTCTCACGGACAGCTGCATCAATCAGCTTATGAACATCATAGCCTCTAAAGTAAATCTCACCATCAGCAGGCACTTCCTTGCCATCCACCTGCTTCTTGGCAATAATTTCGGATATTCTGGTAAGGCCGGTCAAAACGCCCTTACCATTAAGGTCACGAAGACCTCTTTTTACGTCATACTTAATAAAAAGATCATTTTCTATAAGATCAGCTTCCTGTGACAATCTGGAAAGCTCAATAATTTCCGGTGTGTTTTCTGAGTAGTACCCTTTTCCTAAATCCATACCTTCCTCCTATAGTATTAATCTTTTGAAAAAAAGATGATGCTTCGCCGCAAGATCAGGCCAAAAATTCCATAACTGCATCCAGCATCTGGGATTTGTCTACAACCTTCTTGTGTCTGATTTCTGCAGTTCTGATCGATGAAACCGCCTCAGGGATCTCAACTCCTGAAACCGCTGATAATTCATCAGCAAGAGCGAAATCATCTTTGCCCTCATCATCTTTACCAAGAGCCTTCATAACGCTTCTGGTAAATTTGAAAGGACTTGCTGTAGAAGCAATTACGGAAACAGTCTTATCTTTTGTATTCTCCACATACTTGCTGTAAACTGCGCTGGCTACAGCTGTATGAGTATCCATAAGATAGCCTGTCTTGTCAAAGACCTTCTTTATAGTCTCAAAAGTTTCTTCCTCGGTAGCGAAGCCGCCAAAGAAATCTACGAGCTTTTCTCTCATCTCATCAGTAATCTCGTATTTACCATTCTGAGTAAGCTGCTTCATATATTCAGCATCTCTATCCGCATTATCACCTGCAATGTGATAAATAAGTCTCTCCAAGTTAGATGAGATCAGGATATCCATTGATGGTGAAGAAGTCAGAATAAAGTCACGATTTCTGTCATACTCACCTGTCTGGAAGAAGTCAAATAACACCTTGTTAGAATTGGATGCGCAGACAAGCTTTGCAATCGGCACTCCCATATTCTTTGCATAGTAAGCTGCAAGGATATTTCCAAAGTTACCTGTAGGAACCACAACATTTATAGAGTCACCCTCAGCAATTTTCTCTTCCTTGAGAAGTTTGGCATATGAATAAACATAATAAACAATCTGTGGAACAAGTCTTCCGATATTGATGGAGTTGGCTGAAGAGAACTGGAAGCCCTTTGCATCAAGCTCTTTTGCCAGCTCTTTATCAGTAAATATCTTCTTAACTCCGGTCTGAGCATCATCAAAATTACCTTCAATTCCAATAACGCAGGTATTGTCACCCTTCTGAGTAACCATCTGCTGTTCCTGGATCGGGCTAACGCCGTGCTTAGGGTAAAAGACAATGATCCTGGTTCCGGGTACATCTGCAAAGCCGGCAAGCGCGGCCTTTCCTGTATCTCCACTTGTAGCAGTCAGAATAACGATCTCATTTTTCACATTATTCTTCTTGGCAGCAGTTGTCATAAGATAAGGCAGAATTGAAAGAGCCATATCCTTGAAGGCAATAGTTGCACCATGATAAAGCTCTAGATAATATGCTCCATCTGCATAAGCCAAAGGAGCAATCTCATCAGTATCAAATTTGGAATCGTATGCATGAGAAATGCAATATTTAAGCTCGTCTTCAGTATAGTCAGTCAGAAGCAGCTTCATAACTTCATAAGCTGTCTGTCTGTAATCAAGTTCAGCAATCTCTCTAAGTGACTTTTCCAGATGCGGAATGTGATCCGGAACATAAAGACCTCCATCAGGAGCAAGGCCCCTCAAAATTGCTTCGGATGCCTTAATCTGGCCCAAAGCGCCTCTTGTGCTACTGTACAAAACTTCCTTTGCCATTGCGTTTACTCCTCACTTACTGATACAATATTCATATATTTGTGTGTGCGATGAAGCTATCAGAATAATCATTTTAGATCAGTTACTACCACATTACAGATATGTTGCATGCAGTAACAATAATAGCTCTTTGAGTACTCAGTATACCATAACAACGTCAGTAATATCTACCTAATATTTTAGCACTTTGAATTATTAAAGTTATTCAATTTTCATAATAAGGATTCAAAATCAACTTCACACCATCTTTATTTTGCTGATTTTTGGGGGATTATCTTGAAAAACACAAAAGCGATCGGGGTATATTCTACAAAGTTAAAGGACGGCACACCATCCTACAGAGCTTCCATCACCTATAATGGCAAGCATATTTCGCTGGGCTCTTTTTCCAACAAAAAAAATGCCGCTGCCGTTTACAAAGAAGCTGCAAAAATTCTTTCCGACAAATCCATTTCAATTTCTTCCTATAAAGATTCACTGCACATTCCCTACGGTAAATTCGTCTGTCTTCTTAATTTCCGGGACAAGGGTATGTACATCGCCAATCCCATTTATCTGGAAAAGAGATATTTCACATATCATATAGCGCCTGATTACGCCCTGAAATTCGATATTGAAGATCTTTTCTATTATTCTTCACACAAGATAATGAAAAGAGGAAACCATCTTTTTGTAGCTGATTACGGAAGCCAGCTCTCACTCCTGTCCCGCTATGGAATTCAGAGCTACTCAGTTAAGGGCCGGGACTATCAGTTTGTAAACGACGATCCTACGGACTTTCGGTATGAAAATATCATTATCCTGAACAGATATCGTGGCGTGAGACAGTTTGCAGAAAACGGCTTTGTCAGATACAAGGCTGTGATCCATGTTCGCAGTAACTATGTAGTCGGAAACTACAACTCAGAAGCCGAGGCAGCTATCGCCTACAATAAGGCCGCTGACATTCTGAAAAGAAATGGAATAGTAAAAAATTATCCACAAAACTATGTGGAGGATCTCTCCCCCTCACAGTATGCAGATATTTACCTAAAACTCAAGATTTCTCCAAGGATTGAGCGGCTAAAACCAAAACACACATAAACCATCAGGACATCTTATCTGCATATTTTTTAAATTCAAAGCCCAGCATAGTAATATCATCAAACTGATCCGCTTTTCCTCTAAAGTCGGCAACGCTTTGTGACAGATGTGGAAGTATCTGGGTAAACTCTTTATCTTTTACCTCATTAATAGCATCAAGAAGCCTGTCTGTTCCATATTGGACAACGCTTTCGTTGATAGCCTCAGGTATACCGTCTGTATATACAAAAAGCTTATCTCCCGGTACTAAGGTCATCTCGTATTCCTTGGCCTTAAGTCCCTCCATCGCTGCCAGAGCAAGACTGTGCTTATCCTTTATAAGCTCAAAGTCGCCGCCTTCATGCTTTATAAGCGGATACTCGTGTCCTGCGTTGGCGCATCTCATAAGTCCTGTTTCCAGATCCAGGATTCCTATCCAGACTGTTACAAACATTTCCGCATCATTGCCCTCGCAAAGAGCATTGTTGGCTT
>JAEEGL012861814.1_pt1 | contig 11854 bp, 14 predicted proteins | sample 9134231 | NCBI WGS metagenome assembly JAEEGL01 (sample SAMN16246548, study PRJNA631951) | gut metagenome | biome: gut microbiome; feature: rumen; material: fiber-attached | host: Bos | place: Iran: Karaj | collected 2018-10 | reverse complement strand
TGTTAGATTCAATGAATTTCTTTGTAAAATTACAATTTGAAGATTTATATAATTTTGATTATAAATTAAATTTAAAAGAAAACATTTCAAATGAAGAATTAAAAGTTCTAACAGATAAATATGGTAAATATACATCTGAAAGTATAGGAATAGAAATTAAAGATAAAAATGGTAATAGAGAAGCAAATAATATTTTAGTAACAGATGCATCTAACTATTTAAGATTTGTAGATAATAAAAACAAAATAAAAGAAAAACCAAATGATAAAGGACTATATGTTACATATAAATTAGCAGAAAATTATGGATATAAAATAGGTGATAAAGTAACATGGCATATCTATGGAGATAAAAATTATTACACATCAAAAATAATAGGATTTAATAAAGATCCTCAAAATCAAAATATATCTATGACAAAAAAATATTTAGAGTCATTAGGTATTACATATCAAGCAGATTCATTATATACAAATAATGATTTAAGTAATGTTAAAGAAATAAAAAATGTAGAAACCATACAAGACATAGATAGCCTAAAAGAAGGTATGGAAGGAATGCTTCACGTGATGAAGACTATGTTAGTACTTATTATTTCTATAGCAATACTTCTTGGAGGAATAATTATATATAACCTAGGAATATTATCTTATACTGAAAAACAATATCAATTCGCAACTTTAAAAGTATTAGGTTTTAAAGATAATCAAATAAAAAATATTTTTACTAAACAAAATAATTGGATAGCAATTGTTTCAATAATGATAGGTTTACCATTAGGTTTTTATTTAACAGATTGGTTATTTAAAAAAGCTATAGAAGAACATTATGATTTCTGTGCATTTATAACTACAAGAACATATATTATTTCTGCAATAGGGACATTTATTGTATCTTTCCTAGTATCTAGATTCCTTGCTAGAAAAATAAAAAATATAGATATGGTAACAAGCCTAAAAGGAAACGAATAATTAAGACAAGAAAAATTAATATATAGTATATACCCCCTCATTTACAATTAAATAAAAAATGATTTATAATAATTATGGTGGTGGAAGAATGTCAAAGTGTTGCAAAAAAACTGAAAGAAGTGATGAAGAAAAGAAACAACTATTAAATAGAATTAATAGAATATCAGGACAAGTAAATGGTATAAAAAAGATGATAGACGATGATACTTATTGTAATGATATATTAATTCAAATAGTTGCTGCTGAAAAATCACTTAAAAGTTTAGCAAATCTAATGTTTGAAAACCACATATATAGATGTATATCAAATGATATAGAAAAAGGAAATGTAGAAGTAATAGATGAACTAACAAGTCTATTTAAAAGATTTAATGATTAGGAGGGATAAAATGGAAGAAAAGAAATGTAGTTGTGGACCAGATTGTACATGTGGATGTCAAGAAGGTAAAGGATGTACTGGCCAAGATGAAAACTGCAGATGTGAATGGAAAGAAGAAAAATAAAGAAGCGACTTATATAAATAAGTCGTTTTTATTATTAATGTACACTATTTAACAATTATATTTACAATATTGTTGTAAATGTACCATAATAATATGATAAAATGTAATTAATATGATAGTAGTAAGGAGGTGATAAAATGAATGAGAACAAAAGTTACAAAATTATCACAATAGTTGCTTTAATATTAGGAATAGTAGGTGTTACATTAGGTTATGCAGCATTTTCAAGCACCCTTACTATTACTTCTGCTGCTGAGGTAAAACCAGATCCATCAACTTTTAATGTTGATTTTTCATCAAGCAATTCTGCTGTTGAAGCTAATCCTATTACACCAACATTAAGTGCAACTGTAACAGGATTTTCAGCAACAAATGCAACAATAGATAATACATCTGATCCAGTAATATCTAACTTAAAAGCAACATTTACAGAACCTGGACAAAATGTTAAATATAAATTCTATGCTTATAATGCTGGAGAATATATTGCATATTTAAATAGTATAGTATTCTCAGGAACAAAAACTTGTACTGGTAAAAGTGGAACAACTCAATCTTTAGTAGATACAGCATGTAATGGTATTAATTTAAGCGTTAAAGTTGGAAGTGAAGCAGTAACATCAACTTCAATCGCAAGTATTGCAAGTCATTCATTAGGAATTAATGGTGCAGAAGAAATAGAAGTAACAATTAGTTACGATGCTGGAAGCGGTAGAGCTGACGGAGACTTTGACGTAACATTACCAGATATTGTTTTAACATATGATTCAGTTGATTAATAAAAATAATAGTTTAAGGTGCCTTTGGTACCTTAAACTATATTAATTATAATAGGAGGAAAAAAAGATGAAAAAGGGATATAAAAGATTACTTGTTTTTTCAGTGTTCTTAATCCTATTGTTTTTAAGTAACACATTTATATTTAATATTTTTTCTTCCTATAAAATGATTTTGTTATTATTAGTTCTAATACCAATATTTAATATATTTTTTGTATTAGAAAAAGATCGACATAGATATATAAATGATGTTCTATTTGAAGTAATAGTATTCACAATTTCATTTTTTTTACTATATTATATATTAGGTTTTGTAGTAGGACTTGCTAGAAATCAAAACTATTTTACATTATATGGTTTAAAAACATTTATTATACCTACAATAGTATATTGTATCTTAAGAGAATATTTAAGATACAACATGTTATGTAAATCAGAAGGAAGTAAATTAGTAACAATAATAGTAGTATTAGTCTTTATTACTATGGATATAACTAATAGTCTATATTTTTCTACATTTAATTCAAAATATGAAATATTAAGATATGTAGCATTAATATTATTACCAACCATATCTAAAAACATTTCATATTCATATATATCTAGAAAAATAGGATATAAACCAGTTATATTATTTGATTTAATATTCTCATTATATCCATATATACTTCCATTAGTACCAAATCCTAATGAATATATAGTATCGATTATATATCTAGTAGTACCAATTATATTAGCTTTAAGATTAAATAAATTCTTTAATAATAAAGAAGATTATTTTCTACCAAGTACATACTATAAAAAAAGATTAAAAGGAGCTATAGTCCCAACAATTATAGTTTTAACACTTATTTATTTCTATAGTGGATATTTTAGATTCTATGCAGTCGCAATTGCTAGTGGAAGTATGAACCCAGAAATAAAAAAAGGTGACGTAGTTATAGTAGATAAAGCAAAAAAAGAAAATGATTATAAAAAAGGACAAATAATTGCATACTGGAAAGATGAAAATATTATAGTACATAGAATAGTAAAAAAAGTGAAATTGGATAATTCATATGTATATTATACAAAAGGTGATGCCAATGAAAAAATAGATGATTTACTAATAAAAGAAAAAATGATAATAGGAAAAGTAAATCATAAAATATCTTATATTGGTTATCCAACAGTATGGTTTAGTGAAAGATAAGGAGTGGAAAAATGGCTAGTAAAAAAAGAAGTTCTACAGTAAAGAGAAGAGTTAAATTAAAATTACATTTAAGATATAAAACAAAAATAATACTTGATTGTATTATTCTAGTTTTATTATTATCTTGGCTTATAGTATCACTTTATAATGATTTTTCAAAAGTTAAAAACGATGTAGTTACATATAAAGAAAATAGTAATATAGATTATAAAGTATATCTAAAAGATAATAATTTTTATGAGACACCTTATCTAGAAAAAGGAATGGCGTATGTAGCAAGTTTAATAGATAATATTAAAATTAAATACAATTATCAATTTGAAACTAATGTTGAAAGTAATTTAGATGTTCAATATAGAGTAGTAGCAAAACTAGTTATTGCAAGTCAAAATAACTCAAATATATTCTATGAAAAAGAATATGAACTAACTAAAACAGTTATTGATGAAATGGTAGATGAAAAAGATTATGTTATTGATAGAGATGTAGAAATTGATTATCAATACTATAATAATTTAGCAAATCAATTTAGAGCAAACTATGCAGTAAATGCTACTAGCTATTTAGATGTATATTTACAAACAATAGAAGTAAATAAAGAAAACAATTCATATAAATTAAGTAATGATACTAAAACTAGTTTAATAATACCTCTATCTGAACAAGAGATTAATATTAAATTAGATAATAAAAACGTTGATGAAACAAAACAAATATCAAATGATGATAAAATAATAGTAAAAGATTTAAGTCATATAATTTTATATGTAGTACTAACTATTTTAATAATTATAGTTTTAATACTATTAATTAAAAAGATATATTTATTTAATAATAAAAATATGAGTGAATATGATAAACACATTAGAAAACTATTAATTGGATATGATCGTATTATTATAAATGTAAAATCTGTACCTCATAGAAAAGACTACAATATTATTGAAGTAGAAGATTTCCAAGAATTAGTTGATGCTAGAGATAATACTAAAGAACCAATTAATTATCATGTAATAAAAGAACATGAAAAATGTGAATTCTTTGTAATTAATGATAACAATTTATATTTATATGAAATAAAAGATTCAATGTTTGATAAGGATGAATAAAATGAGTAAAAAAAAGCCTCAAACTAAAAAAGTTGATTTCTTTACAAAAGGAGTTCCATTATTTATCTTTTTCAGTATATTGTTTTTAACACTTGCTTATTCTGAATCATCAGCAAATGCTAGAATAGAAAACATAATGGCATCTGTAAAACCAACACAAGATGCTAGAATTACTGATTTAAGTGTTTATTCAACATCTAATAATGGATTAAGTAGTTCTGAAGATTACAATGCAGAAAAGATTTATGGAACACTAGAGTTAGGAAATAGTGATTCAACAGTTACCTATAAAATATCAGTAACTGTTTTCCTTGCGTCTGAAATGAAACTAACTGAAATAACTGGTTTAAACCCAAAACTTGAATATGAAATTACTGAGTATGAATTAGGAAAACCATTATGTAATAATAATAATGAATGTAATTTTGGAGCAGTAAAAAGTTTTTATCTAACAATTCGTTATAAACCAGGAGAATATGATGGTATTACTACAACTTATCCATATAATCTAGATTTTACTTTTGAAGAAGTAGAATATGTTGCTAAAGTTGGAACAAATTATTTTGAAACTCTTCATGAAGCAGTTAATTCTGTACCAGCAAACAATACTGAAACCACAGTTACACTATTAAAGAACACAAGTGATGAAGTAATTGTACCAGCAAATAAAAACATCAATTTTGATTTACAGAATAATATATTAAGTAACAATGGAAATCCTGTACCAATAACAAATCATGGAACAGTAAAAATAAGTAATGGAATAATTACTGTAAATAATGCTCAAGCTGCAATAAATAATGAAGCAGGAGCTAATTTATATATTAGTGGAGGTAAAATAATATCAACAGGATCAAAACAAGCATTATATAATAACGGAGGAACTGTAGAAATATCTGGAGATGCATATTTAAGCACAACATCAAACCAAAGAGGAGCAGTTCAAAATTTAGCATCAGGTATTATGGTAATAAAAGGTGGAACAATAGTTGCTACAAGGTATAGTGCAGTAGTAAATGCAGCCAACTTAACGATAGGTACAAGAGATGGAACAGTTCATGAAGTTCCAGATATACAAGGAACTGTTAATGGAGTTAATAGTACAACAGCTTATAGTTTCTATGATGGAATAATAAAAGGAAAAACTGCAGCAGTTAATGATGAAACATTAATTTCTGATATAGAAAGAGGAATGAGTATATTACATGAAGAAAAAGCTATCGATGGAATAAACTATCATAGTATTCGTTTAGCAGATGTAGTTACTGTAACTTTTGATCCAAATGGAGGAACAGTTGATGAGACAACAAGAGAAATGGAAAGAGGAGCTGAAATTGGAATACTTCCAAGTCCAACTAGAAATGATTATGAATTCGAAGGATGGTACACTAGTACTGGATTAGGTAAAAAAATAGGACCAACAGGAAAAATAAATAATGATATAGTTCTATATGCACATTGGATTCATATATCAGAACTAACAACTGCTCAAATTGGAGAAAGAACATTTAATACATTACAACAAGCAGTTGCCTCAGTTCCTACAAACAATACTCCAGTAACAATTAAATTATTAAGAAATACAAGTGAAGCAATAACAATTAATTCAAGACAAAATATAGTTTTAGATTTACAAGACTACACAATTAGTAATAAAGGAGTTAATCCAGTAATTGATAATAAAGGAACACTTTCAATATCAAATGGAACACTTACTTCAAATACATCTAAAGGTGTTGTTGATAATGAACAATCAGGAACCATAAGAATAAGTGGAGGAAGATTTATAGCTACTGGAACAAGACAAGCACTTTATAATAATGGTGGAACAGCATATATATCTGGTAGTGCTTACTTTAAATCATCAACTGCTGAAAGAGCAACAATAAACAATTTAAATAATGGTAAAATGACTATTACAGGAGGAACAATTATTTCAACAGGTTTAAATGGTATTGATAATGTTGCTACATTAACAATAGGTGATAAAGACGGTTCAATTAATGCACGTTCTCCATTAATTCAAGGAGTTAAATATGGTATAAATAATACTAGTACACTAAACTTCTATGATGGAATAATAAAAGGAAAAGAAGATACAATTTTTGGAAGTATATCAGATCAAGAAGATAATAGTACTAGAATTAACGGAACAGAAGTAATTGATGGAGAAACATATATGACAACATATCTACGATAAAACTAGAATTATCTAGTTTTTTTCTTTGTATTTATATATAATTATAATAGGAAGGTGATCATATGAATAAATGTAGACTAAAACCAAATGAATATGTTTCTGTATCATCATTAGAAACATTACCAAACACTTCAGATTTTTATCCATTAAATGGATTAGTTTTTACTAAAGATGGAAAAGAAATAATAATTCAAACACCAATAACAGTAGATAATGGCTGTGAAATAGAAGTAAGTTATAGAGATAACGGAATAGGAAGAGTAAAATATCTCAAAAGCACCCCAAGAAGAAAATACTATGTAGGTTTAAGATGGTATATTATAATACTTGAATTAATAACAATAATACTTGTTGGGTACGAAATTAATATAAATCATAATTATTTGGTAGAAGGAAGCACTTCTTATAATTTGTTAGGTCCATTACTTTGTACCTGGATAGCAATAGTAATTCCAATTCTTAGAAATTCAAAAGGTTTAACTAAATACATAATGAATATATTTGGTTATTTCATTTTATTAATAAACACTATAATGATTATTGAGTATATAATTGACTTATTATAAATAAACTAGATACTATGTTATATAAACAGTAATAGATTTTTATAAGAAAAGAAAATTAAATAAAAAATTTATAATAGTCAAAAACATGATATAAAGGGAGAAATATATAATGAATAAAAAACTATTAACAATAATTCTATCAATTATAATTATTTTTTTAATCATAGGAATTATCATATTTGTTAAATTAAAAAGTGATAATGAAATAGATTATAAAATGGATAAAGAAAGCATTTATGATTTATTTGATAATTTTCCAGAAAGCAATAAAATATATTATAAATATGAAAAAATTCATCGAGGAGGATTAGGCCCAGAAATATATCAATTATATATATTAGCTGAATTAACTGATAACTCTTATAATGAGTTAATAACTAAAGCAGATTTAAAACAACAAGATGAGTATGAAATTAAAATTAATCCACGAAAAAGAAAATATAGATGGAAAAATATCAATAATCTGGATATAATAGAATCAAAGAACCCTGAAGTAGCAAGTATTCAAAGTTTCTATATAGATGAAGAAACAAAAACAATATATTTAATTGCTATAGGAGGAAATTAATCAATACAATGAAAATACTTACAGAATAAAATATATTAGGAGGTATTTAAATGATATATGATTGTATAGTAAAGAATAGAGAAGGAAAAGAAATACCATTAAGTGATTTTAAGGGTAAAGTATTATTAATTGTAAATACAGCAACTGGTTGTGGATTTACTCCTCAATACGAAGGTTTAGAACAACTTTATAAAAAATATCATGATAAAGGATTAGAAATATTAGATTTTCCATGTAATCAATTTGGAAATCAAGCTCCAGGTACAGATGATGAAATACATGAATTTTGTGCTTTAAAATATAATACTTCTTTTGATCAATTTACTAAGATAGATGTTAATGGAGAAAATGAATCACCATTATATACAATTTTAAAGAATGCAATTGCAGATGATATAATTGAAGGCATGAAAAATAAAATGGCAATGAAAACAGTAGAAAAAATAAGTAAAACTTGCAAAAAGAAAAACGATATAAAATGGAACTTTACTAAATTTCTAGTAGATAAAGAAGGAAATGTAGTAGGAAGATATTCTCCAACATATAAACCAGAAGACATGGAAGATACTATAAAAGAATTAATCTAAAAAAGACTATTAATCTAGTCTTTTTTATTTAGTATATTTCTTTTTTAATACCTTATTTGCTTCACCTAAAGTATTAATTTCTTGATCAGTAATAGTCTCAAGGTCTTTTTTTAAATATCTAAGATATATAGCAGGATTATCTAATCTTTCTATATTACCAATATATCCAAATTCCTCAGATATTTTTTTATATTTCATTATTTCATCTAAAAGAAAAGAATAAATTCGATTCATAACTTCATATAAGTTTTCATCTTTATAATTATTACCATGTAAATATAAATAAGGTAAAGTATCAATTACTTTGAACTCATTATCATTATATATAACATTTCCACAATGAAAATCTTTTACTAAAATACCTTTAGATGAAATATCATCTAAACTATCAGTTAAAATTTGTAATTTATCACCTAGTAAATCAATTCTTTGTTCTATAGGTTTATGTTTTGATAATGAATCACCTTCTATATATTCCATTATGATTGCTCGAACATAATCTTTTACAAAAGCACAGTTTTTTGGAAAAACAAATGTAGGTGAATCTATATCTTTAAATTGTAATGCATATTCAGAATAATAATCAGAATATAATATCTTAATAACAGAATTATCATCCAATAAAAAACAAGTTCCTTCTCGTCCAGAACCTAAAGATTTTACTTTATGATTATAAACATATTCTTGTAAATCATTAAAATGATCAAAATATAAATCTTTCATATCTACCTCGTAATTGATATTATATTTATAATTTATAAGTTTGTAAAGAAAAGTAAGAATAAAAAGATAAAATAATATATATTTATGTTATAATTTTAAAGAAGGTGAGATAGTTATGAAAACAATAACATATGTTACAGGAAATTGGGCTAAAATAGAAAGTGCAAAACATGCATTAGAACCATTAGGTATTAAAGTTGATAATATAAAAATGGAAACACCAGAAATACAAGCAGATGATGTTGTTGAAGTATCAAAATATTCTGCTAAATGGGCTGCTGAAAAACTAAATAAACCAGTATTAAAAAATGATTCAGGATTATTTGTTAATGCATTAAAAGGATTTCCAGGAGTTTATACACATTATGCAGAAGATACAATAGGAGAAGATGGACTATTAAAACTAATGAAGGGAATAAAAGATAGAACAGCTTATTTTAAAGAATCAATTGCTTATTGTGAACCAGGAAAAGAACCAATAGTATTTGAAGGTTTAACAAAAGGAAGAATAGATACTAAAAAATCAGGTACATATGGATGGAGATGGGAATTCATATTTATTCCAGAAGGAGAAAATCAAACCTTAGGATGTTTTGAAGAGGAAAAAAGAGGGGAATTTGGGAGTCAAGATGCTTACAAAGAATTAGCAACCTATCTGAAAAAGAAAACAAAATAAATATAGGAGAAAATTAATATGAAATTATCAGATCTAAAAGAGATAAATAATAATATTAATATAGAAGAATATTTATCATTATATAATTACGTTAGAGACAATATGAAACATAAAGAATGGTTAGGTACATTTAGTCGTAATGAGATAGAAGAAATATTAAATAATGATGGAAAAATATGGATGTATTATGATAAGGAAATACCAGTATGTTCAATATTTTATATTCCAGTAAAAAATAAAACGTTAAGAAAACATAATATAGAATATGATGAGAAAATTACAGGAAGTCTTGGACCAATTATGGTAAGAAAAGAATATATAGGTAATGGACTACAAATGGAAATGCTTGAAGTTTTAGATAACTATCTAAAAAGTATAGGAAAAGAACATATATTTACAAAAGCTCATTCAGATAATATTTATTCAATAAGAAATATATTAAAAAATGGTTATAAAGTAGTAGACAACTATGAAAATGAAAGAGGACCAATGACTGCTTTTATAAAATAAATATAGAGAGGTGATTATATGGAATTATTAGATATTTATGATAATGAAGGTAACACAACTGGAAGAACTATTGTAAGAGGAGATAAAAGTGCTGAATTAAGTGATAATGAACATATCGCAGTCGCAGTAATATTTATCGAAAATAATAAAGGAGAATTCTTAATCCAAAAAACATCAAAAGAAAAAGGAGGATTGTTTTCCTCAACAGGAGGTCATGTTAATAGTGGAGAAAAACCATTAGAAACAATAAAAAGAGAAGTAAAAGAAGAATTAGATGTAGATATAGAAAATAATGATATAGTAGATTATGGATATTTATTATATGATATGCCATTAAGATTCTTATATTATATAAGAAAAAATATTGATATAAATAAAGTAAAAGTACAAAAAGAAGAAGTAGATTATGTTAAATATATGTCAGTTGAAGAAATCAATAAATTAATAGAAGATAATAAAGTATTAAAATCACACGGAATTATGTTTAAAGAACTATTAAAAAGAAGAAAAAATAATGACTAGAAATATCTAGTCTTTTTTTATGATATAATCTAGATAGGTGATTACTATGAAAGAAATTGAAATACTAGTTGAAGTATATGATGATATTAAAGATATAAAAGATAAATTTAAAGATTATAATTATATAGGATTAAAACATACAATAGATGAGTATTATTATGATCCAAAAAGAGAAGAATTAAAACCAGATAAAAACAAAGAGTTAAATCATTGTTTAAGATTAAGAACTACTGATAATGAATATAGTATTACATATAAAGATGATATCTTTGAAAATGGGAAATGGTTGTATTCTAATGAATATGAAACCAAAGTAGAAAATATTGATATAACAAGAGAAATATTTAAAAAATTAGGTTTAAAAAAATTTATAGAAATAGATAATAAAAAAGAAACATATAAATATAAGGAATATGAAATTGTTATAGAAGATGTTAAAAATTTAGGTTTATTCATGGAAGTAGAATATTGTACAAACGAAGATATAGATATAAAAAAGAAAAAAGAAGAAATTCAAGAATTTATTGATAATTTAGAAATAAATGTATCAAAAGAATTAAATATGGGTAAACCAGAAATGTATATGAAAAAAAATAATATTAATATAGATAGTTAATAATGGAGGATTATATGAAAAAAATAATTATAGTAACAGGAGCATCTTCTGGTATGGGAGAAGAGTTTTTAACTCAAATAATAGATAAAGAAAAAAATATTGATGAAATATGGGCAATAGCAAGAAGTAAAGATAAATTAACAGAACTAAAGAAAAAAGTAAGTAATAAAATAGTACCAGTAATATTAGATTTATCTAAAGAAACAGATTTATTAAAATATAAAGAAAAGATTGATAAAGAAAAACCAAATGTAATAATACTAGCTAATTGTGCAGGATTTGGAATCTTTGATCATTCTGAAAACATAGATACAAATACTAAACTAAATATG
>JAEEGL012648782.1_pt1 | contig 11854 bp, 10 predicted proteins | sample 9134231 | NCBI WGS metagenome assembly JAEEGL01 (sample SAMN16246548, study PRJNA631951) | gut metagenome | biome: gut microbiome; feature: rumen; material: fiber-attached | host: Bos | place: Iran: Karaj | collected 2018-10 | reverse complement strand
TTTCTTGAAGATGACCTCGCCGTCCTTCTCGGTGTATATCTCAAGCGGGTCGCCGTCGCGGATGCGGAGGGTTCGCCTTATCTCCTTCGGGATGACGACTCTCCCGAGGTCGTCGATGCGGCGAACGATTCCGGTTGCTTTCATATTTCGATCTCCTTTATCTGACGAATTGGAACGGCTTTATTGTTTGGAAACCGCCCCAAAATATACAAAGCGCCGGTGGTATTTTTTGCGGTGGGATAAAAGGCGGATCGGAAAGACTTTGCAAATGTATAACAGAAGGAGTATCATATTAACATAAATCGATATAGAAAGGGAGCGAGCAGATCATGATAAGAAAAGCGACCGTCGAGGGAGGCCGAATAATCGGCATACCCGCCGCAGACCCGCGCATCACTGCCTTCAAGGGGATCCCGTTCGCCGCGCCTCCCGTCGGCGAGAACAGGTGGAGAGCCCCGCAGCCCGTCGTCCCCTGGGAGGGCGAGCTCGACTGCAGCAGGTTCAAGCCGATCTCCATGCAGCACGTCCCCGGCCTCGATACGAACAATATCTATTCCCGCGAATGGAATGTCGATCCGTCGATACCTATGAGCGAGGACTGCCTCTATCTCAACGTCTGGACTCCGGCCAAGACTGCCGAAGAGAAGCTTCCCGTATTCGTCTGGTTCTTCGGCGGCGGCCTGCGTGAGGGCAATACCGCCGAAATGGAATTTGACGGCGAGCGCATCGCCCGCCGCGGCGTTGTCGTCGTGACAGTCAACTACAGGCTAAATGTTTTCGGTTTTCTCGCGCATCCGGAACTGACCGCGTCCCAGCCTGACGCTCCTTCGAATTTCGGCCATCTTGACCAGCGCGCCGGCATTCTCTGGGCCAGAAGGAACATCGCGGCCTTCGGAGGCGACCCCGACAATATCACCATAGGCGGCCAGTCGGCCGGCGGAGGCAGCGTCTGCGCTCAGCTCACCAGCCCCATGACCGAGGGCCTTTTCAAGAGAGCGGTTATCTTCTCCGGATACGCCGCAAGCGTATATCCCATCCCCATCACGTCGACGAGGCCGTTTTCCGAGCTTGAGAAACAGGGCGAGAGATTCTTCGAATTCCTCGGAGTAAAGACTCTCGCTGAGGCGCGCGCCCTTGACGCCGTGTACGTCCGGGATAAATGCGAAGCTTTCGCAGGCTCCTTTGCCACGAGCCCTGACGGTGTTTTCCAGCAGGGTTATCAGATGCACAACATAATGAACGGCAAGTATCACCGCATGCCCCTCATCATGACTCATACTTCTACCGAGTTTTTCAAGGGCATCGGAGCGAAGGATGCGGACGAGTTCCGCGCTCTGGCCGAAAAATGCGTAGGGGAGAGGTCGGATGAGCTCATGCGCCTGTGCGGCTTTGCCGGGGGGAAGACGCCGGATATCGCCGAGGCGAACAAGGCCTCTGAGGTCTGCATCTGGGAGACGGCGATACGCGCCTTCGCAGCCCGCAGACGCGAGCTTGGGATAAATGATCCGCTCTATTACGGCGTTTTCGATCCTTCCATCCCCGGCTGGGACGATCCCGGCGCTTTCCATTCGAGCGACCTCTGGTTCTGGTTTGAGACTCTTGCAAAGTGCTGGCGCGCCTTCAAGGGATTCCACTACGATCTTTCGCGGCAGATGTGCAACTATCTGACCTCGTTTATCAAGACGGGAGACCCCAACTGCGCCGACAATGACGGCGAGGCGCAGCCCGAGTGGATACCGATGACGGACGAGGTCCCCAACGCCATGCGCTTTACGGACGCGGGCTGCTCCTGCTCGAGGGACGATCCGAGCCCCGTCTCCGCGCTCGTCGCTGCGGCGACGCTCGATCTAAACAGAGGCAAATAGTGATCTTTCGCTGAATAATCCGGGGCCGCGGAGCATTTCCGCGGCCCCGGAGAGAAGCGTTTTAGCCTAATCTGACCCCGAATGAAAACCCCGATTCGTCAATGCTTCCAAAATGCCGATATATGTTGACATTCCCTGAATCAACGCTATATAATAGGCGCGGTTAAAACTGAATATTGAAAAGCAAACGGTGCCGTCTGCTCCTTCGGGAGCATGCCGGGTAAAAGGGAAACAGGTGCAAGTCCTGTGCGATCTCGTCACTGTATGCGGGTCAGCTTCATCACGTGGAAACACAGCCACTGAGCGATCGGGAAGGCGATGGAGCTTTATCCCCGCGAGTCAGGAAACCTGCCGTCTGCCGGTGCGGAAAGAAATTTCCAGGATCACGAGGAATTGATCATACCGATAATCTCCGTTCAGGGCAAAAGCAGCTGTGCAGCCCATCTCCGCGTTTGTGCGGCGGAGTCGTATCATCAACCTCTTTACCGATCGGTAAGGATTTTTTTTTGCGTGCCGTTTGATGATGACTGATGTAAATCTACATATACGTCAGATGACCCCGTCCAAAACTACAAGGAGGAAAACAAGACAATGAAGAAACTGCTCGCAATTGCACTGATCGTTGCTCTCGTGGCTCTCTGCCTCGCGGGATGCGCCGCGAAGCCGACCGTGACTCCCGTCGAGCCGACCGCCGAGCCCGAGCCCGCCGGAAACCCCGATCAGGAAGCCGCCGACGCCGTCGCCGCTCTTATCGACGCCATATACGTCCAGGAGAGGACCGACGAGACCGACGCCCAGTGCGCCGCCGCGAAGGCTGCGTGGGACGCCCTGACCGACGCTCAGAAGGAGCTCGTCGAGGGTGAATTCGCCGATCCCGATTACTTCGGCAGAGACACCGGCGACGCCTCGAAGGACGATCCCCTCAACGCCGACGGCATCGGTGAGAACGAGCTTCTCGTCGTGAGCTTCGGTACGTCGTTCAACGATAGCCGCGCCGAGGACATCGGAGGCATAGAGAAGGCTCTGCAGGCCGCGTTCCCCGATTGGGCAGTGCGCCGCGCCTTCACCGCGCAGATCATCATCAACCACGTCCAGGCCCGTGACGGCGAGTTTATAGACAATATGGATCAGGCTCTTGAGCGCGCCGTCGCCAACGGCGTCAAGAACCTCGTCATCCAGCCGACGCATCTTATGCACGGCGCCGAGTACGACGAGCTCAAGGCCGCCGCCGACGCCTATGCCGACAAGTTTGAGAGCATCATCATCTCCGAGCCTCTTCTCGGTGAAGTCGGAGCGAATGCTTCTGAGGTCAACGCCGACAAGGAGCGCGTTGCGAAGGCCGTAGTGTCGGAAGCCGTCGCGAAGGCCGGATTCGACAGCCTTGACGCCGCCGAAGCCGACGGCACGGCATTCGTGCTGATGGGCCACGGCACCTCCCACAGGGCCGCCGTCACCTACAGTCAGATGCAGACCCAGATGAATAACCTCGGCTATAAGAACGTGTTCATCGGCACTGTTGAGGGCGAGCCTGAAGAGACCGCCTGTGAGGCCGTTATCGAGGCCGTCAAGGCCGCGGGATATGACAAGGTCATCCTTCGTCCCCTCATGGTAGTTGCGGGCGATCATGCCAACAACGACATGGCCGGCGACGACGAGGATTCCTGGAAGAGCATGTTCGTTGCCAGCGGCGCTTTCACCAGCGTTGACTGCCAGATCTCCGGCCTCGGCCGCATCAATGACGTCCAGGCGCTCTACGTTGAGCATGCCGCCGCCGTCATCGGCGATCCCGATCAGGAGGCCGCCGACGCCGTCGCCGCTCTTATAGACGCGATCTATGTCCAGCAGAGGACTGAAGACACCGACGCCCAGTGCGCCGCTGCGAAGGCCGCGTGGGACGCCCTGACCGACGCTCAGAAGGAGCTCGTCGAGGGTGAGTCCGCCGATCCCGATTACTTCGGCAGAGATACCGGCGACGCTTCGCTCGACGATCCCCTCAACGCCGACGAGATCGGCGAGAACGAGCTTCTCGTCGTGAGCTTCGGCACCTCCTTCAACGGAAGCCGCGCCGAGGATATCGGCGGCATCGAGAAGGCCCTTCAGGAAGCCTTCCCCGACTGGTCCGTGCGCCGCGCCTTCACCGCTCAGATCATCATCAACCACGTCCAGGCCCGTGACGCCGAGTTCATCGACAACATGGATCAGGCTCTTGAGCGTGCCGTCGCCAACGGTGTCAAGAACCTCGTCATCCAGCCGACCCATCTCATGCACGGCGCCGAGTACGACGAGCTCAAGGCCGCTGCCGACGCTTATGCCGACAAGTTTGAGACTCTCGTCATCTCCGAGCCGCTTCTCGGCGAAGTCGGAGCAGATGCCTCCGAGGTCAACGCCGACAAGGAAGCCGTTGCTAAGGCCGTCGTTGACGCCGCCGTCGCCGAGGCCGGATTCGACAGCCTCGAGAATGCCGAGAACGTCGGCGTCGCCTTCGTGTTCATGGGCCACGGCACCTCCCACAAAGCTGCCGTCACCTACAGCCAGATGCAGACCCAGATGAACAACCTCGGCTATAAGAACGTGTTTATCGGCACGGTCGAGGGCGAGCCCGAAGAGACCGCCTGCGAGGCTGTCATCGAGGCAGTTCATGCCGCCGGTTACGACAAGGTCATCCTCCGTCCCCTCATGGTAGTTGCGGGCGATCACGCCAACAACGACATGGCCGGAGACGATGAGGATTCCTGGAAGAGCATGTTTGAGGACGCTGGTCTGTTTGCCGCCGTCGAGTGCCAGATCTCCGGTCTCGGCCGCATTCCCGCCGTCCAGCAGCTTTATGTCGAGCACGCCAAGGCCGTCATTAAGTAACAAAAGGAAGATACAGCCATGAAGAAAACCATTGCCCTGCTGCTTGCAGTCGTTCTGATTGCCGCTTTTGCGGCCGGCTGCGCGGCAAAGCCCGCTCCCGCTCAGGATGAAGTTCCTTCCGCCGAGCCGACAGCCCTGCCGATCTCCGAGCCTTCTGCAGTTCCTTCTGAGGAACCTTCTGCCGAGCCGGTTCCGGAATGCCCGCTGGCTGACGGAGAATACAAGGCTCTCTTCAATACTGACAGCGGAATGTTCCACGTCAACGAAGCCTGCGGAGGTCTGGGCGATCTCACCGTCAAGGACGGAAAGATGACGATCCACGTCAGCCTCGCCGGGAAGGGGATACTGAATCTGTTCTGCGGCCTTGCCGAGGACGCGAAGAAGGACGGAGCGGTTATCCTTGAGCCGACCGTTGACAAGGTGACCTATGACGACGGCTACACGGACGAGGTATACGGCTTCGATATCCCAGTTCCGTATCTGGACGAGGAGTTCGACGTCGCTCTCATAGGCTCCAAGGGCAAATGGTACGATCATAAAGTCAGCGTTTCCATTCCGGCTGACTGATACATGACTATATAAGATCATCCGGCGGCGCGGCCCCGTAACACAACGAGACTGCGCCGCCGTATCCTTGTATTCGGATATACTTCGTTAAGGAGGGGCTTGAGCGTGACTTACAAGCTGACACTTGCGGCCATAGCCGCGGGATTCATCATCGACTGCTTCGTCGGCGATCCCGCGTTCATTCCGCATCCCGTCACGTTTATAGGCAGGCTCATATCCCTCCTTGAAAAGCTCCTGCGAAAGGCTTTTCCGAAAACGGACCGCGGCGATTTTTCCGCGGGAGTGTTGATGGCTGTCGTCGTCGTCATCATTACCGTCGGCGTCGTATTCGGCGTACTTTTTGCCTGCAGACTTATAAACATATGGCTTTATTTCGCCGTCTGCTGTATCATGAGCTGGCAGATCCTCGCGGCCAGATGCCTCCGCGACGAGGCGAAAAAGGTCGTCTCCGCGCTTGAAAAAGAGGGGCTGCCGGCCGCCCGGAAGCAGGTCGGCATGCTTGTCGGAAGAGATACCGACGAGCTGACCGAGGAAGAAGTGATAAAGGCTGCCGTCGAGACTGTCGCCGAGAATACGACCGATGGCGTCGTAGCGCCGCTTTTCTGGATGCTCCTCGGCGGACCGGTCGGCGGCTTTATGTATAAAGCGATAAACACCATGGATTCCATGGTCGGTTATAAAAACGACAGATATATGTTTTTCGGCAGATTTGCCGCAAAGCTCGACGACATCGTCAATTTCATCCCCGCGCGCATCGCGGCGGCGGCGATGATCGTGGCCTCGGCATTTCTCGGATACGATTCGGGAAACGCCGCGCGCATATGGCGTCGGGACAGGCGCAATTCCCCGAGCCCGAACTCCGCCCAGACGGAGGCCGTATGCGCCGGAGCTCTTCACGTTCAGCTCGGCGGCAACGCCTATTACTTCGGCAGACTGCATGTCAAGCCCACGCAGGGCGATCCGGATCATCCCGTCATGAAGCGCGACGTTTCCAATGCTTCCAGGCTGATGTACGGCGCGAGCGTCGCGTCGCTGATCTTCTTTGAGCTTTTGGGCCTGCTCGCGGCGACACTTGGAGGCTGAGCAATGGTCGTAAACGGAAAATATACCCACGGCGGGGATATTTATTCCCGCGATATAAAGCTCGATTTTTCTGCGAACGTAAATCCCTTCGGCACACCGGAAAAGGTCCGCGCCGCCATAGCCGAAGCTGCCTGCGATCTATCAGTTTATCCGGATCCGTACTGCGGACCGCTGCGGGAAAAGCTCGCCGGAAAGCTCGCGATCGGAGCGCAGGATATCATCTGCGGCAACGGCGCGGCAGAGCTCATTTATCAGTTCGCTGCGGCACTGAAGCCTCGGAAAACGCTTCTGCCCGTACCCTCTTTTTCGGACTATGAGGAAGCTCTTAGTGCAGCGGGATGCACGCCCGAATTCTATTATCTCAAAAGAGAGAACGGCTTCGAGGTCACACGTGATGTGACGGGAACTGTCGACGCCGATACGGATCTCATAATGCTCTGCAGTCCGAATAATCCGACCGGCCGCAGCGTGGAAAAAGAGATCCTGCTCGAAATCCTCGAACGCTGCCGTGAGACGGGGACGTGGCTCTTTCTCGACGAGTGCTTCATCGAGCTTACCGACGAGGACAGGGCCTTTTCTCTGACACCGTATCCGAAAGAGAACGACCGCGTTTTTCTTCTTCGCGCGTTTACGAAAGCCTACGGCATGGCGGGAGCGAGGCTCGGATACGGCGTATGCCGCAATGCCGGGATGCTGAGCGCGATGTGCGCTGTTTCGCAGCCTTGGAACGTATCCTCTCTCGCGCAGGCTGCGGGGCTCGCGGCGCTCGATTGCCCGGAGTGGCCTGAGAAGGCAAGAAGACTTGTCAAAGACGAAAAACGCTATCTGACAGACGAACTGAAACGCCTCGGAGTGTCCGTCCTCAGCGGCGACGCGAACTACCTCATGCTATCGGGCGAGCCGGGGCTTTACGACGCTCTGCTCGATAAGGGAATACTCATCCGCAGCTGCGCCAACTATCACGGCCTTGCGGAGGGCGACGTCAGGATCGCTGTGCGCACGCACGAGGAAAATGAGGCGCTCATCAGGGCGATAGAGGAGATCAAAAATGCATGAGACGGGAATAGAGCCCTATTTCGTCATGAAGGACGGAAAGAAGCTCCGCTTCGGCTATACGACGGGGACCTGCGCCTCAGCAGCCGCAAAAGCTGCGACGATAATGCTTCTCTCCGGGAAAACTCCGCAGTCCGTCAGGATAATGACGCCCAAAGGCATTGAGCTCGATCTTGAAGTCCTTGAGCCGGAATGCGGTGAGAACGGGACCTGCTGCGCCGTACGAAAGTTCAGCGGCGACGACCCGGATATAACCAACGGCGTGCTCGTCTATGCGTCTGCCGCGCTCAGAAAAGAGCCCGGCGTGGGAGTACACGGCGGGATAGGGGTAGGCCGCGTGACGAAGCCAGGACTGAAGCAGGCGATAGGCGAGGCGGCGATAAACCCCGTCCCCATGGAGATGATACGCCGCGCCGCCGAGGAAGCAATGGACGACTGCGGCGCGACCGTCGGCCTCGATATCACGATATCCATTCCCGCCGGCGTTGAGCTCGCTAAGAAGACCTTCAATCCGCGCCTCGGCATCGTCGGAGGAATATCCGTTCTCGGCACGAGCGGGATAGTCGAGCCCATGAGCGAGGAAGCGCTCCTTGCCAGCATAGAGCTCGAAGTGAGGCAGAAGCATGCCCTCGGCACGAAGCGGATAATCATCACCCCGGGAAACTACGGCGCGGATTTTGCCAACGCAGTCTGCAGTATCCCGGAGACGGACCTTGTCAAATGCTCCAACTTTGTCGGAAAGGTCATCGACATGGCCGCCGACGAGGGATTTGAGGAAGTGCTCCTTATAGGCCATATCGGCAAGCTCATCAAGGTGTCGGGCGGTATAATGAATACTCACTCGCGCGAGGCCGACTGCCGCGCCGAGCTGATGGCCGTCGCCGCGCTCCGAGCCGGCGCAGACGCGGAGCTTGCAGGTCAGATACTCGAATGCGTCACGACGGATGAGATGCTTCGGGTCATAAAGGACGCGGGCCTCCTTGAAAGGACCATGTCCGCCGTCGAAGAGAAAATAGACTTTTACCTGAAAAACCGAGTCAGGGAAAAGTGCGTCATCGGCGCGATCGTTTTTTCCGAGGCATACGGGACCCTCTGCACGACCGGTCCGGCCGGCGCGTGGCTTGAAGAAATGAGAAACGGAGATAAGAAAGAATGAAAGGCATACTTTACGGTGTCGGCGTCGGGCCCGGAGACCCGGAGCTCATTACGCTCAAGACGGCGCGGCTTATCCGCGAATGCGACGTTATCGCAGTTCCGCATAAAGAAAAAGAAAAGTGCTTCGCGCTGCGGATCGCTGCCGGAGCAGTTCCCGAAATAGATGAAAAGCCCATTCTTGAGATAGATATGCCCATGACCCGCGATATGTCGGCACGTGAGCTGGCCTACGAAGCGGGCGCGAAAAAGCTGACCGCAGAGCTTGATGCGGGAAGGACGGTCGTTTTCCTGACTCTCGGCGACCCGACCGTATACTCTACATACGGATATCTGCACGAGCGTGTCGCCGCTCTCGGCTATGACGCAAGGCTCGTTCCCGGCGTGACTTCGTTCTGCGCCTGCGCCGCCGCTCTCGGGATCCCGCTCTGCGAGGACGCGGAGGAACTTCATGTCATTCCCGGCGGGAGAAAGGATCCCGGCGAAGTGCTGAGCTACGGCGGGAGCAAGGTGTTCATGAAGGGAAGCGTGCCGGAGCTCATCGCCGCTGCAAACGAAAAAGGAGTTCAGCTCCTCGGCGCGGAAAACTGCGGCACGGAAAACGAAAAGCTATATCGCAATAAAGAAGAGATCCCCGGCGGCGCCGGATACTATACCGTCATAATCGCGAAGGAGGATAAAAAATGATCCATTTTGTCGGAGCGGGCTGCGGAGCGGCCGACCTCATCACCGTCCGCGGGAAAAAGCTTCTTGAGGAAGCGGACGTCATAATCTATGCGGGCTCCCTCGTCAATCCCGAACTGCTCTCTTATAAGAAAGAGGGCTGCGCGGTCTATGACAGCGCAAAAATGACCCTTGAAGAAGTCCTCGAAGTCATGTTCGAATATGAGAGCAAGGGCCTGACGACCGTCCGTCTGCATACGGGCGACCCCTGCCTCTACGGCGCGATCCGTGAGCAGATGGACGTGCTTGACGAGAAGGGGATAGAGTATGATTACTGCCCGGGCGTCAGCGCTTTCAGCGGAGCGGCCGCTGCTCTTAAAATGGAATACACTCTCCCGGATATCTCCCAGAGCGTCGTTATCACCCGCATGGCGGGCAGGACTCCCGTCCCCGAGCGGGAGAGCATACGCTCCTTCGCCGCACACGGCGCGACCATGGTCCTGTTTCTTTCCTCCGGCCTTCTCGAAGCCGTGACGAAAGAGCTCGTCGCAGGGGGATATAAGGAAGAGACCCCCGCCGCCATAGTCTACAAGGCGAGCTGGCCCGACGAGAGGTCTTATATCTGCACGGTCGGTACGCTTGCCGAGTGCGCGAAAGAAAACAACGTCACCAAGACCGCGCTCATCATCGTAGGCGACGCCGTTTCCCAGAGCGGATACAGAAGGTCCGACCTCTACAACCCCAACTTCACGACCGAGTTCCGCAAGGCAAAAACCGAGAAATGAAGATACGTCTCGTATCCTATACGAAAAAAGGGCGCGATACCGCGCAGAAGATAGCCGAAGGACTCGCTGCTGACGGGCATTCGTGCCGGCGTTTTGCCATGCAGAAGTACTGCTCTCTTGGCGACGAGGCTTTGACTCAGAGCTCTCAGGAGTGGGCGCGCGTTGGTTTTTCCGAGGACGACGCCCTGGTTTTCTGCTGCGCGGCGGGCATAGCCGTGCGCGCCATAGCGCCATGGGTGAAGGACAAGACGACCGACCCTGCTGTCATTGTTCTCGACGAGAAGGGGAGCTTTGTCGTACCCATACTCTCGGGACATATAGGCGGCGCCAACGAGCTTGCGTCTGAAATTGCGCGCATAACCGGCGGGACCCCTGTCGTAACGACTGCTACCGACGTCAATGGCCTCTTCGCAGTCGACGTTTTCGCCGAGAAGAATCATCTTTTTATTTCAGATATGGAGCTCGCCAAGGAAGTATCGGCGGCGCTCGTAGCCGGAGAGAAGGTCTCTTTCCGCTCGGTTATCCCGTATGAAGGCGCGCTGCCTGAAGGTTTGACCGAGGAGCCGGAAAGAATAGGCGTATTTGTTTCGTCTGAGACCGGGTGCGCTCCGTTTGAAAAGACGCTCTGTCTCGTCCCGAGACGTTACGCCGCAGGCGTCGGCTGCCGACGCGGGAAACAGGAGGAAGACCTTGAAAGGTTTTTCCTTGAGAATCTTAAAACCAACGGCGTTTCTCCGCGCGAGATCCGCTGTATCGCCAGCATAGATATCAAAAAGGATGAAGAAGGTCTCATCGCGCTCGCGGCAAATCTCGGCGTTCCGTTCATAACGTATCCGGCCGAGACGCTTATGAACGCTGAAGGCGATTTCACCGCATCCGAATTCGTCAGATCGCAGACCGGAGTCGACTCCGTATGCGAACGCGCCGCGGTCACCGCCGCGGGCGGAAAACTAATCAAAAAGAAAACAGCGGCGGACGGGATGACGTTCGCGCTTGCTGAATATGAGGAGGCGCTTCACTTTGAGTAAAATGTACGTTGTCGGCATAGGCCCAGGAAGCTTTGAGAACATGACGGTCCGCGCGCAGCAGGCTCTCGCCTCGAGCGACGTTATCGTCGGCTATACCGTTTACGTCGATCTCGTAAAAGAGCATTTCGCCGGTAAGGAATTCTTCACGACCGGCATGCGCAAGGAGACGGACCGCGTCGAGAAGGCTCTGGAGATCGCCGCAGGAGGCAAGACCGTCGCCATAGTCTGCAGCGGCGACGCCGGAGTATACGGCATGAGCGGCCTTGCCGAAGAAATGGCCGTAAATTTCCCGGGCGTTGAGATAGAGACCGTCCCCGGCGTATCCGCCATGCTCAGCGGAGCGGCCGTGCTCGGCGCCGCGCTCATGCACGATTTTGCCGTCATCAGCCTCAGCGATCTCATGACCCCCTGGGAGAAGATCGAAAAGCGTCTCGACTGCGCCGCGGAGGCAGATTTCGTCATCTGTCTTTATAATCCCTCCAGCCATAAGCGCAGCGATTATCTGCAGAAGGCCTGCGATATAGTTTTAAAGCACGCTTCTCCCGATACCGTATGCGGCATAGCAAAGAACATCGGCCGCGAGGGCGAATGCGGGACTGTGCTGACCCTCGCGGAGCTCCGCGATACGCAGGTCGACATGTTCTCGACAGTCTTCATCGGCAATTCCCAGACCAAGGTCATAAACGGGAAAATGGTCACTCCGAGGGGATACAAGCATGAATGACGTGATACTCTTTGCCGGGACAACTGAGGGCAGACGCATAGCCGAGGCCCTGAGCGGCAAAAACGTCACGGTTCACGT
>JAEEGL012227691.1_pt1 | contig 11854 bp, 12 predicted proteins | sample 9134231 | NCBI WGS metagenome assembly JAEEGL01 (sample SAMN16246548, study PRJNA631951) | gut metagenome | biome: gut microbiome; feature: rumen; material: fiber-attached | host: Bos | place: Iran: Karaj | collected 2018-10 | reverse complement strand
GCAGGTGGCGACCGAGGTCGGCGGCGCGTACTCCCTCGAGGACTGCTGGTCCCTCGTCGAGACCTACGAGCGCACCCGCATCCACTGCATGATGCTCGAAACCTGCTGCTACGACCGCAATGAGATGATGGTCATGCGCATGGTCCGCGAAGGCGTGTTCGGACGGATCGTCCACTGCGAGGGCGGTTATCAGCACGATCTGCGCGAGGAGATCTCCTTCGGCGCGGAAAACCGTCACTATCGCCTGCGCAACTACAAGAACCGCAACTGCGAGAATTATCCGACGCACGAGCTCGGCCCGATCGCGAAGATCCTCGACATCAACCGCGGCAACCGCATGCTCTCCCTCTCCTCGATGGCGTCCGGCGCGTTCGGTCTGAACGATTATGCCGAAAAGAACCCGAAGGTCAATCCCGAGCTCAAGACCTTCCGCTTCAATCAGGGCGACGTCGTCAAGACGAACATCAAGTGCGCGCGCGGCGAGCTCATCACGCTCACCCTCGACACCACCCTGCCCCGCAACTATTCGAGAAACTTCACCGTCCGCGGCACCAACGGCTATTTCAGCGAGGTCTGCGACGGGATCTACCTCGAGGGCAAGGCTTCCGAATGGGATCACGGCTTCTACGGAAACGTGAAGGAATACCGCAAGGAGTGGGAGCACCCCGTCTGGCACAAATTCGAGGTGGAAGGCGTGAAGGGCGGCCACGGCGGTATGGACTGGCTCGTCTTCGACGCGTACTTCGAAGCGCTGAAGAACGGCGAGAACCCGCCGATCGACACCTTTGACACCGCTTCGTGGATGGCGATCACCCCGCTGTCCGAGATCTCGATCCAGCAGAACGGCGCGCCCGTCGACATTCCGGACTTCACCCGCGGCATGTGGACGCACCGCCCGGAGAGCGACAAAAACCACGGGTTCTACACGCTGGACAAGTAAAACCGATCCGTTCCTCGAAAGCCCTCCTCATACCGACCAAACAATTACAAGGAGGCATCTTTCATGAAACGTATTCTTCCGATCCTTTTGGCACTCGTTCTCCTGACCTCTCTGATGATCAGCTGTGAGAAAAAGCCCGGCGCGGAAGGGCTCTACACCTTGAAGAGCATCGACGGCGCCCCCCTCGAGGAGTAGTTCGCGCCTCTTCTCGACGAGGGCATGAGCATGGAAGACCTGCTCTCCCTGTTCGGGCTCTCCTCGCTCGAGGAGTATTTCACCATCGATCTCAAAGCGGACGGCACGATCGCCGTCACCATCGCAGGGGAGGACACCACAACCGGCACCTGAAAGCAGGAGGGCGACAAGATCACGGCCGTGATGGACGAAGGCGATCCCATTGTGATGACCTGGAACGGCAGTGAGCTTTCCTTCGTCGAGGACGGACAAAACTACGTCTTTATCAAAAAATAAGCGAAACGGATCATCAAAAAAACGCGCGGTTCGGGCAGAAGCTCAGCCGCGCGCTTTGTTGTGTCAGGTTTTGATCGAACGGTTTTTGACTTTCCCCGCGATCCATGCGATCCCCCAGACCGCGCAGAAGACGGCGAGATTGACCGTCACGACGGCGGCGCCGGTCTGCAGCGAGAGGAGGCAGGCCGCGAAGAAGCCGACAATGAAGCAGGCGACCGAGATCGCGGCGGAGAGGATCACCGTGCGGCGGAAGTTGCCCGTGAGGCGCATCGCCGTGAGGGAGGGAAAAATGATGATCGCGGAGATCATGATCGCGCCCATCATCTTCATGCCGACGACAATGGTGACGCCCGTGAGGACCGAGAGGGTGAGGCTGAAGAGGCGGGTACGGATCCCGGCAGCGTGGGCGAAGGTCTCGTCGAACGTCACGGCGAAGATAGTCTTGAAGCAGAGAAGGAACCACCCGATCACGACGGCGGAGAGGAGGACGGAGATGAGCATATCCTTGTCCGAGATCGTGACGACGGACGCGGAGCCGAAGAGGGACGAGCAGATATCCCCCGCCCTGCCCCCGGTGAGATTGTAGAGGAGCGTGCCGACCGCGACCGCGCCCGTCGAGACCACCGCGCAGGCGGCGTCGCCGTTGAGGCGTCCGTCGTTCTGCGAGAGGCGCAGGATCAAAACCGACGCGAGGATCACGACGGGGATCGAGATCTCCATCGAATAGAGCGATCCGACCCCGGCGCAGGACGCGAGCGCGATGCCGAGGAATCCGACATGCGAGAGGCCGTCGCCAATCATGGAATAGCGTTTCAAAACGAGGCTCACCCCGAGGACGGCGGAGCAGAGGGAAACGAGGATGCCGACCGTGAGCGCGCGGCCGATCACGCGGAGCAGAAACGGGGAGGAGAAGATTTCGCCGAACGTCACAGCAATCCCCCCCTTTCCGCAACATAGTGAGGCGCGTCCGCCGGATGATCCGGTCCGTGGCGGTGCAGCGCGTCGTCCGCCTCGTCGTCGAGCCTTTCATGGCGGCGGTAACCGTCGACGGTGCCGTAGAACGAATGGCCGCGGCAGAGCGAGAGGACGTGTTTTGCTTCTCGGAGTGCGCAGGAGACGTCGTGCGAGACCATCATGACCGCGCAGCCGCGCTCGAGATTGATCCGGCGGATCGCCTCGTACATGCCGTGGACCGCTTCGGGATCGAGGCCCGTCACCGGCTCGTCGAGGAGCAGGAGCGTGTCCGAAGCGCATACGGCGCGGGCGAGCAGGACCCGCTGACGCTGACCGCCGGAGAGTGCGCTGAGCGTTTTCGGCGCGAGATCGGACACGCCGAGCATCTCCATGGCGTCGGCGGCGCGCTTCTGGGCATTCCGGCTCCAGAGAAAGCCTCGGCCGTCCCCGCGCACGCATCCGGACAGGACCACCTCGCGCACGGAGGCCGGGAAGTCCCGCTGGATCTTCGAGATCTGGGGCAGATAGCCGATGCCGCGCTTTTTCACTTCCGGCGCGATCGAGAGCAGGCCGGCTGCCGGCTTGACCTCGCCCGTGATTGCCTTCATGAGCGTGCTCTTCCCCGAGCCGTTCTCTCCGACGACGCAGAGATAATCCCCCTCGGCAAGGGTGAAATTGACGTGTTCCGCCGCGACCACGCCGTCGTAAGCGAGCGTCAGGTCGTGCGATTCGATGAGATTCAAGGTCTTCCCTCCTTCGGGTGTCAGTTGAGGGCGATTTTCAGGGTTTCGAGGTTCTGCCGGAGCAGATCGAGGTAGGTGATCCCGCTCTCGAATTCCTCTGGCGTCACGTTGTGTCCGGAATAGAGCGTGAGGACGGCGCAGCCCGTTTCCCGCGCGACGGCTTCGGCGCACTTTCCGTCCGAGAGCTCCATCACGAACACCGCGGGGATCCCCTCCTCCTCCACCTTCGAGACAAGGAAGTGGATCGTCGCGAGGGACGCCTCCACGTTCGAGGAGCAGCCGGAGAACGCCGCGTAATAATCAAGCCCGAATTCCTTCGCCAGATAGAGGAACGGGAACCGGTCCGCGAAAACGAGGGTCTTTCGCTTCGCGCCGTCGATGGTTTGGCGGTATGCGTCGCTGAGCGCAAGGAGCTCTTCTTCATAGGCGGTGCGGCGGTCGGTCAGGATGTCCTTTTCCTTCGGGAACAGATAACGCAGGTGCAGCGCGGTCTGCTGAACGATGCCGAGCAGATTGTGGAACGAGGTCCAGATATGCTCGTCGATCGCGTCTTCTTCGGGCTCCTCCTCCGTCTGCATCCCTTCCTTCTTCTCTTCCGCATAATGCAGGGAGGTATCGATCAGGCGGCAGGAATCCGGGCGGTCCTCCTCCCGCATCGAGGCGAAGAGGTCGTCGACCCAGTCCTCGCTCTCGCCGCCGATGTACAAAAAGAGATCCGCGTCCGCGACGAGGGCGGTATCGGCGAGGGTCAGCTCGTATTCGTGCGCGTCGGTTCCGGGCGGGAGCAGCATCCTGACCTCCGCGAGATCCCCGGCGAGGACGCGCGCGGTGTCATACAGGACGAAATTGGTCGCGACGACGAGGGGCTTGTCGGAGGACGGCTCCGTGTCGGTTTCCGTGCAGGATACGAGCGATCCCGCGAGCAACAGGACGGCGAGAAGAACGGATAAAGCTTTACGCATGGTTTTGTCCCTCCTTGCGGCAGTTTTCACAGAGGCCGTAGATCACGGTCCGTCCACAGTCCACCGCGAACCCGTGTTCGTCGAGGAAATGCGCGAGGATCGTCGCCATGAACGTGCAGTCGGTATGGAGAAGCTCGCCGCAGCGCTCGCATTTGAGATGGATGTGATCGGCGCATGCCCCGCAGGCGTTGTACTGATAGGTGGCGGAATCGCCGCGTCCCGAGCCGGAGGAGAATTTCTTGATCAGGCCGCTCTCCGTCAGGGCGGTGATGGCGCGGAAGACGGTCGCTTCCCCGGCTTCGACCGCTTCGTAGACCTCCCGCGCGGTGAAGCACCGGTCCCCGTGATCCATGAAGAACCGCAGGACCGCGTCGCGCTGTCGCGTATGGTATTTCATGATGCCTCGCATTTGAAATTGAATTTCATTTTCAGATTATAGCACAGCTTTCTCCCCGTGTCAAGAGCGGGAACGGAAAAAAGCGGCCGTTACAGCCGCTTTGCCATGCCGGTGTTCGTGAATTCCTTCGTGCCGGTCAGTTCCCGCTCCACTTCGATGAAATCCGGGATCCGAAACGCCTCATCCTCATCGCCGAGCTCGATTTCGAGGATCGCCCGTCCGACCAGTCCGTCGCCGCCGATCTCGTAGGGATAGACGTCGATCTCCATGACGTGATCCTCCCACGGGAAGGCGTACCGCGTCTTTTCGAGACGGGAGAAGGCTTCCTTCCGATAGGCGTCGTACTCTTCCTTCGAGAGGACCTGTTCGTTCTCGATCCGCGAGATGCCGGAAAGGTCTTCCTTCTGGGTAAAGACATACGTCTCACGCCCGTTTTCGCGGATCAGGCGCACGCGCCGCTGGACCTTCTTACCGGGAAGCGCTTGGAGATACGTCTGGACGATGCGGCGCACACGGCAGCCAGGCAGAGCGGCGATCCTTTCGAGATCGGGGAGACGGATGAGGAATTTGCGTTCGATTTCAACGGACACGGGGGACCTCCATGAGATTCAGAGCAGCGCTTCTCCGCGGAAGAACGAACGCACATAAGATCGGAGCTCGTAGCCGGTGTGCAGGTTCTCCGCGCCGCCGATGAACGCCCGCTTCTCCTCTTCGGTGAGGCGGGAGAACTTTCCGAGGGTGGCGTCCGCCTCCATCAGGGCGGCTCCGAGAGCTTCCGGCATGGGAGCCGTTCCTTCGGGGCGGATGTCGGGCTGTCTGGGATGTTTTTCCATGTTGTTTCTCCTTTTTCCGGGATTTGTCACCCACAGTATGCCCGGAAAAAAGCGTTTTGATACATGCGTATTGTACCGCATCCGAACGGGTTTGTCAAGGCCGGTTCCGGGAAGCCGCCGAACCAACCGGGCCGCGCGCGCATATCCTGTAGCGAACCCTCGGAAAGGAGGATGCGAAATGTTCAACGACAACTTCCTCTGCTGGATCGCGATCGCGCTCGCCGTGATCGGTCTCTGCGGATGGTGCGGAACCGGCTCGACGGACAACGGCGGCTGCGGCGGATGCATCGGATCCGGGAATACCGGATGCGGCGGATGCGGCAACACCGGATGCGGCGGCTGCGGACGCGGATGACAGGAATCGCGCCGTGTATGGGAATCTCCGTACACGGCGCTCTTGTTATTCGTGATTTATCCGGGCCCAGGTCTCTTTCATGTCGTCGAGGCAGGCGTCGGGGACCGATCCCTCGAGGGGGGAACCGTATTTGAAGAGCTCCCGGACGTAGGTCGAGCTGATCATGGAAAGCTCGGGACGGGCGGGCAGGATCACGGTCTCGAGCTCCGGATCGAAGCGCTTCATGATGAACGCGAGGTCGTATTCGTAGTCGAAATCGCTTCCGGAACGCGCGCCGCGGACAAGGTATTTCGCGCCGAGCGTACGGGCGATGTCCGAGGTCAGGCCCGGCCACATCGCCGCATCCGCGTTCGGGATCCCGGCGACGGTTTCTTCGACAAAGCGCAGCCGGTCCGCGGGGGAAAACATGCCGGACGGCTTCTCCGCGTTGGCGAGGATCACCACGGTCACGGCGTCGAACAGGGCGGCTGCCCGGCGGATGAGGTCTTCATGGCCGGCGGTGACGGGATCGAAACTCCCGGTGATGACGGCGTGTCTCATGCGTTGTCCTCCTCCGGTCCTGCCGGTTCTTCCTCGTTCGGATCGGATTCCGGCGCGGCGGCGAGCAGGGTGATCCGCGTCCGGCCGTAGAGCGACGATTTCAGGACGGCATAGCGCGCGCGGAGGGATTCGTCCCCGCCGAAGACGTCCGCGAGGATGCGCTCGGCTTCTTTCGCCTCGTCATGACGGAGCTTCGCCGCACGGACCGGAACGTCGCAGTCGGTCTCGCAGACCACCGTTCCGCCGAGCGCGAGGATCCCGCCTTCATCGATCGCGCGCAGGGCTTTCGGCAGCATGTTGCTGTCGTAGGGCGGATCGAGGAAAATGATATCGAAGGTCTCCCGCCCCGCCGCACCGCGCAAAAAGGACGAAAAGCTCGTGTTGAGGATCCGGCAGCGGCCGAGGAGGTGGGTCTTCTTCGCGTTCGCGGCGATCACGTCCGTCGCCTCGCGGGACATATCCACGAGGGTGGCGCGCTCCGCCCCGCGGGACAACGCTTCGACGGCGAGCTGTCCGCTCCCAGCGAAGAGGTCGAGCACGTCGCGGCCTTCGATCTCGAATTGCAGCATGGAGAATACGGCTTCCTTCACGCGGTCCGCCGTGGGACGGGTCCCTTCTCCGGGGACGGAGGCGAGGTTCGTGCCCCGCGCGCTTCCTGTTATGACTCTCATTTGGTCGTCCTTTCCGTCAATTCCGTTCGTCGTTCGGGTTGCTGTGATAATACTGATAGATGTTGTCCGCATCGGAGGCGGAGATGCCCGGCACCGCGGCGATCGCTTCCCTCTCCGCCGTTTTCAAGGCGGCGAGGGATCGGAAGGCGGCGAGGAGGGCTTTCGCCTTCGCTGGGCCGATGCCGCGGATCTTCTCGAGCGTCGAGGTCTTCACCGTTCTGCGCTTCGCCCCCATCATCCGGGAGACGGCGTAGCGGTGGACCTCCTCCTGAATGCCGTAGACCAGCCGGAAGACGTCCGCCTGCCGCGCGATGTTGATCTCACCTTCCTCATCGACGAGGGTCCTGGTCTTGTGGTGCTCGTCCTTGACCATACCGAAGACGGGGATGTCATAGCCCTCCTTCGCCATCCTCTCCCGGATGACGGAAACATGTCCGCGTCCGCCGTCGAGGAGGATCAGGTCGGGAGCGGCGCTCATGCCGTCGCCGGGCTTGCCGATGTGCGCGAGGCGCCGGGTCAGGGCTTCGGTCATCGCGGCATAGTCGTCCTGCGTGTCCTTCGATTTCATCGTGAAGGTGCGGTATTCGCTCTTCTTCAGCTTCCCGTCGACGGCCGTGACCATCCCGCAGGTGATGTGCTCGTCGCCGAGGTTCGAGATATCGTATGCTTCGATCCGCTCCGGCAGGACCTCCAGATGCAGCATCGAGGCGAGGGCTGCGAGGGTCCTCTCGTCGTCGCGGTCGCGCTTGGCATTATTCTCGGAATGCTTCGCCGCGTCCGTGACCGCCATGTCGCAGAGGTATTTTGATGCGCCTCTCTTGGGCGTGCGGACCTCCACGCGATGGCCGGACCGCTCGGTGAAGTATTCCTGCAGGAGCGTCCGGTCGTGCTCGGGGATGTCGAAGGAGAGCAGGATCTCGCCGGGGATGAATTCCCGCGACTGATAGAGCGACATGAGGAACGCGGAGAACGGCGAATCGCTCTCGTCCCCGTCCTCCTCGAAGGTGATCTCGTCACCGCCAAAGAGGAAATGCTCGCTGTCGGCGATGTACCCGCTCCGCACATAGAACACCGTCGCGCAGTCCCGGAAGCGGACGCCCTCGAGGTTCGTGAGGTGCAGGCCGATGACGTCGCACTCCACGTCCGGCGATCCCACGGCCTTCTGCCGCTCGCCGAGCTTTTTCAGGCTCTCGATCGCGTCCCGGTGCTTCGCGGCCGTCTCGAATTCGAGCGCTTCCGCCGCTTTCTCCATCTTTTCCGTCAGATCGGCGATGACACCGCGCGTGCCGCCCCGGAGGATCCCCGCCGCCTGCTCGATCGACGCGCGGTAATCGGATTCGTCGACCTCCCCGGTGCAGACGCCCATGCAGCGGCCCATCTGATAATAGACGCAGGGTCGTTCCCTGCCGATGTCCTCGGGGAATTTCCGCTTGCAGGACGGGAGACGGAGGGTGCGTTCGAGCTGGTGGATCACGGAGAATACGGTCCCCGTCGAGGAATACGGTCCGAAGTAGAGCGAGCCGTCCGGCGTGCGCTTGCGGTCCATCGTGATGCGCGGCCAGGGGGCTTTGACGTTGATCTTGATATACGGGTAGGACTTCGCGTCCTTGAGCTTGATGTTGTATTTCGGGGTGTACTGCTTGATGAGGGAGTTCTCGAGCGCGAGGGCTTCCATCTCCGTGTCGCAGGTGATGAAGCGGAAATCGTGCACCGACGCCGCCATGCGCGAGGTCTTCGCGTCGTGCGCGCCGTGGAAATACTGGGAGACGCGGTCGCGGAGGGAGCGCGATTTTCCCACGTAGATCACCTTGCCCGCGGCGTTCTGCATGATGTAGACGCCCGGGATGCGCGGGAGTGCCGCCGATTTTTCCCGGAGGAAATCAATGTTCGGAGAACAATCTGCCATACCGTCTCCCCATAACAAATCGAGCGATGATGCATACGTTCACCATCGCCCGTCATTCTTCACTTTACCTGCAGGAATCCGATGCCCCTCCTGCCATGGGGCGGCCCGTTATTCGGCGAAACCGCTGTCGATGAGGGTGGAGAGGCCTTCGAGAGCTTCTTCCTCGTCGGTACCGTCCGCGATGAGGGTGATGGTCATCCCCTTCACGATGCCGAGCGAGAGAACGCCGAGCAGACTCTTCGCGTTCACTCTGCGGTCATCCTTTTCGACCCAGATGGAACTCTTGTAGGAGTTTGCCTTCTGGATGAAGAACGTGGCCGGTCTTGCATGGAGACCGACGTTATTCTTAATGGTTACGTCGCACGAAATCATATCTTACGCTCCTGATGTATAATGATCGGACCTGGGGCCGTTCCCACCGGCGAGCCTCGCGGGATACCGGCGAATATGGCTACACCTATGATTATGGACTTATTATAGCAAAAACCGCATACAAAATCAATAGTTTCTCACAATTTTTTTATCGGCAGGTTCCACAACATGTGTCATGCTGCCGGGAGCAATTTTGTATTTTCTTCTTCGCTCTTTTCTCCGGAAAACGCGGAATACCCCGCGCCTCTCTGGTACAGGGTATTCCGGGTTCCGGTTCCGGTGTATCGGATTTTCGATCAGGAATGCTCGGAGACGTAGATGCCGACGCGGCTGGCGATCTGCTTCGCAACGTCCTCGGCGGATTTCGCTCCCGCAAAGACGGCGGAGAGGTCTTCCTTCACGATGTCGACGAGCGCTTCGTCCGTCCGGGCGATCTTGGTGGCGTTTTCGACGATGCCGCGGATATAGTCGATGGCCTCCTGGCTATACGGCTGGTGGGAGTTTTTCTGGAAGTTGATGTAGTCCTCGGAATAGCCTTCGTCCCGCATCCATGCGTAGGGATCGTTTTCGACGGGCTCGGGCTCGATCGCATTGCCGTCTTCGTCCACGTCGACTTCGTCCACGACCACATCCTCAGCGTAGGCGTAAACGCCGTAGTTCTCCTTGGAGTTCGCGTACATCTGATCCATCGCGGCCTTCGAGATCGAGAACTGGTAACCCTGATTCATCAGCTTCTCGTCGTTCAACAGGTACTTGATGAAGTCCCACGCCTGATAACGGGCGGCGGATTTCGCGCTGATGGCGAGCTCGAGATTCGGGATGATGACCGCACCGTTGCCCTCTCCCTCGCGGGGATAGCCGATCGCGGTGACGTCCGGGGAGGCGAACTGGTTCAGCGAGTAGAGGTAATCGACGAAGGAGGAGATGTAGGTCATCTGGAAGAGTGCGACATCGTTGTAGAAGCGGAGAGTGTACTCCTCTTCGGCGGCGCGCTCGACCTCGGGATCGTATTCATAGTTCTCGGGGTACCGTCTCTCCCAGTAGCTCTTTTCGGGGCAGGTCTTGAGGTAGTTGGCGAATTCGATGAAGCCGGGGGTGTCGAAGTAGGTCTTGCCGGTCTTCCAGTCGATGAAGGAATCCATCGAATACTGGAAGAAGTTGTCGACGATATTGTCGCGGCTGTATTCAAAGAACGCGCGGCTGCCGTCGGGCATGGCCTTGATCGCCTTCATCATGTCCTCGAAGGTCCAGCCGGCCTCTTTGCCGACCCGTTCGCTCTTCGCAAGGAGGGTGTTGACCGAATAGAGGAGAATGAGCGAGTTGAGCTTGTTGTTCGTGAGGTTTGCGGTGAGAAGGTTGTTTTCGAGCTTCGAGCGGTCGATGCCCCGTTCGGGATCGTCGATCAGGGTGTTGAGGTCGACGAAGATGTTCTTGTGGAAGTAGCTGTCGATCGGGAGGGAGTTGTCGAGCGCGATGATGTCCGGCAGCTTGCCCGTCGCGATGTCGTTGTTGAACTGCTTCGCAGCGCCCTTCCATTCGTTGTCCTCGTTGTTGTAGGAGGAGTAGTCGACAACGGTCACGCGGACGCCGGTGTTCTGCTTGTTGAAGCGTATGATGGAATTGCGCAGCTGGTAATCCGTGTAGATGCAGGCGAGGCGCAGGATGATCTCCTCCGCAAGCTGTTCATCCGGAACGCGGTGATAGACGGAAACCGTCGTCGTGGTCTTCCCTTCGGACCAATCGGTGACGGCCATGAGAAGGCGCCCGTCCTCGAGGAACGCGATGTTGCCGGAATTGGCGATGTCGGAGTTGATGTAGTTCAGGACTTCCTTGAAGGAACCGTCCGCGAAGTTGTACGCGTTGATGCCGGTGGAGCTGCTGAAGTAGAGGTTCTCGTTGTCGCAGGCGATGAAGCCGCCGTTCGAGCCGATGACGTCGTTCGGGATCTGGACGAAATCGCCGCCCTTCTCGGAGTACTTCAGCTTCTGGCCGCCGTTGTCGTAATACATGACGACGAGACGGTCGCCGGAGACGCCGAGGGAGTTGATCCAGCCGTCCTGCAGGTTGAGATCGAGCTTCCCCTTGTAGCTGCCCTCGAGGTCGGTGACGATGAGCGCGCCGGACTCCGTGCCGAAGATGAGTTCGTCGCCCCGGATCACGGAGCCGTTGATATAGGACATCGACGGATCGAGGCCGGCCTTCGTGATGGCGTCGTTGAGCAGGACCGTCTTCGTGTCGCCCGTCACTGGATCGACGCTCAGAAGGTTGTAGGTCGACGTGGACTCGGTGTAGTCCTCGTTGTAGGTCCACTTGTTGGTGATGCCCATCAGCCGTCCGTCGGGGGAGGCGTAGAGGTCGGAGTTCAGATAGCCGTTTTCTTCCTCGTTGTACTCAAAGGGCGCGGAGGTCGACGTCTTCGAATCGACATCGACCGTGCAGAGCATGGGCTTGCTCTCATAGTTGACGTACCAGCCCTCGGGGAGGGACTGCTGCTTCTTGTCGGCCTCTTCCCAGTTGTAGCCGTTCTGGCGCTCGACCTCTTCGCCCATGGCGTTGTAGGTCACCATGTATTCGGCGTTGTAGGTCAGATAGGCTTTCCCGCCCGCCGCGGTGAGACGCTGGACGTAGCGGACGTCTTCGGGGAGGGTGATGTCCTCGCCCGCATAGACGTTGGTTCGTTTTTCCTTCACGGGTTCTGCGGTTTTCTTCT
>JAEEGL011911782.1_pt1 | contig 11854 bp, 7 predicted proteins | sample 9134231 | NCBI WGS metagenome assembly JAEEGL01 (sample SAMN16246548, study PRJNA631951) | gut metagenome | biome: gut microbiome; feature: rumen; material: fiber-attached | host: Bos | place: Iran: Karaj | collected 2018-10 | reverse complement strand
GTCTTCGCCTTAGATTATTATTTAGCTTGAAATTAAACTTATGAATTGAACCGCCCATTGCCGAACGGCACGATGTGGTGGTGTGAGAGGGGATGAAGAATAAATATGAAAAATATTTGTCTTTCTACTCTACTCGATTATTTTATTTTTGTGTTGCAGGTTTGTTGCATACCATATTATATAATAGCATCAAAAGGAAGTGTTATTATGACTAATGAGGAAAAGATGGCCCAATATGGATGTAGCATTCAAGGCTATTTAAAATATTTTAAAGATAATAATTATTCAAATGTAAAGGATGCAATTGAAGGTTCAATAAAATATTTTTTAAGACATGGTGTGGATGATGATTTAACAGATTGTAGTCGAAATGAGCTTATTTATGTTATTAAAAATGAAATAGCTAAAATGGTTGCAAAGGAGTTAAATGATAATCCTAATAATTTAAATAAAATGAATTCTAACGAAAATGTTAATTCTTTTTTAAATAATCCATATGAATATATAGGAAAAGAAGTTGCTAATGAGAATAAATATAATGTTGATAGACATGATATTTTAGAAGAAGATGAAGATAGTCTTGCTCGTAAATACAATAAGAACGTTAAGGAAGCAAAAATTATTTTCGTAACTAAGGGCATAAAGGCTATATATGATGCATATGAAAATAAGCAAATAGATGATAAAGCTTATAACATGATTAATCAATTAAAAGCAAAGCTTCCTAATAATTCAATTGAAGAAGCATTTGAAAAACAAAAGCCAGGCTTTTTTGAAAGATTCTTTAGAAGAACTTCTAATGAATATAAAGAATTTAAAGAAGCATTTGAAAATTATAATGATAAAAACAGTATATACAATGGCAATGATCAATATTTGAAGACTGCAGCAATGAAATATATTCATCATAAATTTCCTTCTTTAGCTTCTGATAAGCTTCCTACAAATGAGCAGATAGCAGCTTTAAGTGGTGCAGGTAAGGAAAGAGCAGCATTTTGCTTACAGGTTGTTTTAAATATTAATGAAAATAGTTTAATTCAAGAACAAGCTGATAAAGTGATTGATGTAGCAAACAATATGAAAATAAAACAAGACAATGAAATTAATGATGATTTCCATAAGAATTTAGAAGAAAATGTTAACGAAATTGAAAATGTTAATAATGCTGATATGAATGTATCAGATATGGAAGTAAAAGAAAATGCCGTTGAAGCATAAATAGACTTAATGATTAAGGAGAAATAAACATGCCTATAAAAAGAAAAATAGAAGATTTAAAGCCAATGAAAATAGAAGATTATTTAGAAGAAATAGGAGAAGAAAATGATCCTAAGATTTTAGCACCTAAGCTATTTGAGGCTATTAATAACTATATATCTGATAGAGATTATATCAGAAATGTAAAATTTCATAGTGCTGGTCATTATGATGATTTAGATCGATATTTTGTTCCTGATTTTAATGAATTATTAAAAAGAATTTATAGTAAAGTTAGTAATATGGTAAATGAGCTTGAGGCTGATTTTAAATTAGGTAATGATAAAAATTCTGTTTTCCTAAAAGAATTCATGTATGATCCAATTGATGCTTTAGTAAAACAATCAGATATATTAGGACCTAATCTTGAAAGACTTGCAAGATATCAGGCTACAGGTGAAATCAAAAGTGATAATGATTATGATAAATTATCTAAATTTAATGTAACATTTAAAAACGAAATTGTTAAAGCTAAAGATGATTGTAATGAATATATTCAAAATGATATACATGAGTGGAAAAATAACCATGATTTGAAAGCTTCATGGTTTGTTAATCGCTTTAATAATGGAAAAGATGATTTTACTGAAGTTTTAAATGATAATAAAGGTGGATTCTTTGAAAATTTATTTGGAACAACATCAAAAGAATATAAAGAATTTTCAAGACGATTAAGTATTATTAAAAAAGAAGGTGCAGAAAAAGGTGATTTATCAGGCTTAAGAGAAGCAGCATATGCCTATTTAAAGCATAAATTTAAAAATGGTTTTTCTAAAGACAAAGATTCATATATTTTTAGTGGTGATAAATTTGATAAACTTGATAGCACTTCAAAAGGTAGAGTTCGTCTATGTCAAAAGGTTTTAGAATCAATTGAACGAGCTGAAAAAGATGTTAAATATGGATATGATCCTAAAAGGTTTGTTCCGGAAAAAGATGATAATATTATAGATAATAATATTATAAAGGAAGCTAGCTTTATTGGTAATAAAGCAAATGAAGAAAAAAATAAAAATCCAGAACATATTATAATTATTAAAGATTTAGACAAAGATATTAATAATTTAAATAATAAGCTTGAATTCCAAAATACAATTAAAGAAGATGTTGAGGAAAATAATATTAATATAAATATAAATAAAGATTCTATATCTAATACAATTAAAACTGAAATCATTGAAGATGTTTCAAAAGAGGATAATAAACTATAAGAAAAATACTAAAAAGGATGATTAGTTTCATCCTTTTTTACTTTATTTTTTGGAAATTTTATTTTTTTTACAAAATAAAGTATAATATCATTGGATATTATGAGCGGAGGTTTCTTTATGTTTGAAAAATTAGAAAGAACTAAAGTATTTAGAGATCCTTTATATGGTTATATAGAGGTTGATTATAAAATAATAAGTGACTTAATTGATTCTAAGGAGGTTCAACGTCTTAGACGCATTAGACAATTAAGTGGTGTATCTATGGTTTTCCAAACTGCAGAGCATTCTAGATTTACTCATTCCTTAGGTGCATATCAAATGGCTAAATTATCCATTGAGCATATTGAAGGAATGGAAAGTTTAGATGAATATATGAAATTAGTATTTTTATGTGCTGCCTTACTTCATGATATAGGTCATGGACCTTATAGCCATGCCTTTGAGCATATGCTTGATGAATCTCATGAGGAATGGAGTGTAAAAATAATATTAAGTGATAAAACTGATGTTCATAATATATTAGGTAATGAATTAGCTTTAGATGTTGCGAGCGTTATAGCTCATGATGGTAAATATCCTTTAATTGAGGCTTTAGTATCATCACAGCTTGATGTTGATAGAATGGATTATTTATCAAGGGATGCTTATTTTACTGGTGCTAATTATGGAAGAATTGATTATCATAGAATTTTAAGAAGCATGAAGATTGTTAATAATCAATTAGTTGTTAGAGCATCAGGTGTTTTATCCATTGAATCTTATTTAATGAGTAGATATCATATGTATTTCCAGGTTTATTATCATCCTATTGCTAAAGCATATGAATTAATATTAGAAGGCATTTATGAAAGAATCAAGGATTTGGTTGATAAAGGTATTTATGTAGATGCATCTATTGAATCTTTTTTAAATGTTTTAAAGGATAAAAATGATGTATTATCATATGTTAATTTGGATGATGCTTATGTAAATGGTTTTATAAAGCAATTAGCATCAAGTTCTAATGATTATGTTTTAAAGAAATTATCTTTAGCTTTCCAAAATAGACATTTATATAATTTTGTTGATTTAGCTAATGAACCTGAAGAGGAATTCTTAGAATCTTTAAAAGAAAAATATGATAATGAATATGGTAAATATTTTTATAAGGATATAGCTGTATCTAATGTAGCATATCTTCATGTTAAGAAGGATGATATTAATAATATTAAGGTATTGCTTCCTTCAGGAAAGATAAAATCATTAGATCAATATTCTTTAATTGTTAAAGGATTAACTCAATCTTCTAATAAGAAGGTTGAAAGAATATATTATTTTGAGGACTAATAATGGATGTAATTGTTGTTGAAGGTACTCATGATGAGGATAAGATTAAATTAGCTTATCCTGATGCCTTTGTTGTTGTTACAAATGGTAGTGAGGTTTCAAAAGAAACTTTAGATATGATTAAAAAATTAAGTGAAAATAATAATATAATTATTTTTACTGATCCTGATTATCCAGGTGAAAGAATTAGAAATTTAGTTTCATCTGTTTCTAAAAATGTAAGTCATGCTTTTTTAAAGAAGAAGGACTGTATTAGTTCTAATAAGAAAAAGGTTGGAATTGAGCATGCATCTGTTGAGTTAATTAAAGAAGCATTAGATAATGTTTATGTTAATAGAAATATGAAAGAAACTATAACTAATAATGATTTATTTGATTTAGGATTAATAGGTAATGAAAATAGTGCTAAGCTAAGATTTTTAATTAGTGATTATTTAAATATAGGTCATCCTAATTCAAAAACATTTTTGAAAAGATTAAATTTTTTAGGTTTAACTAAAAAAGAGGTTGAAGAAATTTTATGCAAGCTAAAGTAGGAAATAAAAACTATATTAATAAGCAAATTTTAGAAAATGATTTTAAAATAAAAAAGAAATTTGGACAAAATTTCTTAACTGATCAAAATATTTTAAATGAAATAGTAGAATCTGCTGATTTAAATAATGAGGTAGCTGTAATAGAAATAGGACCAGGCTTAGGAAGCTTAACTGAAAGATTAGTTTCTAAGGCTGGATTTGTATTGTGCTATGAAATTGATGATGAGGTAATTCCTCTTTTAAAAAAGAATTTAAGTGATTATAATAATTATTGTGTTATCAATAAGGATATATTAGATGTTGATATAAATTTAGATATTGATAATTATTTAAAGGATTATAAAAAAATATATGTAGTTGCAAACTTACCTTATTATATTACAACTCCAATTATCTTAGGCTTATTAAGCAAAACAGATAAAATTGATAGATATGTAATGATGATGCAAAAGGAAGTTGCAGATAGAATATGTGGTAAGCCTAAAACTAAGGATTACAATGCTTTATCTATCGCTATCCAATATAGATGTGAAGCTAAAAAGATTATTAATGTTCCAAGAACAGTATTTATTCCTTCTCCTAATGTTGATAGTGCTATTGTAAGACTTAATAAATATATAGAAAAACCATATAAATCTTTAAATGAGGAATTCTTTTTTGAATTTATTAGATTATGCTTTAGTCAAAGAAGAAAGACTTTATTAAATAATTTATCTAATAAATATGAAAAAGATGACATATTAAAAATGTTAAAATCTTTAAATATTAAAGAAAATGTAAGAAGTGAAGAATTAGATATAAAGGATTTTATCAATTTAAGCGATTATATTATAGAAAATGAGGGATTTTTAGAATGATTAAGGTAAGAGCTTATGCCAAAATTAATTTAGCTTTAGAAGTAATGGAAGAACAAAATGGTTATCATGCTGTTAATAACATCATGATTCCTATTAGTGTTTTTGATGAATTAACTTTTGAAAAGGCAAAAAAGGATGAAGTAATTGTTTATGGTACATATATTAGAGATAATATTGTAGAAAAGGCTTTGAAATTATTTAAAGATAAATATTGTATTCCAAATTGTGTATCAATTCATGTTACAAAAAGAATTCCTATGGCTGCAGGCTTAGCAGGTGGTTCTTCAGATGCAGCTGCTGCTATTATTGGATTAAAGGAATTGTTTAATATTCAAGCAACTGATGAAGAATTAGAAATATTATGTGCAGAGCTTGGAAGCGATGTACCTTTCTTTATTAAAAATAGAGCTGCTTTATGTACAGGTCGTGGTGAAAAGGTTGCTCCATTTGATTTTGAGGTAAAGCCAATTGATTTATTAATTATTAAAACTGAAGTTGGTTTATCCACTAAGGAAGTTTATAAAAAATATAAATATAAAAATGAGCCAAAGGGCGAAAGAATCAATAATATAATTGATGCTTTAAAGGAAAATGATTTAGAAAAGCTAGGAAACAATATATTTAATGATTTAGAGGAAGTAAGCTTATCTTTATCTAAGGATTTAAATGATTTATATTCATTGCTTAAAAAGAATGGATATAAGCCATATGTATCTGGTTCTGGTCCTTCAATGTTTTTATTAAACCCTTCAACAGAAGATATCAAAAAAATTAGAGAATTATTACCTGAAAATACATATGTGGCATTATGTCGTACAAAATAATAGTTATAGCTTTTAGCTTTTTGGGCTAAAAGCTTTTTCTTTTTTTAAAGAAATGGAAAAATTATAGCAAATTTTATAAAATTATAAATTTTATTAAATGAATTTGTTGACTTGCTTTTTTAATAATGCTAGAATAACTTGTAAAACGTTTTCAAAATGGAGGACAACATATGAATGTGTTTAAAAAATTAAAGTATTTAACAATAGCAGCCTTCGGTTTAACATTGTCATTAACTTTAGCTTCTTGTAATAAAGAACAAGAACAAGATGTAGCTGTTAAGGTTGAAGGTACTACATATTATGTAAGTTTTGATGGTAAGGGTGATGGTAAGACTAAGGAAAGTCCTATTGGCTTTGAAGCCATTAGTGCTAAGGTAGAAGCTGGTGACACATTATTACTTGCTGGTGGTAGATATGAATATAGCTACAAGATAGGTTTATATAAGAGTGGTGTTCCTGGTGGATATATTACAGTAAAGCCTCAAAGTGAAAACGATAGAGTAATTTTCGATTTCCATCAACAATCATTTAACTCAAATAACCGTGGTATTCAAATCTATGGTGATTTCTGGTATTTTGATACAATTGAAATTTGTAATGCTGGTGATAACGGTATGTATATTGCCGGTGATTACAATGTAGTTGATAACTGTTTATTCTATAATAACAAAGATACTGGTTTACAATTAGGAAGAACTGCATCTGAGGATTCTTCAATTGAAACTTGGCCAAGCTACAATTTAATTAAGAATTGTACATCATTTGCTAACTATGATGACGAAACTTATGGTGAAAATGCTGATGGTTTCGCAGCTAAATTAACAGTTGGTTATGGTAATGTATTTGATGGCTGTATCGCATTTAGAAATTCAGATGATGGTTGGGATATGTATGCTAAGCAAGATTCTGGATGTATTGGTACAGTAGCTTTATATAACTGTGTATCATTTGAAAATGGTTATTTACCTTATAAGATTGATAGATTAGATGCTGAAGGTAATGCTTATAAATCATATGATACATTAAATGGTGATGGTATTGGATTTAAGCTAGGTGGTTCAACAATGGAAGGTGATGTTATTGTTGAAAACTGTTTAGCATTCAATAATAAATTACATGGATTTGGTGATAACTCTAACCCTGGATTCTTATATTTAAGAAATTCTACAGCTTTCAATAACTGTATGGGTATTAATGAAGATGGTACAGTTGGCGAGGTTAGAGGTATTAAGGGTACAACTAATAAATCAAATAACTTTGACTTAGCTCGTGATACTAAATCTTATAATTCATATTATGGTTTATTATCTTATATTAACAACCAAGATAGATTTATGAGTGATGATAATGGTGAAACAGCTGATAACTCATATAATGCAGATAAATTTAGAGGATCAATTGGTTATTCTATTTTCCAAACTTCATATGAAGATGGTGAACTTTATACATTATTTGATGATTATAAAGATTCATCTATTTATAGAAGTAGTACAGTAGATACTTCATTCTATGCTGGTAGAGTTGAAAAGGAATATATTGCTGATTCTGATTTCAAGAGCTTAGCTCCAATCAATGCAATGTGTGATACTGTTGATGATTTAAAGGATTTATTATCTTTACATAAAGAATTAAGAAATACTGATAATTCAGTTAATATGAAGGATCGTGTTCAATTAAAAGAAGATTCTAAATTATATAAATTTAATGATGGTAAGCCTGTTGGTGCTGTTTTAAATAAGGCATCATATGATGAATATGATCATTATGATATTACTAATTTAGGAAACATTTCTAACCCTGATAAGATTTTAATTCAATCTGCATATAATACATTAGAAGTATTAACTAATGAAGATGCAGTATATCAAGATTTCAAATTATGTAAATTCTTACATAGCTGTGTAATAACTTGGAAATCTGATAATGAGGATGTAATTACAATTGATAATTCTGAAGATATTTCAGTTTCATTATCTGTATTCTCTTATGCTAGAATTAAAACACCAAAGGAAGAAACAAAAGTTAAATTAACTGCAACAATTACTTCAGGTGCATATTCTAAGGATAAAGTATTTGAATTAACTGTTAGACCTAGAATTCAAGCTTTAGGTGCTTTAACTTCTTCATCTTTAGTTGATACATTCAAGGTTACTAAATATGGTGGATTCGTATCTCCTGATATTTATGCATTAGATAGATCATCTAATACTGTATCAATTTTAAATCCTGAATTATATGATGTTGAAACAAAATATATGTTCGCAACAGATGGTAATTCTGAATTCTATCAAGTTGATAATGTTTATACATCAGTTCCTGGTGTTTATGCTGTAACATTTACTGCAACTATGAAAAATGATAATACTCAAAAATCTTCTTATACATATTATGTATATATTCTAGATCCTATGTGTAATATTGATATTATGGATGATGCAACAATTGTATTAAATAGTACTGGTTATGTTGTAAATTCAAAATTATCAAATGTTTATGGTGATATTTATTCTGTATGGAGTGCAACTCCTATTACAGGCTTAAAGGCTGCTGATTTAATTAAGAGAAGTGATGCTCAAGTTGTTGAAATTGAAAATGATACAATTTCAGCTCAATTTGAATCTGATAATACTTCAGGTAAATATTATGGTTATTACACTATTTTAAATAAGGAAAAGACAAATTTAGCAACTGCAAATGTTTATTCATTCGAAGTTAATGTTGTAGATGTAACAACTACAGCTCAATTCCATGATTTAGCAACTAAGGGTACATTTGGTTCTGTTTCTGCAAAGACTACAACAATCTTCAATTTGAAGAATGACTTAGATTTCGCTGGCTTTGATTGGACAATTGAAAAGACAGCTAACTTAAAGTCTTTCTCAAGCTTATTCAATGGTAACGATCATACAATTTCTAATTTAACAGTAGTTGGTGATTCAGCTGATAAGAATGTCAATGTATTCTATAAGGTAGCTGATGGTACTGTTATGAATGTTAATTTCGATAATGTTATCGTATGGAATAAGAATACTACTAAGGGTCAAGTTGGTATTATTGGTGAACTTCAAGGTGGTTATGTATATGATGTTCATATGACTCGTGTTGCTGCAAAGGGTAGAGAAGGTGTATCAGCTTTAGTTGGTATCGTATCAGGAAGAGATAATTATATTGATGCTTGTTCATTAGTTAACCCAATAATTTATACAGATGAATTAAAGACATATGCAGAATCTAAGAACATCTCTAATTTATATGCTGTAACTAAGGCTGAAGATTTCTCTAATGCTAATACTGGTTATACATATTACACTAAGACATCTAATGCAAATGCTGATAATTTTGCTTCATATTATGTATTAAGTGGTACAGAATATGTTCCTGCAACTTCATATGCTGAAGGAACTGATTATTATGCATCTAATTTATTACCTTATGGTGTAACAGCTTATAATAAGTATGCTGGTGGTATCGTTGGTAATGTTCAAAAGAATTCAGATCAAAAGTCAGTATCATTAAAGGTTACAAATTGTTATGTAAATGCAATCATCGGTGATGGTTTAGATGCTGGTGGATGTATGGGTGGTATCGTTGGTCGTGTTAAGAACGAATATGCAACTTATACTATCGATGTTGAAAAGTGTGTATATGAAGGATTAATCTTAGCTAAGGGTAATTATAACGGTGGTATGATTGGTTCAATTGAATCAGCTATGGGTAATATCATCACTATGTATAATTATTCTAATGTTGTATTCATGCTAGATGGTGAAATGTTAAATGCATATCAATACGCAACTTCATATTCTGAAGTAAAGGTAGCTCATAAGAATTGTAGCCCTATCATCGGTAGAGCAACTTCATCAACTGAATTTGGTTCTTATGTATCAAATTATAACTATGGTTCTTGGGCTGAAAACTATTCAGGTGTTTCTAAATCTGTATCTATCCTATTCGATTTATCTGGTGATAGTGATGAAGGTGGATTCATGTTATTCGAAATGGGTAAATCTCAATTTGAAAATGCATTAGAATTAGATTTAGTAAATGTTTGGGAATTCAATGAAGCAACAAATACAATTAAATTAAGAAATATGCTTCACGCATAATTAAAAACATTAAAAAATGGCTTAAAGCTTACGCTTTAGGCCTTTTTTATTTTTCTTTTAGAAAACGCTTTACGCCTATATTTCTTTATGCTATAATAGTCTCAAGTTGTGATTTAAAGCGTTTTCATTTATAGCTTTAAAAACTTAGACAATAATTTAATTTAAGAGAAGGGGAAAATTATGAAAAAGAAAAGAATTTTGTTAGGCCTAAGTGCATTCGCATTAGTAGGCTTAGCCACAGTACTTTCATCATGTGATGGAGATAAAAAGTACACTGTAAAATTTGTTGATGGTCAACAAGAAATCACAAAAACAGAAGTAACTGGTGGCTATAATGTTGCAGTACCAGAAGCACCAACAGCAGATGGTAAAACATTTAATGGTTGGTATAAGGATGCAGCTTTAACTGATCCATTTGATTTTGGATCTATTATTAATGGAGATACAACTGTTTACGCAGCATGGCTAAATGAATATGGTGTAACATTCAAAAGTGGCGATGCTACATATAAAACAGTACCAGTAACTAAAGGATACAACGTAGCTGTTCCAACAGCTCCTACAAAAGAAGGTTATGTATTTGCAGGTTGGTATGCAGATTCTGCATTTACTACACCATTTTATTTTGGCACAGTAATTGAAGCAGATACAACAGTATATGCTAAATGGGTTGAAGAAGATAAATCTGTTACAGTTGATTTTGTTGCCAATGTTGAAGGAATTGAATTAGAATCTGGTGCAACTGAAAAAGGTTCTACATTAGCATCATTACCTACATTAGCTGATACAGTTACAAATTATGTTATTGAAGGCTTCTATACAGATGAAGCATTTACAACACCATTCACATTAGAAACAGTAGTTAATGCTGATATGGATGTTTATGTTAAATTAAAAGCAGTTTACACAATTTCTTTTGAAACTGCACAAGGTGAAGCTCCTGCATCTATTTTAAGACAAACAAAGATTACAGTTGCTGACTTACCTTCAGTAAGCGCAGAAGGATATATCTTCAAGGGTTGGGCTTTAGAAGGCGAAACTACTATATTAACTGAAGATTTAGATATTACAGCTAATACTAAGCTTGTAGCAGTACTTGAAGCTATTCCAACAATTGATTCTTTAAAGGCGAGTGGCGCAGAAGTAATTGATCCAAATACATTAGATGCTTCTTACATTGAAGATTATACAAGAAGAGGATATGTAAACACTGTTATGAAGGCATCTGATGCCAAGGATAGTGCAAACAAGACAGTTATTTTATCTACAACATCAGATAATGATGTAATTGCTAGCGGAGAAGAAGGCTATAAGGTATATGAATTAACAGATAAAGGAAATAATGCAACTTATTTCTATATTGATTCTTTCTATTCAAAAGGAACAGTAGAAGCTGCTGTAGATTTCTCTATTACAAATCAAGGAAACAGCTGGACATTCTTAAGAGTAAATGGAACAAATTCAGTTAAAACAAATGCTGAATTATTTGGCTTAAGAATTGATGGTGGAGATATTAAATATCGTCTAAATGGTGGTTCTGTAGAAACTCCATTAGCTAAAATTGTGGCTGAAAATGATAAGACATATCATATTTATTTAAAAGCTGATTTAGATAATGGTAAAATGTTTGTTGCCATAAATGGCAAAGCATTTGCTGAAATTGAAATGGAAGATCTATCATTAGATACAATTTCATTTGTTACATCAAATAGTGGTTCTAGAACTATAAAGATCAGC
>JAEEGL011760034.1_pt1 | contig 11854 bp, 7 predicted proteins | sample 9134231 | NCBI WGS metagenome assembly JAEEGL01 (sample SAMN16246548, study PRJNA631951) | gut metagenome | biome: gut microbiome; feature: rumen; material: fiber-attached | host: Bos | place: Iran: Karaj | collected 2018-10 | reverse complement strand
TCTTCTAAGAATTCAATAGCATTTTCTTTTTCTACATAGAATCCTGTTTTGAAATCTACTTTATGATTAGGAAGTTCTTCCCAATATAATCCATAATAATATTTTCCATTGTTATCGTATAAATCTCCATTAGGTTTAGCAAGAACATTCCATTCATTTATATATTTAGGATAAGTAGTTGTTAAACTTTTTTCATTATCAAATTTAACTGAAATATTAGTTTCTTTTTCAGGATATAAGTATAATACTGGTTTAGCATAACCACCAATTTCTTTTAATTCATATGTTTTAACTTCATTAGTAGAAGGATTAATATAATACTCTACTCCACTACTATTTCCATTTTCATCAGTTTGTACAATTAAATAAATACCAGCATCTTTTTCATTTTCATTACTTAATTGACCTTCAGAATAATATCCTGATATCATTTTATGATATTGATATGTAGATTTCCAATCACCAATTGTCACATTAAGATCTTTTTCATTTTTTGCAACAATTTTATTATCTTCAATTACAATAAAGTAATCATGAATAACATCAAGTACTTGACTAAATTTCTGAGATGTGTATGTTTCATATCCACTACTACTATACTTATGAATGACATTATCTTTTATAACATATAAATAACCATCATATTCTTCTACATTACTTAATTGAATAGAATCAAATAATACATTTAAATTCTTATCATATATTGTTCCTTCATAGATACCGTCAATTCCCTCGACACCTTTAACCAAGAAATTGTCACCTAAAGCTTCAAATGTAATCCCATAATAATCTCCAATATGTGATTTAGTAGATAAAATAACATTTTCATATTGAGAACTTAAAACATATATATTTCTATCATCATTTTTATAACTATCATCTTCTGCCATAATTTTATCGTTTGATAAATAATTAAACGAATAATACTTTTTATCTTTATATAATTCTCTTCCCGTTTCTATATTATAATATCCACTTAATTCAAAGGAGTTTAAAGTTTCAAATCCGTAATTATCTACAGATATATCTACTCCATCATAAAATGCTATACCTTTAACATCTTGAAACATTTGTCCTACAGCTACATACTTATCATAATCAGCACTAATATCTAGAACTTTAAATTTTCTAGTTTTAGTATTTCCTAGTACTATTTTATTATTATCCTTGTACACTACAATAGCACCATCTTGATTTGCTAACATCATACCATCATATATTTTATAATTATCATCTGTTACTTCAATAGTACCAACATCTATACTATATTCTTCTTTTTCAGTATTAAACTTATTATTAGTTTGCATATATACTGTAATTTTTTTCTTCTCTACAACTGGTTCAGGATCTTTATCCTTATCTTTTTCTTCTTCTTTTGGTTTTTCTTTAGGAGACTCTTTCTTATCACCAGAAGATAGTAAAACAAATAATAAGATACCAATAGTTATTAATAATACAAATATAATAATAAGTGCTACTATTATACCTGTTTTCTTCTTTTTAGGTTGATTATATACATAATTATTATTTATCAATTCATGTGTAGTTTCATCTAATTTAGTACCACATTTCTGACAAAATTTTTCATCTTTTTGTACTGGATCACCACAATTAGGACATTTATTAAATGCTTTCTTTTTTGGTTGTTCCTTAACTACAGATGCAATTTTTTCCAATTTAGCACCACAATTCATACAGAATGAATCTGTTTTATTAATTTCATTACCACATGATGGGCACTTGTTGTCATCATTTTTAATTTCTACTGGATTACTTTTTATTTCTTTGGCCTTCTCATCTAACTTAGTGCCACATTTCTGACAGAATTTTTCTCCCTCTTGAACCTCATCTCCACAACTAGGACAACACTTAGACTCTTTTTTATTAGAATCCTCTTTTGGTTTTTCTTCTTTAGAATCAAGTTTAGTTCCACAACTCATACAAAAAGCATCATTTTTACTTATTTCATTGCCACATACTGGACATTTAGAACCTTTTGTTTTATGTTTCTCTTCTTTAATTTCTACTTTAGTACCACACTTTTGACAAAATAAATCATTTTCATTTAATTCGTTTTTACAATTTGGACATAATTTTTTAGCCACTATTTCACCTTCCTACTATTCAATATTATATCATTACAAAAATAAAAAGACAACGAAGTTGCCTTATTATTTTAACTTATCTAAGAAACTAGTTCCTATTTCAGGTTTTTCTACTTCAAAATTATCTGCAATTGTAGCACCTATATCTGCCATAGTATTTAATGGATTTAATTTCTTTGGTTCCTTAAATCTTCTACCAAAAATAATTACAGGTACATTTTCACGTGTATGAGAATTACCTGGGAATGTGGGATCATTACCATGATCTGCAGTTATAATTAATAAATCATCATTTTCAAGTTTATTTAAAATTAAAGGAATCTCTACATCAAATTCTTCAATAGATTTAGCATAACCATCAACATCTCTAGTGTGTCCATATAATGAATCGAAGTCACTTAAATTAGCAAAACATAATCCATTAAATTTCTTAGACATAATATCAGTTAACTTGGTAATAGTATCAACATTATTATTAGATGATTTAACAATCTTTGTAATACCTTCACCATCAAATATATCACTTATTTTACCAATTGAAATAACACTATAACCACTATCTTTTAATGAATTTAAAACACTTCTTTTAGGAGGTTTAACAGCATAATCACATCTATCTTGAGTAAATTTAAATTTACCTGGTTTACCATTAAAAGGTCTTGCAATAACTCTTGCTACTTTATATTCATCTGCTAAAGTAATCTTTCTTATCTTTTCACAATATTGATATAGCTTAGGAATAGGTACAACATCTTCATGCGCTGCAACTTGTAAAGTTGAATCACTTGAAGTGTATATAATTAAACTACCATAAGATAAATGCCTCTCTCCCAATTCATTTATAATTTGTTCTCCATTTACAACTTTATTACCAATAACTCTTTTTCCTGTTGCATCTTCAATCTTTTCAAGTAAATCTCTTGGAAATGCCTTTTCAGAAAATAATTTAAATGGAGTTGTACTTCTAATACCCATAAGTTCATAATGAGATGTCAAACTATCCTTACCAGCATTTGTTGGTTTAGCAATAGTATAATAAGCATCTACATCTTCCTTATCACTCATATTAATAGTATTTACAAATCCTAATTTTTCAAGATTAGGAATAAACAAATCATAATTATCCATGATATGTTTTAATGTATTAGCACCATTATCATTATATTGATTAGCATCTAAAGCTTCTCCTACACCTAATGAATCTAGTACTATTAAAAATATTCTTTTAAAGTTCATTATTTCACTCCTATTTTTTACTTCTTGGATGATACTCAATATAATCATTTTGAACCTTCTTATTAGTTATATGAGTATATATTCTTGTTGTGGCAATATCAGTATGCCCTAGTAATTCTTGAATACTTCTTAAGTCAGCACCATTCTCTAACATATGTGTTGCAAAACTGTGGCGAAGAGAATGAGGAGAAACATCTTTTTTAATATCTTTATCTCTTAATAATTTTTTTAATATTTTAAAGAAACTAAATCTAGATATTCTTCCACCAAGATTATTCAAGAACAAATAATCAGATATTTTATTCTTTTTTATTAATTTATTTCTACCATTTTCCAAATAATTATTTAATGAATCAATTATATATTCACCAATTGGAACAATTCGTTCTTTACTTCCTTTACCATAACATCTTATAATGCAATTTTCAAAATCTACGTCAGTAAGTTTTAAATCAAGCATTTCAGATATTCTTAATCCTGTTCCATAAAGTAATTCTAACATAGCTTTATTACGATAGTCAAATGGAGTAATAGTTTTAATGTCTAGTAATTTGTCTACCTCTTCTACTGTTAAAACATTAGGTAAAGACTTTCTTAATTTAGGTCTATCAATAGTTAAAGAAACATCTAAAGACAATTTATTAGTAGAAAATAAATACCTATGAAAATTCTTTATTGCTGTTAACTTTCTAGCAAGAGAAGTAGTTGTATAATTATTATCAATTAAATACTTTAGATAGTCTTCAATATGCTCTTTTTTAATATCTTCAGTATTAGTAATTTTCTTCTCTTCTAAGAATAATCTATATCCTTCAAGATCTCTAATATAAGAATTAGTAGAATTCTTTGCCATTCTTCTTTCAAATACTAAATAATTTTTATAATCTTCAATATCATTTTTCATATAATCACCATAACAATATTATATAACATATTCATTTTTTTGAATAAATCTTTTTTATAAGACAAATGTTTGATATAATATTTTATGTTGGAGATGATTATATGGATAAGCCATTAGCACTAAAATTAGCACCAAATTCTATAGATGAAGTAATAGGACAAAAACATCTATTAGGAGAAGGTAAAATATTAAGAAATCTTGTCAAAAATAAAAAAATACCATCTATGATACTTTATGGTAGACCAGGTATTGGAAAAACATCTATTGCAAATGCTATTGTTAAAGATTTAGATGTAAGATATAGATTTTTTAATGCTACTATTAACAATAAACATGACTTTGATATAATTGTCGAAGAAGCTAAAATGTATGATGGATTAATCCTTATAATGGATGAAATACATAGATTAAATAAAGATAAACAAGACTTATTACTTCCTCAAATAGAAAGTGGATTAATAACTTTAATTGGTATGACAACAAGTAATCCTTATCATAAAATAAATCCTGCTATTAGAAGTAGATGTCATATATTTGAATTGCTTCCTTTATCTGAAGAAGATATAATAGAAGGACTTAAAAGAGCTTGTAAACATCCAGATTTAGAAGGAATAAAGATAAATAAAGAAACTTTAAAATATATAGCAGCATTATCAGGTAATGATTTAAGATATGCATATAATTTACTAGAAGTAGCTTATTACTCCTCTAATGATAAAAAAATAGACATTGAGCACATAAAGAAAATAAATAATAAACCAGCATTCTTCCATGATAAAAATGAAGATGGACATTACGATGTATTATCAGCTTTTCAAAAGTCAATTAGAGGAAGTGATGTTAATGCTTCCCTACACTATTTAGCTAGACTTTTAGAAGCTGGTGATTTAGATAGCATTTATAGAAGATTATCAGTTATAGTATATGAAGATATAGGACTTGCTAACCCACAATTAGGTCCTAGATTAAATGCTGCAATTGATGCATCAGAATTAGTAGGATTTCCAGAATGTGTTATTCCTCTTGGAGAAATAGTAATTGAAACGGCTTTATCACCTAAATCAAATTCAGCAAAATGTGCTATTAATGCAGCATTAGATGACGTTAGAACTGGTAAATGTGGTAAAGTACCTAAACATATCAATTCAACTGCCTTTGGATATTTATATCCTCATGACTATCCAGGTGGCTTTGTAAAACAAGAATATATGCCAGATAATTTAAAAAATAAGAATTACTATATACCTAAAGAAACAAGTCAATACGAAAGGCAATTAAAACAAATAAAAGAGCATTTAGATAAACTATTCAAATAAAAATGATAATTGACATAAAAAATAATATATGATAGATTTAATTTGAGGTCGACGTTAAACTTTTAGCTATGCGATCGACCTCACTCATTATATTATAGAAAACTATAATATACAAATAGAGATAATTAAATGGTTTTAATATTTAATTATCTCTTTTTTATTTTAAATTATTTATTATTTTAAGCATACCTTTAGCAATCTTATTAGAACTAGATTCTAAAAACTCTTCATAAGTAATCTTATTATTGTTATTAGGTACATCTGATATACTTCTTATCACTAAAAATGGTATATGACTAAGATAACATACTTGAGCTATTGAAGCACCTTCCATTTCTACACATAAAGCATTAAACTTATAATTTATCTTCTTACTCATTGCTTCTTCTGTACAAAAAATATCACCACTTGCTATAATGCCTTTTTTAGCTCCATTTAGACATTTTTCTGCTATTTTGATTAAATACTCATCTGAATCTATAAAAGTTCCTACATTAGGAATATAGCCCTTTTCATGATTGAATGCAGTTATATCAAAATCATGTTGAACAAGTTTCTCTCCAATAACAATATCTTTAACTTTTAAAGACGCATCAACACCACCAGCAACACCTACATTAAATATATATTCTACATCCATATTATCAATTAATATTTGAGCAGTTCTTGCAGCATTAACTTTACCTACACCTGATTCAACTAAAACACATTCAATATCATTTACTCTTCCTTCATAAAACTTTAAATCAAATATAGAATAACTATTATTAATAGTAATCAATTCCTTAAAAGCATCTAACTCTTCAATCATAGCAAATATAATACCTATCTTCATAAAGCACCTCAAAACAATTATACAATAAAAAAATATTATTACATAATAAAACCCAAATTTTTAAATAATTTGGGATTATTTTTTTAATATAATATAGCAGATTTTTTTACTTCAATAACTGGGCGAAGTGCATTCTTACTATCACTAGTTGGAGAAGCATATCTTCTATCATTAGACATTATTCTATATAAAGTATTTCCTTCTTTTTCAAGCCATTGTGCTGTTCTTCCAGTAGAACTTGATTCAAACCTACTTGTTTGGAACAAGAATTCACATGAATCTAAGTCCCCATTATTTAATCCAGTTGTTCCAGTTTTAGCACACGCAGTTAATAATTCACTTCTTTTTAAGAATCTTGCTGCTCTATTATTATCAAATGTTACATCTATATTATCCCATTGTGTTGTTGATGGTAGTTTTGTTAAGGCCTCAGTATATACGAATTTACCAGTATTCTTTGGTCCATCTGATCCTTCAAATCCTGAATAATATATCAAAACCATTTTGTCATCTTGTGATGTAACATAATAAAATCTTTCTGTAAAACCACCATTTTTAGTTACTTTACAATCATATGCATCTCCAGGTTTTGATTCTCCTTTTGATATTCTTCCATATGTTATTGTTGTAGTATGATGTGATCCACTACTTGTATATCCAGCAGATGCACATCCTCCTGTTGAAGCACATGTTGAGGTACGTAATTTAGATGTCTTTTTTACTGCTCTACAAATAATTCCTCCATAATCAGCTTCTGTTACTTCTCCTTCACTGTCAACATTATATGTCGCATATTCTTCATCATCGAAAAACTTACAATCATCTTTTAATATTTTTATCTTTAATCTTCCTAATATTCCCGTTGATTCAATAGTATCCCAAATATCAGAATCTTTTATTCCTGCTTCTATTTTATCTTTATCAAGATTTTCAAACGATGTTATTTTTTTAACTCCTTGACCACTTGCATCATTACTTATCCAATAATATTTATAATTACTTCCTTCAAATATTACACCAATGTATGCTTGAGTGAATTCTCCATAAGGAGACTTTCCTCCTGTTTCAGTTTGAATACACTTTACTGGTATATAATATGTTACATTCTCATCATATGTATTTAATTTTCCTTCATTAATTTTTGTTCTTGTTCCACCAATTATTTCTTTTGAAGTATCTACGTATGCATCTTTTCTTGAATCATTTATGTAATTAGTTACTGCAGGTATTGCAATTATCATCAATACTCCAAGTATTATAATAACTGCCAATAATTCAATTAAAGTAAATGCTTTTCTATTCATTATAATTCACTTCCTATTATCAATAAAAACAATATACCTCTTTTATTATAACCAATTATATTTTTATAATCAATTAAATGAAAATAAAAAAATATTAATATATGATTTGTTTACATATAAAAAAAGATTAATAATAATTAATCTTCTATTTATCATTTCTTAAAGTAAATTTATCAAAATCTTTTATTATAGAGTCATCAAGTTCTGTATCTTCTAGTTCTTCAAATAATTTCTTTTGATCTCTAGTTATTTTTTTAGGAACTCTTACATCCATAATGACGTACATATCTCCTTTATTGATACCTTTACCTTTGATTCTTTGCTTATCTCCTGTATTTGTCCCTTCTGGAATAGTTAATTTGACATTTCCATATAAAGTAGGTATTTCTTTCTTTGTACCAAGTACTGCTTCTGAAAGATTTATTGGTACTTTTAAGTAAATGTCATCTCCATCTCGTTCAAAGAATTCATGTTTTTCTACTACAAATTCTAAGTATAAGTCTCCATTAGGTCCTCCATTTACTCCTGGTCCACCTTTTCCAGATACTCTTAATCTATTTCCAGTGTCTACTCCTTTAGGAACATTAATAGTAATTGTTTTATTTGTAATAACTCTTCCAGTTCCTTTACAAGTTGAACATTTATTTTTATATGTCTTACCTTTTCCACCACACTTATTACAAGTAGTTTTAGACATAAATGTTCCAAACAAAGTTCTTTGTTCAGATGTTATAGTACCACTACCATGGCATTCACTACATGTTTCTTCTCCAGAACCACCTTTACCATTACAATCTTCACATTTATCATTTACTTCTAATTTTATTTCTTTCTCACACCCGAATACAGCTTCTTCAAATGTAAGTCTAATACGCATTAATCTGTCATCACCAGCACGTGCTTGAGATTTAGATGATCCTCCAAATCCTCCAAATCCTCCTCCAAAGATATTATCAAATATATCTCCAAAGTCAAATCCTGAGGCATCAAAACCACCGAATCCTCCTGCATCTCCATAACCACCTTGAGCACCATCGAATGCAGCATGCCCAAATTGATCATATTGACGCTTTTTATTTTCATCACCCAATACATCATATGCTTCTTGAACTTCTTTAAATTTCTGTTCAGCATTTTCTTCTTTACTAATATCTGGATGATATTTTTTAGCTAGTTTTCTATATGCACTTTTTATTTCAGCATCTGATGCGTCTTTAGATACACCAAGCACTTCATAATAATCACGTTTATCCATTTACATCACCACTACTCTTTTTATATTCTTTATATGTTTTTTCAAAATCATCAACTATTTCACTAAACATTTTAATAGCATTATCACAAACACTCTTATTTGTTAAATCAACACCATTAATTTTTAATTCTTCATTAGGTGCCATTCTACTTCCAGTTTTCAAGAACTCTAAATAATTCTCTACAGCATTTTCTTTATTATCTAAAATTTGATTTACTATTTGACATGCTGCTGATAAACCAGTCGCATATTTATACATATAAAAATTATAATACAAATGTGGCATTCTTCCCCACTCATATTTAATAACATCATCTAATACTACAGAATCTCCATAATATTTTTTATTTAATTTATAAAAATAGTCACATAATAAATCTGGTGTTAAAGTTTCATCTTTTTCTGCTGTTTCAAATAAGAACTTCTCAAATTCTTCATACATAGTTTGACGATAAATAGTACCTTTAAATAAACTCATTAATCTATCCAATATATATAGTTTTTCATTAATATCTTTAGTTGTTTTAATGACATGCTTTGCAAGTAACAACTCATTAACTGTAGATGCTACTTCTGCTACTACTATTGAGTAACCAGAATAAATATATGGATTATTATTTCTAGAATAATAACTATGCATTGAATGTCCTAATTCATGTATTAAAGTTGATACATCACTGAATTCTCCCTGGAAATTTGTAAGAATATATGGATATGTATCATAACCTCCACCAGAAAAAGCTCCTCCAGTTTTTCCTTTGTTAGGCATAACATCTATCCACTTTTCATCAAATGCTCTATCTATATTTTTTAAATATTCTTCTCCAAATACACTTAATGTTTCTTTTATTAATTTCTTTGCTTCATCAAATGTATATTTTTTGTTATATTTAGGAAGTACATCAGCATATGTATCATAAATATGTAATTCATCTAATCTCATTATTTCTCTTTTTATTCTATAATACTTAAATAATGGTTCTAATCCATTAGATACACTTTCTATTAACGAATTAAATACTTTTTCATTTAATTCATCATGATACATTGCAGACTGCAAACTGGATTTATATCCTCTTATTTTATTAAAAGTTGCTGTTTGATTAATTTCACCTTGTAATAGATTTGTTAAAGATGTTTTATATCTTCCATATGTTTCATATAATTTCAAGAATGCTTCTTTTCTTACTCTTCTATTAGGAGATTTAACATATACTCCATAATTAGTATTTGTTAATACTACTTCTTTATCATTTTCATCAATTATTTTACCAAAATCTATATCTGAATCAGTAAGTGATGAAAAAATAGTACCATTATCAGAAAATGTTTTTGATAAATCAGTAATTAATTGTTCTTCTTTTTCACTTAACATATATTTCTTATATCTAAACATCTTCTTTAAATATGTTTCATATTCTTTTAGTTTACTATATTCTTTATACATTTTTTCAATGTCTTTATAATCTAAACTTAATAAAGTAGGATCAAAGAAAGAAGTTGCTTGACTAATCTTAATATTTAAATTTTCAGCTTTATCAAGCAATTCAATAGATGTAGATAGTGCTATATTTTCATTATATTTCAAAGAAGCATATACATATATCTTATTCATCTTTCTTGATATTTTATATACTTCTGTAATAGCATCATATAAATTTTTCCCAGATTTAAGCATATTATCTTTAATATTCTTAATTTTTAATAATTCTTTTTCTGTACTTTTTATATCTTTATAAAACTCTTCATCATTTTTATATATAACTGTTAAATCCCATTTATATTTATTATCTATTTTACTTCTTTCTATAATTTCTCCCATTGTAAATCTCCTTTAATAACATTGAAGTTCTAGTATCCTAGAACTTCTTATTATTTATTATTTTTCTTCGTAATCTGCTTCTTGAACGTCATCTTTTTTCTTTTTCTTTTTTGGTTTCTCTTCTTCATCATCTTCATTAGATTCAGAATCATTTTCTTGTTCTTGTTGAACTTGCTCATATACTTTAGTTGCTAAAGCCATAGCTTTTTCTTGTAAAGCATCTCTCTTTTCTTTGATTTCATCTATATCATCTTTATCTAATGCTTTTTTCAAATCTTCGATTAGTTCTTCAGCTTCTTCTTTTTCTTTATCAGTAATCTTATCTTTTAAATCTTTAATAGATTTTTCAGTTTGGAATACTAATTGTTCTGCATCATTTCTTAAATCAGCTTCTTCTTTACGTTTTTCATCTTTTTCTTTATTTTCTTCAGCTTCTTTAACCATTCTATCAATTTCTTCATCACTTAAATTAGTTGATGCAGTTATTGTAATATGTTGCTCTTTATTAGTTCCTAAATCTTTTGCTTTAACATTAACGATTCCATTAGCGTCAATATCAAATGTAACTTCAATTTGTGGAACCCCACGAGGTGCTCTTGGTATTCCTGTTAATTGGAAATTACCAAGTGTTTTATTATCTTGAGCCATAGATCTTTCACCTTGTAAAACATGAATATCTACTGCAGGTTGATTATCTGCTGCAGTTGAGAAAATTTGTTTCTTACTTGTTGGAATAGTAGTATTCTTTGGAATTAATACAGTCATAATTCCACCAAGTGTTTCAAGTCCAAGTGAAAGTGGTGTAACATCAAGTAATACGATATCGCTAACATCTCCAGTTAAAACTCCGCCTTGAATTGCAGCCCCCATTGCAACAACTTCATCTGGATTAACTTCACGAGATGGTTCTTTTCCAAGTTCTTTCTTAATTAACTCTTGAACCATTGGAATACGAGTAGATCCACCTACTAATAATACTTTATCAATATCTTCTTTCTTTACTTTAGCTTCTTTCATAGCTTCACGTACTGGTTTAATTGTAGATTCTACTAAATCACTAATTAAATCTTCAAATTT
>JAEEGL011611477.1_pt1 | contig 11854 bp, 10 predicted proteins | sample 9134231 | NCBI WGS metagenome assembly JAEEGL01 (sample SAMN16246548, study PRJNA631951) | gut metagenome | biome: gut microbiome; feature: rumen; material: fiber-attached | host: Bos | place: Iran: Karaj | collected 2018-10 | reverse complement strand
CGTCGGTGCTGGCCGGTGTGATTCTGGAGCGCCTCGGCAGCACCGCCCTGCTGGCTTTCTGCTCCGCGGGGTTCACGGTCACCGCCATGTGTCTGCTGTTCAGCCGGCAATTCAAAGAACTGTAACGGCGGAGCCTAAGCACTGCGAACCGAAAAGTGAACACAAAAAACCGGCAGAAGGGAGACACGACGTACGGAAGTTGTGTCTCCCTTCAGTTTTTGTAATCAGCCGGAATGATTGAATGACTGGACAAATTCAATTCATATCGGAGGATTACTCAAAATGAAAAAGACAATCATTGACGAACGTACCGGCCGGGAATATAAACTGATCGGCGAACAGGATTCCTCCACCGGGCGGGTGATGCGGGACGGCAGGCTGCAGCCGGAGACGGTTTTAACAGATAAAACACGGCATCGGTCAGGTGAATGATCGGTGCCGTGTTTCGTTGACGGTTTACAAAATATAATCCGAAATGCTGTCGTACCAGTGGACGTATATATCACCATTGACTGTCAGGCGTTCGTTTTCCGGGCGGAGTTCCGTCCAGCGTTTACCGTATCTGCCGAAGCCCCAATCGTTACGGTTGAATCTGCGCCAAAGCACCGTTCTGCCGTTTTTGTCGATATACTGTTCGGTCACGATCTTTGAATCTGACGGATGCACGCAGAAAAGGCATATCGTATCATACTTGTTTTTGCCGACAGTAACCGTGTATCTTCCGACCACATCCTCAACAGGATACTGTTTTTCGGCGCAGGTGATAATGCTGCCGTCTCTGACAATTTCGCTTTTTTTCTTCAGATGCGTTTCTCTTCCGCAGTTGTCCTCTCCGAATCCCCAGTCGTCGCAGAAGTCGTCGCCGTCAAGAAACGTCCGCAGGCGATATACGCCGCCGTCGGTCTGTCCCTGCGCAAGAAATCTGCACCGGTCGTCGGTCAGTTGAGCAAACAGATCCATAGTATGTTCGGCCGTATTCTGCGTTCCGCGAAGTTCGGACTGCGTAACACCTTTTATCAGGCAAGATATCCTCACCCCGCGGATACCGTGTATCTCTGCTTCGTTTTCAACTTGCAATTCGTGAAGATCAAGCATTTTCCCCGAAGGCGCTTCATAATCTCCGAATACGATATGCTCTCCGATCCTCGGTATGATAAGCCAACCCGGCAACTCTTTACATACCGCTTCAAACGGTTCTTCGTCGGATTTGACGATTGAATAATCAGGCATTACAGGCGGTAAGTTTTTCATAAACGATTCTCCTTTTTGCTGCATATGGTACGGATATGATTCCCTGAATTTCAGTTTTGCGTTGTGAAGCCGGCTCTTGACCGTACCGGGAGGGATGCCGAGAAGCTTTGCGATCTCCGCTTGCGGCATATCCATCAAATAGTACATATTGAGTATCTGACCGTATTTTTCGTCAAGAGCATCTATTGTTTCGGAAACGGCGCTCTGTTCGGTGAAGCCGTATATGCTCATAGAAGCGGTTTCTCCATCTATACTTTCAAAAGATATTTCTGCTGTTTTGGCTTTTGATCTGTAATAATCGTTACATTTGTGCCTGGCTATGCCGATAAGCCACGTCTTGAAACTGCCTGATTCTTTCAAAGAATCAAAGTTTTGAAAAGCCGCAAGACAAATCTCCTGAATAACGTCCTGAGCGTCTTCACGGTTTCCGATCCGGAATTTTACAAACCGTTCAAGCGGTCGGTAGTTTTCACGAAGAAGATCGTCGAATCCCATCGCCTTCACCTCGCTTTCGTGTGTGTTATGAAATCGATTTCAGGTATATAGTCGCATCTGCGGCGCAAAAGGTTCATTTTCAAGGAAATATTTTATCAGACGTTTTTCTGCAAAGCAATAGTGGTATTATAATTGTTGTTTTTATAATGTTTGTGGTAACGTAAAAAGAAAACGTCGCATTGAAAGCAAGAAAAACGGCATGACCGCAAAGCCATACCGCAACAGAACAAAATATCAATTATTTAAGTTACAAAAACCGCATTCGGGGCCCCTTCCTTACGTCAGGCGCCCCGAATGCCGGTTTTTTCATACGGGAATACCGCACCGCGAAGAGCAGCCGGTTCCCCGTTTTACAGCGCGATCTCAAAACGCGCGTTCGGGACGGAAACGTCCAGCGGCTCGCCGCGGACAAAATCCCACGCCGTGCCCGCGAGGCGGTCCTGATACAGGGCGAGCGTGAACCCCTGCCCGGGGGCCGGGCTGGGCCCGTGGTTCGGGCATGCCACCGTGGGCGCCGCGACCATCGTAAGGGGGCCGCTCTGCTCCACGTTATATTCGCTCGTGCCGTAGTGCAGGTGCCCGGTGAGGTAAAACACGCGCCCGTGCGAAGTAAGGATCTCCCGCAAACTGTTGTTCTGCATACCCACGCCGCCGCGCCAGTTTCCCCTGCCCTCCCAGGTGAGGGGGAGGCCGTTCGTGCGCCGGAGCGGCTGGTGGTTGAGCACGAAGGCGGGCTTTCCCTGCGCCTCAGCCCGCGCAAGCGTTTCGTCCAGCGCGCGGAGCTGGGCTTTGGAGATCCAGGCGGATTCAAACGAATTGCGGTCCGCCCCCATCACGAAAAACGGAATGCCCCTGATCTCATGGGAATACCAGTATCTGTCGTAAGGCGTCTGCACGGCGTTCGGCACGCCGCACAGAAACGCGCGGAACCGGCAATGCTGCCGCCGGAAGGGGCGGATGCGCACGTCGTGGTTGCCCGAGGCGATCAGAAGGCAGTCCGCGTTTTCGGCGGCCGCGCCGAGCGCGGCGGAAACAACGCGGTAATCGGCTTCCCTGCCGAATTCGGCCACGTCCCCGGCGATCAGGATCGCATCGGCGCGGCCCTCGGCGGCGCGCACGGTCTCGCACGCCGCACGGAAACTGCGCACCCGGTCCGGATGCAAAAGGTCCGTGACCTGCGGATCCCCCCAGAGCACCAGATTCAGTTCGGCGGAACGGTCAAACACAAGGCTCATTTTTCTTTTCCTTTCAAATCAGATCCCCGCGGGGTCGTAAAGCGCGCCGAGACGCGTTGCCGCGAGGCGCATCTCTTCTTCCGCGGGCGGCAGGAGATCCGCGCAGGCGTAGGTGCGGCCCAAAGCGGCGTATTTCCCCGCGCCGATATTATGATAGGCCATCAGTTCCAGATCTTTGCCGAGGCTCTTCGCAAAGGCGGCCGCGGCGGGCGCCTCATCGGCGTTCATCCCGGGCACGTAGGGCATACGGAAGCGGATCTCCGCGCCCGCGGCGGCAAGGCTGCGGGCGTTCTCTATGATCGCGCGGTTGGAAACGCCGGTGTTTTTTACGTGCGTATCCTCATCCATCCCCTTCAGGTCGAAAAGAAACAGGTCCGTAACCGGAAGCACCGCCTCAAAGGCGCACCAATCCGCAAAGCCCGAAGTTTCAAGGGCCGTATGCACGCCCGCCGCTTTGCACCCGGCAAGGATCGCCGCGGCCGCCGCGCTCTGCATCAGCGGCTCCCCGCCCGAGAGGGTTACGCCCCCGCCGGAGGTGCGGTAAAAGGGCACGTCGCGCAGGGCTTCGGCAATAAGATCGGAAACTTCCGCTTCCCTTCCGGTTTGCTCCCGCGCGCCCCGGGCGCACGCACCGGCGCAGGCCCCGCAACGGCGGCAGCCGGGGGTAAAGGCCAGCGCGCAGCGTTTTGCGCAGGCCCCGCAGCCCGTGCATTTTTCGGGGTAAAACATGAGTTCGGGCGCGCCGCGCTGCGATTCGGGGTTGTGGCACCATAGGCACCTGAGCGGGCAGCCTTTGAAAAACACCACCGTGCGGATGCCGGGGCCGTCGTGCAGGCTGAAGCGCTGCACGTCGAAAACGCGGGCGGTCATTTCAGGTCGATCTCGGTGCGGGCGAGAATGTTCTCCTGCAGCGGCGGCGGCAGTTTTACGAAATACTGGCTGAAGCCGCCCACGCGCACGATCAGGTCCTGATGGCGCTCGGGGTGCGCCACCGCGTCCAGCAGTTCCTCGCGCGATACCACGTTGATCTGCAGCGTTTGCCCGCCGCCCGCGAAATAGGCTTTGGCGAGCGCGATAAAGGCCGCCCTGCCCGTTTCGGTGGCGAACTGCGCTTTGCGGAATTTCATCTGCATCACGTTGCCGCTGGTGGCGAGATACTGGTTGCCGCACCACACGCTTGAAAGCAACGCCGTGGGGCCCTTGCGGTCGCAGCCGGGCGAAGCGCCGATGCTGTCCGCAAGCAGTTTTTCGCCCTTCTTTTTGCCGTTTGGCAGCGCGCCGAGGTGGAAACCGTAGTTCGGGGCGCGGTGGAAGGTGGAGCACCCCACGCCGAACACGCCCCCGCGCCAGGTTTGTTTGGTTTGGAAATAGCGGTAAAGATGGTCGGTGATCTCGCCGTAGATCGCGTCCACGTCCGGGAGGGCGTTGCCGAATTTATGGTAGGACGAAAAATCGTGCCAGAGCGTTTCATACCCCTCAAAATTGCGGTCGAGGGCGTCCACAAGTTCGGCCATCGTGTATTTCTTTTCGTCAAATACGTAGTGCTTTACGGCGGCGAGGCTGTCCGCCGTATCGGGCAGGCCTTCGGTGAGCACCTGGCCGTGGCCGTAGATGGGGCCGCGGTTTTTGTAATCGAGCCCTTTTTCGATACAGCCCTGCACGATCAGGGATTTATAGGGGTTCGGCGCCCATTCGGCAAACAGCGCCTGCGCCTTGTTGGAGGTTTCGGTGATGTAATCGGCCAGATACTCGATCTGCGTTTTATACGCGGCCAGAAGTTCCTCAAAAGACCGGAACCCGCGCGCGTCGCCGGTTTCGGCGCCGAGTTTTTCTTCGCTGAACTTGCAAACGCCGTTAAAGAGCGCGAATTCCAGCGCCTTGGCCACGTTTATCTCGCCGTCTTCGAGCCCCATATGGGATTTGCCGAAGATATCGATCTGGTTGCAGCCGTTCATACAGTAGAGATGCGCGTCCGACGCCGGGATCCCGATGGCCTCAAGGGCGGGACAAACACAGTCGTCGTTGTAGATCGCGGGCATGCCGATGCCGGTGGCCAGCGTTTCGGCGGCCGCCTGCCAGAGCGTTTCGGGCGAATTTTTATGCAGGCGCAGCGTGAGGTTCGGCGTATCGTAGCGCTTCTCCCGCGCCATTTTCAGCACGTCGTAGGTAAGGGCGCAGGTGTGGTCGCCCCCGAATTCGTCGCTGCGGCCCACGCAGAGGTTCCACGTGCGCGTTTTATGGAACAGTTCCCAGAGTTTTTCAAGGCACGCCCGGCGGTCGGCGGGGTCGTCGTTTTCATAATACCGCCCGAGCGCGTAATCAAACAGCCCCGGCGAATCGATATCGAGGAACGCGAAGGTATACCAGAACATCTGGCAGGCCTCGAAGAAATCGCGCGGCGGCTCCTGCGGGATGCGGCGGAAGGTTTCGGCGATCCGCTCCAGAACGGCTCTGTCTTCCTGTGAGGCGGTTACGAGCATCTCTTCGGCCAACGCGCCGTAACGCGCGGCGAGCAGTTCGAGCGCATCCAGCGTTTGTTCGAGCGCGTCGTAAAAATCGCCCTTATCGGTGTGGATGGCGCGGAAGGTCTTTATTTTTTGCCGGATGCCGTTGGTGCCCACGCGCAGCAGCATCTCGTAATCGGGGTTGGAATGCCCGCCGCCCGCGGCCCAGGCGCACTTGTTGATCTCTAATTTTTCCTGCAAAGGCGTGCGCGCCTTGCTGATGACGCGCGCGGTCTCGTAGGGGAAGAAATAATCGTAGTATACGTTGATGATCTCTTCCATTTCGGGCAGGCGCGCGATATTCCGGTCCCGCCTGCGGGCGTTGAGCGTGATCCCGTCCGCACGGGCGTAATTGACCGCGTAACTGCCCATCAGGCCCAGCGGGGCAACGAACCAATCCGCAGGATCGATGGCGATCTCCGCCTCTTCGGCGAAGGTATAGATCCCGTTTGCGATCCGGCTTTCCGGGTCGGTTTTTTTCGCGTGCATATAGCCCCACGCAAAAGGCTCAAGATGCTTCATTTCCATAGGGATCCCCCCCCGTACGGTAAAATTCTCAGTTTGCGAGCGCGTCCGCAGGCGCGTCCTCGGGCAGAAAGCCGCTGAAGCCGAGCCGCGGGAGCGCGTCGATAGCGCGCATATCCTCTTCGGCGATCGAAAAGCCGAACACGTCCGCGTTGGCTGCCATGCGGGCGGGATCGGTGGATTTCGGCAGGGGCAGCACGCCCTTCTGCAGCGCGTAACGCACGCAGATCTGCGCCGCGGTTTTGCCGTATTTCGCGGCGATGGCGGCAAGGGCTTCGTTTTTCAGCACCGCGCCGCTGCCGAGCGGGCTCCAGGCCTCCACGAGCATGCCCTGCGCCTGCATCCACATAACGGTTTCGGGCTGCGTGTAGCCGGGGTGAAATTCAAGTTGGTTCACCATGGGGCGCACTTCGGCGGTCTCCCACAGCGCGCGGATATGCTTCTCCTGAAAATTGCTCACGCCCACGGCGCGCAGTTTGCCGGCTTTATATGCTTCTTCAAAGCCGCGCCAGGTTTCGGCGTTCATTTCCTGCCAGCGGTCCGATGCTTTGGCTACGCACGGCCAGTGCACGAGATACAGATCCGCGTAATCGAGGCCCAGAAGTTTCAGCGAGGTATCAACGGCCTCCAGCGTTTTGCGGTAGCCGCGCTCGGTCACCCAGTGTTTGGTGGTAACGAACACTTCCTCCCGCGGCACGCCGGCGTCGCGCAGGCCCGCGCCCACTTCGTCCTCGTTGCCGTAAATAAAGGCGGTATCGATATGCCGGTAACCGGCGTCGAGCGCTTCTTTTACGCAGCGGCGGGTAACGCCGCCCTTCGGCGTCTGCCAGGTGCCGTAGCCGATGCAGGGGATCTTTACCCCGTTTGCAAGCGTGAAAGGATCGCGCAGATTTGTAAGCGTATGGATATCCATAATCTCAGCCTCCTTTGATTTAAGTATATCACAAACGGTCCGTTTTGCAAGGGGAAATCTTCGCCCGCCCGCGCTCCCCTCTTGCAAACCGCGGGGCATTCATATATAATAGGTATATAATATTTTATATTACGGAGGCTTCTTTATGTTAGGCAATTTCAGTTATAAAAACGCCACGAAACTCTATTTCGGCGAGAACGCCCTCGGCTTTCTCGGCGAAGAACTGCAGAAATACGGCGACACGGTGCAACTGATCTACGGCGGCGGCTCCATAAAGAAAAACGGCGTCTACGACGAGGTGACCGCCGTTCTGAAGGCATGCGGCAAGCGCATTGTGGAAGACGGCGGCGTGATGCCCAACCCCACGGCGCAGAAGGTGCGCGAGGGCGTGAAGATCGCCCGCGAAAACGGCGTTTCTCTCCTGCTGGCGGTGGGCGGCGGCAGTTGCTGCGATTATGCGAAGGCCGTTTCGGTTTCGGTAAACTGCGAAGACGACCCGTGGGATAAATACTTTATGCGTTACGAAGAGCCCTCCTGCGAAATCGTGCCCGTGGGCTGCGTGCTCACGATGGCGGGCACCGGCTCGGAGATGAACGCGGGCGCCGTGATCACCAACCGCGAAATGAAACTCAAGATCGGCCACGTGTTCGGCGAAAACGTGATGCCGAAATTCGCGATCCTGAACCCGCGCTATACAATGACCCTGCCGGTGCGCCAGATGACCGCCGGGATCTACGATATTTTCAACCATATCTGCGAGCAGTATTTCTCGGGCGAGGACGATAACGTAAGCGATTACCTCTCCGAAGGCCTGATGAAGGCGGTGGTGCATAATTCCCTGATCGCGGTGGAAGACCCGCAGAATTACGAGGCGCGCTCCAACATCATGTGGGCCGCCACGTGGGCGCTGAACACGCTCCTTTCGCGCGGCAAACGCACGGACTGGATGGTGCACATGCTCGGGCAGGCGGCCGGCGCCTATACCGACGCCACCCATGGCCTCACCCTCGCAGCCGTTTCGCTGCCCTACTACCGGCACATCCTGCCCTACGGGCTGCCGAAGTTCGTGCGCTTCGCCACCGAGGTTTGGGGCGTTTCGCCCGAAGGCAAAACGGACGCCGGGATCGCCGAAGCGGGCCTTGCCGCGCTCCAGAACTGGATGCGGCAGATCGGCGTGAACGTACGCCTTTCGGACCTCGGCGCGGACGAAAGCATGATTGAGGGCATCACGAAAGCCACGCTCATCCTCAAGGGCGGCTATAAGGTGCTCACCCATGCGGAGGTCGCCGAGATCCTGCGCGAAAGTTTGTAAACAGACTTCCGGATAATAATAGCGTCCCGGGGCTCGAAGGCCGCGGGACGCTCATTTTGTTTTTCCTGCGCGGCGGGGCGCTGCACGCCTTCGCCGTCCACATAAGTTTCACCCGGCAGAAGCAGGTCGCTCACCGTAACGAATTCGTAGCCCGCGGCCTTCAGGTTTTCGAGCAGCGCGGGCAGGGCGGCCGCCGTATTCTCCTTGCCGAGATGCAGCAGAACGATCCCGCCGGGCGATACGCGCTTTTCCACGCGGCGGAGGATGGTTTCGGGCGCGGGATCTTTCCAGTCCACGCTGTCCGCGGACCACTGCACGGCGGTCATGCCCAGGTTTTCGGCGGCCTCCACGGTTTTGGTATCCCACGCGCCGGAGGGCGCGCGGTACACGCGCGGTTTGATGCCGGTGAGCGAAAAGAGCAGGTCGTTGCATGCGTCCATATCCGCCGAAACCGCCGTGTAATCCTGCCGGGTGGGGTCCTTATGCCGCATGGAATGGTTGCCGATCTCGTGCCCGGCGTTTGCGATCTTCTTTACGCTTTCGGGGTATTTCTGCGCAAATTCGCCCACGAAAAAGAAGGTGGCGGGCGTCCCCTGCGCACGCAGCGCGGAAAGCACCGCATCGGTGGTTTCGTCGCCCCAGGCACAGTTGAACGTGAGGGCGATCTTCCGGTCCTCCCGCGCCACACGGTAAACGGGCGGGCGTTTGGGCGCGGAATTCACGATCTTCGTGGCCGTGAGCACCACCACCGTGACGAGCGCCGCCGCCCACAGCGCGATAACGATCCACATCCATCCGCTTTTTTTGCCGAACACCGTGCTCTTCACGCCGCATCGCCTCCGCTTTTATCATATGCGGCGCGCACGCCGTAAAGAAGAACGCGCCGCCCGGAAACGAAAAAAGAAAACGCTTGCGAAACGGCGAAAACATGGTATACTTTAAAGTAGAAACCATTCCCGGAGGTTATTCCGATGATCGAACTTTTTGACGTCAACTGCCGCGTGGGGCCGGGCCCCGCGCCGCGCGAAGGCGCGCCGAACGATACGGCGGCGCTGACCTCGCTCATGGATACGTTCGGCGTAACGAAAGCCCTCGTATATCACGCCACGGCCGAATATTCCGACACGCAGCTGGGCAACCGGCTGGTTCTTGAAACGGCGGGCGGCCGCGAACGGCTGCTGCCCCAGTGGTGCGTGATGCCGGGGCTTTGGGACCTGTTTCCGGCCCCCGGGGAACTGCTCGGGGCCATGCGCGCTGCCGACGTCAGCACCGTGCGGCTGCTCCCGGCACAATACGGCCATTCCATGAAACGCTACGCCGCCGGGGCGCTGATGGACGCGCTCGCCGAATGCCGCGTGCCGGTGTTCCTGCCGCTCGGGCAGATCCCCTCCTGGGACGCGCTCTGGGAGATCTGCACCGATTACCCGCAAAACCGGATCGTGCTGTGCAGCCCCGGCTACCGGTGCTTAAGGTGGCTGGCGCCCATGATGGAGCAATGCCCGAACCTTTACGTGGAAACGAGCAATCTGCTCATGCACGACGGGCTCCGGCTGCTCTGCGCGCACTTCGGGGCCGGGCGGCTGCTCTTCGGGAGCGGTATGCCCGAGGCTTCGGTTGCCGCGGCTGCCGCCCAACTGCGCCTTTCGGGGCTCCCGGAGGAACAGATGCGTATGATCGCCGCGGAAAACGCGCTGCGGCTGCTCTCGGAGGTGAAATTATGATCGGCCGAAACGTGCTCGAAGGGCTGCCCTTTACGGGCGTGGATATTTTTGACGTGCACGCGCATCTTGATACGACCTCCGATTTTCAGATGCTTGGGACCACCCCCACGGCGGTGGTGAACACGCTGGATGCGCTCGGCATTGCCGGGGCCTGCGTTTCTTCGATCCTCTCGATCCATGCGGACTGCGCGCACGGCAACCGGAACATGCTTGCCGCGGTAAAAGAATTCCCGGGGCGGCTTTACGGCTATATCACGGTATCGCCCCACGGAGCCCCCGTGGATCCGGCGCCGTTTTTTGAAACGCCCGGCGTTCTCGGTCTGAAGGTGCACGCCGCCTTCCACCGCAGCGCCATCGACGACCCGCGCTACGATCCCTACTACGAATTCGCGAACGCGCGGGGGCTGCCTGTGCTGTTTCACGCGTGGGAGGCCGCGGACGTTAAGAACATCGCGAAACTCGCGGCGCGCTTTCCCGCCGCAAAACTGATCGTGGGGCACGGCGCGATGCGCACGTGGGAAGTAAAGCGCGAGGTGATCGCGGCCGTGCAGCGCTATGAGAACGTGTTTGCCGACACCACGGTTTCGGTGGCCTACGACGGCGCGGTGGAATACGCCGTTTCCGTGCTCGGCGCGGACCGCCTGCTCTACGGCAGCGACCTGCCGTTTTACGACTGCAGGCACGTTGTGGGCAAGGTGGCAACGGCCCGCCTTCCGGACGCCGATAAAGAAAAGATCCTCGGCGGGAACGCCCGCCGGATCCTCTTCGGGGTGTAACGGGATGGGCCGTTTGAACGCCCGCCGGAAAGCGCCGGAGGACCGGCTGTTTGCCGACCGGGATTTTTACGGAAAACTTACGCGCCTTACGCTGCCCATCGCTTTTCAGAGCCTCATGCTCGCGATGGTGGCGGCCTGCGACGCCCTGATGCTGGGGCGCGTTTCGCAGAACGCCATGGCCGCCGTTTCGCTGGCAACGCAGGTGCAGTTTGTGCAGAATATGCTGCTCGGCGCCGTGACCGGCACCGTGGCGGTGCTCGGCGCGCAGTATTGGGGCAAGGGCGACGGCGACGCCATCCAGAAGATCTTCTGGATCAGCACGCGGCTCTCCGGCATTGTGAGCGCGGCGTTCTGCGCCGCCTGCGTGCTCATCCCCCGGGCGCTCATGCGCCTGTTTGCCTCGGACGCCGAACTGATCGAGATCGGCGCGGGGTATCTCGCCATCGCGGGGTGGTCTTATCTGATCACGGGCGCGTCGCAGTGTTTGCTGGCGCTCATGAAGGTAACGGACCACGCGCCGCGCAGTGCCTGGATCAGTTCCGGCGCGGTGGCGGTGAACGCGGGGCTCAACGCCGTGTTCATTTTCGGGCTGCTGGGCGCGCCCGCCATGGGCGCGAACGGCGCGGCGCTCGCCACGCTCCTGGCCCGCGTTTTTGAACTGCTCTGGGCCGTGGCCTCCACGCTGCGCAGGGGTTTCTTCCGCCCGCGGCTCTCCTTCTTTTTCGCAAAAGATCCGCTTCTCAGCAAAGATTACCGCAAGATCGGGCTGCCGATCCTCGGAAGTTACGTTTTCTGGGGCGTGGGCTTTACCTCCTACACCGCCGTGCTGGGCCAGATGGGGCCGGACGCTGCGGCGGCAAATTCCGTGGCGGCGGTGGTGCGCGATCTGCTGTGCTGCCTTTGCAACGGCCTTTGCGCCGGCGGCGGGATTTTGCTCGGCAACGAACTCGGCGCGGGGCGGCTGGAAGAAGGCCGTCGCTGCGGGAAGAAACTCGCGCAGCTTTCGGTGATCGTCGGCCTCGTAACGGCAGCGGTGGTGGCGGTTTCGGCAAGCCCGGTAACGCGGCTCGTGAAACTCACGGACGCCGCGCGTGCGGATCTCACGCGCATGATGCTGATCTT
>JAEEGL011538782.1_pt1 | contig 11854 bp, 12 predicted proteins | sample 9134231 | NCBI WGS metagenome assembly JAEEGL01 (sample SAMN16246548, study PRJNA631951) | gut metagenome | biome: gut microbiome; feature: rumen; material: fiber-attached | host: Bos | place: Iran: Karaj | collected 2018-10 | reverse complement strand
TGTTGCAGGCGACGTTTACCGCCCGGCTGCTATCAGCCAGTTGCAAACTCTTGGTCAACAGATTGGTATCCCTGTGTATACAGAAGAGGGTAGTAAAGACCCGGTCTCGATTGCTCAGAATGCTGTAAAAGAGGCAAAACTAAAGGGAATAAATGTCGTGATTGTCGATACCGCCGGTCGTCTGGCTGTCGACGAGGACATGATGAACGAGATTGCAGCCCTAAAACACAACCTCCAGCCACAGGAGACCCTCTTCGTGGTCGACTCAATGACTGGTCAGGATGCTGTGAATACAGCAAAGGCATTCAACGACCGCCTTGATTTCGATGGCGTTGTGCTTACCAAACTCGATGGTGATACTCGTGGCGGTGCCGCCCTTACAATTCGCTATACGGTACAGAAACCCATCAAGTTCGTTGGTATCGGCGAGAAGATGGATGCCCTCGATGTGTTCCATCCCGACCGCATGGCCAACCGTATCCTCGGTATGGGCGATGTGGTGAGCCTTGTGGAACGCGCACAGGAACAATATGACGAGGCCGAAGCTCGACGCATTCAAAAGAAGTTAATTCATAACGACTATAATTTCGAGGATTTCTTGTCGCAGGTTGCTCAGATTAAGAAGATGGGCTCGATGAAAGACTTGATGGGTATGATTCCCGGTATGGACAAGCTTACCAAGAATGTTGAGATAAGCGACGATGCCTTTAAGCCTATCGAGGCGATGATTGGCTCGATGACACCATACGAACGGCAGAACCCGCAGTGCCTCAATGGTAGCCGCAAGCAACGTATTGCTACAGGTAGTGGACGTTCAATACAGGAACTCAACCGCTTCCTCAAGCAGTTCGAGGACACTCGCAAGATGATGAAAATGATGACCAAGAACGGCGGCAAGATGCCTGTGCGCCGTAGAAGATAATAATCAATCATATGACAGAACTTTTAGATGGCAAGGCAATGGCCTTGCAAATTAAGGAAGAAATAGCCAATGAGGTACGCCAGCTGACCGCTGCGGGCCACCGAGCACCCCATTTGGCAGCAGTAATTGTCGGCGAAGATGGTGCTAGTATGACTTATGTGGCCAATAAGGAAAAGGCGAGCCACGAGGTTGGGTTCACATCCAGTGTATACCGTCTGCCAGAGAAGATAACTGAGCATGAACTGCTAGAGACCATTAATTTCCTCAACAATGACCCTGATATAGATGGCTTCATCGTGCAGTTGCCCCTGCCTAAGCATATCAATGAGCAGCGAGTAATCAATGCCATATCGCCCGATAAGGATGTTGATGGTTTTACACCAGTCAATGTCGGCCGTATGGTTTTGGGCGAGGATTGTTTTGTTCCAGCCACTCCTATGGGTATTTGCACCTTGCTGAAACGCTTCGGAGTAGAGACTGCGGGTAAGCATTGTGTTGTCATTGGCAGGTCCAATATTGTTGGTACCCCGGTTGCGAACCTGCTTTCCCGCAAGGGATTCGACTGCACGGTTACCATTTGCCATAGTCGTACTCAGAACTTACCAGAGATAACACGGCAGGCAGATATTCTTGTGGTTGCTATTGGTAAACCTGAATTTGTTACTGCCGATATGGTTAAACCCGACGCTGTGCTGGTCGATGTGGGTATCCATCGTGTTCCGGATGCATCCAAGAAGAATGGCTATCGTGTTATTGGCGATGTCAAACATTCTGAGGTTGACGCTAAGTGCAGTTGGGTAACACCGGTACCTGGCGGTGTGGGTCCGCTGACGATAGTCTCTCTCTTGCAGAATACTCTCAAGGCTTACCACAAAGCACATAAATAATAAAAAAAGGCCGCTACTTGAAAAAGTAGCGGTCTTTTTTATTGTCTTCTGCGTTAGTCGCCAATGGCAACAATGCGGAAGGTCATGGGTTGTGTGCCGGCCATATCTCCGGGGAGGTATCCGTCCATGTCTTCAATTATGAAGGTGATAGCACCATACTCAATGTCGAAACGGATGTTCTCGGCTACGGTAACATCAAGCACTCCATCGTCATCGGTATCGTATGAAATGGGCGTTACTAGTGGCAGGAGATTTTGACGGCCGTTCTGGATAAGGTAGGCATTGACGGTGCCATAATCCACTACGTCGCCATCAAGTTCATCCCAGCGAACGGTGCAGAAGTAGTAATTCACACTAGGCGTGGTTACCCACTCGTGCGGTTGAATCGTGATTTCTACAGACTCCATGGTCTGGTGTTCGCATGAGGAAAGGCCGATGGCCATTGCCACGGCGGCGAACATGGTTACAATGATTCTTTTCATAGGTTGTTTTATTTTTTGTTTCTTTGTTTTATTAACGCCGAAGAACGTTATTTATTGTGTTTTCTCTGGTTGCAAAAGTAGTATAAAAAAATGTGGAAAAATCCGTTGGAACTTACTATTTTTCCGAATCAATGGTTAATGTTTTGTTTTCAATATACTTACATTCGTTACGATAACGCAGATAATCACGCCAACTCTTGCCGCTTTCATGAGAAAAAGAGCCACATCCGTCGCCTTTTGCCTTCTGCCGGTTGGCATAACGGCGTTGCATCTGTTCGGGGCTTCGGTATTGGTAGTGGTCAACTGCTATCTGTCTTTTGCTTACAATGCCCCAAGGGTGTGGGTAACGCCAGCGACTAAGCCAAATAAGTATTGGAGAATGACGCATAAAGCGTCGCTCGGCACGTTGTTCCGGTAAGCAGTAGTGCAGCCGTTCACGGTCGGTGGCAAAGTCGCCGCTGAGGATGTTCTCTTTTAAATCCTCATGGGTTATGACGTAGTCGGTGCTCAGTTTCTTTACTGTACGGCAATACCAAGGAATGCTTTTCAAAAATGAACGAACGTCTCCGGGATAGAATTCGTCGGCATCGAGGCGTACGCACCACCAGTCGCACATCTTCATCTCGTGGCGGAAATCCTTGAATGCTTTTGCCCTTAAACCAATATGGAAAGGCCCATCATATCTAAGGAATGGAATCACCTTGGGATTGCTAGTGGCAATATCATTAATCAACTCCCATGTACCATCTGTGCTGCCATTGTCGATAACAATCACTTTGTCGCTCCAACGACAGGCGTCCAGCACCGACAGCCCGACCACATCGGCCTCATCTTTTACTACAAGCAAGCTATATACTTTCATATCCTGTCGCGTTTGCGGGTGAGTTTTTGCCAGTAGTATTTCAGCGGGTTGGTGTACTTCAGTTGCTTCCACGGGCGCGAGGAGTGCGGTCGATGCAAAACGCGGTTGTCGAGCATAAGCAGATTCTTAAACCCAAGATGGGTCGACATGTGCGATATTGTTACATCATACCACGACTTGGTCGGGTCTAGTTGCACGAATGAGTATGTCTTCAGAAATTCCAGAGTTAGGAGGGTGCAGCAGAAGCTGAAGCGCTTCGAGGTGCTCACGGTACTGCCGGACATCTTCTCGGCGTAGAGGTAAGGGAAGTTGATATGGTTATCGGTATCAACTGTTACTGCCGCCACCATTCCGACTCTTGGCGCAACCTGTTCCACCATCCGTTTGATAGTGTCCTTGCCGATAGTTACGTCCGATTCCACAATCACTAGATGAGCTCCGTCGGCAATGGCTTTCTTTTGTGCGTCCTGGAGGGTGAGCCGATAGTTGGGCGACGGATGGTCGGTCATTTCTTCCCAATTCACAAGCCCGAAGCCCATCTCGCCTGCCATTTGTTTCAATAGTGCAGTGTTTTCGGGGGTGCTGAAGTCATTGTAAACGGTCAGTTCGGCACCTTCGGTCTGCAACACTGCGGAAATGGCCTCGCGGGCTGTATCAAGCGAGTCCTTGACGGGCATTATTATGTGGATATTGCTCATTAGTTGTTATGTAGGTGTTTGTATACCATTTCAGCTTTAGCTGGGCCAATGGCGGCACTCAGGTCATCGAGGGTTTGAAGGGATATCTGCTTCACCGAACCGTAACGCAGCAGAAGGTCGTGGGCCGTCTTTGGGCCTATTCCGGGGATGTCGGTAAGGCTGGTGCGGAAAGTGCCGCGTGAGCGCTTCTCCTTATGGAAAGTGATGGCGTAGCGGTGCACTTCGTTTTGTATCTGCTCCAACATGTGAAACAGCGGATCGGTTGGCTTTAATCCCACCACCTTCGGCGGAAAGCCATAGAGGAGTTCATTGGTATGGTGGCGGTCATCTTTTGCCAATCCGGCAATGGGGATATTAAGATGCAACTGGTCGTAGATAACTTCACGGGCCACCTCCATCTGTCCGGCGCCGCCGTCGACTATCAGCAGGTCGGGAAGGGGTTGCCCTTCCTCGTTCAGTCGCTTGTAGCGGCGAAGGATTACTTCGGCCATCGAGGCGTAGTCGTCGGGACCTTCGACGGTTTTGATATTGTACTTGCGGTATTCCTTACGGTTGGGCTTGCCGCCAGTGAAGCGCACCATACCTGCCACAGGGTATGCTCCTTGTATGTTCGAATTATCGAAACATTCGATGTTCATCGGGAGTGTGGGAAGCTGCAGCGCACGTTGTATGCGTTCCAACAGTTTGACGGCCTGCGGTGCGGCGTCGCCTTGGGTCAATGCGCGTTGGTGGCGACATTGCTTCTGGTAGCTCTCCACATTTCGCAGCGACAATTCGAGTAGTTTGCGCCGGTCGCCACGCGGTTCGGCGGTTTGGGTGATATAGTCGGCCGGAAGGTCGGGTACTGGCATCTGGAGCACCACCTCGGTGGCTGTGCTTTCGGTCTGCTGGTGCAGTTCGGGAATGACGGTGGCAAGTATTTCTTCGTCGCTTTCGTCGAGCTGCTTCTTGATTTCGTTCGAGAAACTATAGATGATGGTGCCGTTCTTCACCCGCATCATGTTGACGTAAGCATAGCGGTCGTCGCTGAGTATCGACACCACGTCCACATCCTTTACGTTGGTTCCTACCACGGTTGAGCGGCTTTGGTACTCTTCGAGCAGGTGAATCTTGCGCTTCACGGTTTCAGCCTCCTCATAGCGTTGCTCGTCGGCGAGGGCGAACATCTGCTTTTTGAGGTCGTTCATAATATCGCTGAAGTCGCCTTTCAATATGTGGCGGATATTATCGATGGTCTGTAGGTAGTCTTCCTTTGATTGTAATCCTGCACAAGGTGCGCCGCAGAGACCAATCTGATGCTTCATGCAAGGGCGGCGGCCCATGGTGTCGCAAGTGCGGTATTGGAACAGCTGGCGGATGATATCCTGCAGCTCGCGCAGTATACGCCCATTGGGGTAGGGGCCGAAGTAGTGCCCTTTGGGCTGGTGTCCGCCGGTATGGCGGCGAGTGTAGAGCAGGCGGGGGTATTCTTCGTCGGTGAGCAGCAGGTAGGGGTACGACTTGTCGTCCTTCAGCATCGAGTTGTATCGGGGTTGGTAGCGCTTTATAAGGCTGTTCTCGAGCAGAAGGGCATCCACCTCCGATGCAACCACCGTTACGCGGATATCGTAGATGTTGCGCACCAGCATCTTTATCTTGGCGCTCTTGTCGTCGTAGTGCGAGAAGTAGCTACTCACCCGACGTTGCAGATTGCGGGCTTTACCCACATAAATCACTTTGCCTTCGGCATCAAGGTGCTGGTATACACCGGGATTTTCGGGTATGGTCTTGAGCCGCATTGCAATGCGGTCGATGTTCGGGTTGATGCTGCTGTCAATCACTGGTCGGGATAGTCGAGGTCGACTTTATAGATGTTCAGTTGCAGCGAATGGATACCTTCCAGGTCGTATTGGCTGGTGGCTTGTCCCACCTCCATGCGGTGTTTGCCGACGGAGTTGAAGCTGAAGAATGTGCGTATATGGTTGCTCACCGTCCGGCGACCGTCGACCACCTCACCGCGCCAGCGGCCGTTGAGCTTCAGCGGCACTTCGGCATAGAACATGCGGCGCTCGCTGTTGGGGCTGTAGAGGTTCACCGTAACGGGCACTATATCGTAGCGATATTTCAAAGTGTCGATACTTACCGTGAGGTCGATATCGTAGAAGTTCTCGGTATTGCTCACGTCGAACTCGAACACCTCCGGGGTGAAACGGTTCCATACGTCGCCGTTGAATGTGCGTTCGTCGTCGATCAAAGTTTTCTTTCCGCACGAAGCAAGCAGTAGTGTGCCGAGCAGTAGAGGGAGTATCTTTTTCATGGCGGTTATTTTCTAATCTTCACCAGTTCCTGCATAATCTGGATGGCATTGGTGGCGGCACCTTTGCGGATATTGTCGGCCACCACCCAGAGGTTGAGGCTGTTTGGCTGCGAGGGGTCGCGACGCAGGCGTCCCACCCACACCTCGTCGCGGTGGTGCGAGAGGATAGGCATGGGGTAGATATTGCTCGACGGGTCGTCGTAGAGTTTCACTCCGGGAGTGTTGGCAATGAGGGTGCGCACCTCGTCGAGGTCGTAGTCCTTCAGCAGCTCAACATTCACCGCCTCGCTGTGTCCGCCCACCACAGGGACTCGCACCACAGTGGCGGTGATGGCTATCGAGGGGTCGGCAAATATCTTACGGGTTTCGTCGATAAGTTTCTGTTCTTCGGTGGTGTATCCGTCGGGTTGGAAGTCGCCGCCGTGGGGGAAGAGGTTGCGGTGGATAGGGTAGGGATAAGCCGTCTCTGCTGGCTTGATCCCTTGCTCTTCGGCTTCCAGCTGGCGCACGGCCTTGATGCCTGTGCCTGTGATGCTCTGGTAGGTGGATATCACCAGGCGGCGGATGCCGTATTCGCGCTCCAGAGCCGAGATGGCAAGCACCATCTGGATAGTGCTGCAGTTGGGATTGGCGATAATGCGGTCGCTATCCTTTACGGCAGCAATGTTTATCTCGGGCACCACGAGGGGAATCTGCGGGTCTTTGCGCCAAGCCGAGCTGTTGTCAATCACCGTTGTGCCAACTTCGGCGAAGAGGGGCGCATATTGGCGCGAGGCCGATGCGCCGGCCGAGAAGATGGCATAGTCGGGCCGTGCGGCAATGGCGTCGGCCACGCTGACCACCCGAAGGGTGCGTCCGGCAAACTCAATCTCTTTGCCTATCGACCGCTCGGATGCGGCTGCAATCACTTCTTCGTTCCCAAATCCGCGCTCGGCGAGCACGGTGAGCATCTCGCGGCCCACAAGGCCTGTGGCTCCAACAACGGCTATTTTCATCTCTATCGGATAAGGGTTACCGTTCCTTTGATAATGCGGGTTACGTTTGGTTCAAAGACGTTCGCGTAACGTATGATGTAGACGTAGCCTCCTTGCGGGCAGGGTTCGCCCTTGTTGTCGCGACCGTCCCATTCGCAGTCGACTCCTTCGCAGTGGAACACCAACTGACCGAAGCGGTTGTAGATGTACATCTCTTCGCGGAGGGTTTGGCTGCTGATCGAGCCGAAGGTGTTGTTGCCGGCAGGATTTTCGGGCGTGAAGGCGTTCGGCATCCAGAAGGTCTCGCGGTTGAGCGGGATGGTGATGGAGGTCGAATCGTAGCAGCCGTAGGGGCTGTGGGCGATGAGCTTGATGGTGGCCTCGTCCTCGATTACGGGGATGGTGTAGTAGGCTGTAGCACCTGTCTGCTCGGCTGTGGGGGCGGGGAACACCCATCGGCGCGAGTCGCCGCCGGTCGAAACATCGGTCAGCACCACATCCAGATGTTCCAGGTCGAAGTTCTCAAGGCTGCTTTCGATGCGCGCCGTGAGGGGATGGATGGTGAAGTCGAGGTGGACGATGGAGTCGCATCCGTAGCGGTTGAGCAACTTCACGGTGTCGATATCGTAGCGGTCCTGATTGTTCTGCGAGTAGACGTGCCCGTCGATCCAGGTGATGGGCTTGCAATCCATGATATGGTCGGTTGTGTGGCTCACGTCGAACACCGTAAGGGCAAGCCTCACGATGCTGTCGCAGCCGGGTTTGCTCTGAAGGGTTTCGTAGACATACTGCGGGTCGGTGTTGTCGACGAATTGTCGCTCATGTGTGCCCGAAGGGTTCCAACGGTATGTATCTCCGCGACAGATGCCGGCCACTTCGGTGGTGTCGAAGTTGGGGAATATGCGGACGAGCACGCGCTTATAGTTGGCGCAACCGCTGGTGAAGGTGATAGCGCATTGCACATAGATGGAGTCAATCTTGTTCTTCGGCAGGGTGTCCGACTGCTGATCAGGCACGAGGGTAAGGTTGAGGCGGCTGCCGTCGACGCCATAAACGGCATTCGACAGCTGGCGCTCAACGCCGTTGAGCATGCGGCTCACCGTCCAGTTGACGCTGTGTGCGTCCTGGGTCGAGGGGAACGATGCGGTGATGGTTTGCGAATCTCCATAGCAGATGTCTTTCACCGTGTCGGTAGTGGCATTTTGTGCTCCTTGCAGGGTGAGGGTCATATCGTTCACGGTGTCGATTCCGACGAATACAGTGTCGCGAAGGAAGTAGGGTTGGTTTTCGGCGTTCAGGAAGATAAGTTCATAAACATAGCGCGACGGTACTTTGGGAGTAACCACAGCTTGTGAGAGAGTGGGATGGTCGGCGCTTTCTGGATTCATTGCAATGTAGTAGCCGTTAGTGTCGTTCACAGCGTTGGGGTTCAGCACAGGGTCGTACTTCGAGAGTTCTACCGAGTCGCGTCCGCCGTCGAATATTCGGAACCATTTCTCTTGCTTATTGGTAGTACCTTGTGGGGTGAAGCGGAAGGCAATGTTGTTGACGGTTGTTGTGAAATAGTTGTATCCGGTCGGGAAAAATGCGGCGGGTGCACCGTTCTGTACATAGTAGTTGGGGTCGGTACGGTTGGAACCAGGAACCTGGGGCTGGCCGGTGGCGTTCTGGATGCCTATGATGCCGCGTCCGCCGTTCCAGTTTGAGCAGACTTGCCGTTGTTTGACATGCACCTCGATGATATTCGAGCCTTCATAGCACACAATCTGGTAGGTGCAGTGAAGCGAGTTGCAGCTGAATTGTGCCATGTCTTTCCAGGAACAGATGATTTTGCGGCAGGGGAAAGAGCCCTGAATACCGTAGTACATGCCCCAGTCGGTGTTGGAGTGGCCGCTGGTGACGCTTGGGTCGGTGTCCTCGTAGACACCGTAGATTGCATCCCGCATGGATGAAAGGCTGGTTGGAGCACCGGTTGTACCGTCGGGCCAAGGGAGTGCTGCGGAATATGACCATGCGCAACCACTGCCACCGGTGGCGGACGAACTGAACGACACACAGCCGTTGGCGCCAAGAATGAACGAAGTTTTCCTTATTCCGAAGAAGTAGAACGGATACGGGATTTGGGTAACACTCGGTGCGAAGTTGTCGTCGGCCATTGGCGGCATACGTGTTCCGAGGGCGAACGTCGTGTCAGGCGGGTTGTAGGGAATCTGCTCAACGGTGTAGTATCCGTTGAAACGCTGCACCGGGATATACGGCTCGGCCGAGATAGTGATAGTCGGCTCGGCGCATGTGGCGGCCGTATCCCATCCTTGCTGGCGGTAGGTTCGCGACACAACATGGTCGTATTTTTGCGAGATAAGCACCTCGGGACATGGACTTGGGCTGTCCTGCGCTGCGGTTTTTCCTCCGCACAGAAGTGCTAAAAACGCAAATAATACACTGGTTTTATGTAAGTTGCTTCTCATATTCGATGTTGCTTTTAAGGTACAAATTTACACTTTTTTATCTATATAGACGTATAAAAAGTGAAATTGTTACATCGAAAATGAAATTTTTTTTTCACATCACCCCAAAAAACTCTGACACTGCATCTTCGACCTATTAAGTCCGTATTAAGTCCGTCCTAAGTCCGTATCAACACCCATTAATTTCAAGTAAATGAGCTATTTGATACCTCGTTGGTTGAGAGCTTTGTGGAAGCGGGCGGCGTTGCGCTGATGTTCTGAAAGAGTGGCAGCAAAGCGGTGGGTGCCGTCCATCTTCTCGCTTGCACAGAAATACAAGTAGTTGGTCTCCGGTGCATTGCGCACAGCATCGACTGAAGCTTTCGATGGAAGGCAGATAGGAGCTGGAGGAAGGCCCGCGTGGAGATAAGTATTGAAGGGGCTCTCGACGGCGAGGTGCTTGTTGAGTATGCGACGAAGGGTGAAATCGCCTACTGCATACTTCACCGTCGGGTCGGCCTGAAGGGGCATTCCGCGTTTCAATCGGTTGAGGTATACGCTTGCTATCAGCGGCTTTTCGGGGTTGTGGTTAGTTTCTTCCTCAACTATCGAAGCAAGGATAACGGTCTCTTTGTCGAGATTCTCGCGGTCGTACTGGCTTCTCATGCGTTGCATGAATGTTTCTGGGGTTACTGTCCAGTAGAACTCGTAGGTATCGGGCCGAATGATGTGGAAGCTGTCGAGCGTGATGTTGAAATCGTCGTGCATCAGCTTCTTGTTGAGGAACTCGTTGAGTTGCTGTGGTGTACGGAACTTCCCGATAGTTACCCGCAAGGGGTCCTGCTGGCCGCGATAGAGCTTTTGGATGAGTTCGATGTAGCGCATATCGGGGTGCATCAGGTAGTGTCCGGTACGCATATGCTTGTCGAGTCCGCGTATCTTCGCCATCATGCGGAATATGGTGGGATGCTCGATATACATATTTTTCTGCTGCTCGACCATAAAACCATCGAATGTTTCTCCTTCGGTAATGTAGATAGGTATGGAGTTATCGTAGTTGGCGGTGCGCATCGATACAACGCGGTATGCACCCAGGATGGCGAGGATGGCCAGGATGACTGTTAGGATGATGATATTCTTTTTCAGTTTCATTGCAGTATCAGTTGCATGCGTATTGAGTCGATATATCGTCCGTCGACGTTGAGCCACTCTTTGAAGCGGCCGCACTCCTGATAGCCGGCCTTCTGGAAGAGGGCGATGCTGGCGGTGTTGGTGGCTGCTATATCGGCGAAAAGAGTGTGGAGTTGGTAATTGGTAGTTGACAGTTTTTGCAATTCGTGGAGCATCGCGAGAGCGTAACCTTTGCGGCGATATTCGTTGGCTACCATTATCCCAACGGCGCATCGGCGGTTAAGCGGGTCGTAGTTGTACAAATCCACGCAGCCATAGGGCAATGCATAGAGCCGAAGGCTGCCGCTTGAAAGCGATGCGCCCTCTTCAGCAACCAGCGTTATGATATTTTCCCCCATAGCATCTTGTTCTTTGAATGTTCGATATACCTTTGCAGTAGCGGATGTGCGGCGAGGGTTGGGTCGGCGGCCAGCAGGTCGTGCACCTCGTCGCGGGTGGCGCGCACCAAGGGTTCGTCGTCTACTATAGAAGCCAACTTGAGGTCGAGCACACCGCTTTGCTGCAATCCCTGTATGTCTCCGGGGCCGCGCAGTCGCAGGTCGGCTTCTGCAATCTGGAATCCGTCGGTGGTCGAGCACATGGTGCGTATACGCTCCTGGCTGGTGTAGCTAAGAGTGTCCTTGGTCATAAGGATGCAGTAGCTCTGCTCTCCTCCGCGACCCACGCGGCCGCGAAGCTGGTGCAGTTGGCTGAGTCCGAACCGCTCGGCGTTTTCGATGACCATCACCGTTGCGTTGGGAACGTCGACGCCCACTTCGATTACCGTAGTGGCAACCATTATCTGGGTTTTCCCCTGCTTGAAGCGCTCCATCTCGAAGGCTTTCTCCTCGGCGGTCAGCTGGCCGTGCACCATCGAGGTGGCGTACTGTGGCCGCGGGAAGTAGTTCTGCACCATCTCCAGGCCGTCCTCGAGGTCTTTGAGGTCCATCTTCTCGCTCTCGTGGATAAGGGGGTAGACGAAATATACCTGCCGTCCGGCATCTATCTGCTGCTTGAGGAAATGGAACACCAGCGGACGGCGCGGCTCGGTACGGTGGTAGGTCTTCACGGGGTGGCGTCCCGGCGGCAGCTCATCAATGATGGAGCAGTCGAGGT
>JAEEGL011193293.1_pt1 | contig 11854 bp, 25 predicted proteins | sample 9134231 | NCBI WGS metagenome assembly JAEEGL01 (sample SAMN16246548, study PRJNA631951) | gut metagenome | biome: gut microbiome; feature: rumen; material: fiber-attached | host: Bos | place: Iran: Karaj | collected 2018-10 | reverse complement strand
TGTTGGATAGGAAAGCTCTTCGCCATCTTTCCATTGGAGAAGTCTTGGGACTCATAATAACCTAAGTAGAAGCTATATTTATTCTTTGAGCAGTTTAATCTCTTTTCAATCTCTCCCCAATCCATTATCTAACTCCTCTCAATACTGAAAAGCTAAGGTTGCCGGCTACCGAGCCTATACCTAGTAGCTTCAGTTCTTTATCTTTGAAATACAGAGTGGACGAAACATTCCCGGTAAAGCTCATCGACTCTGAGTATGGGCTAGCGCTCTGGCTCCACTGTGATGCGTCCGGCATCATGTCCACCGGCGAAGCAATGGAACGCTGCACGGATGATGTCACCACCATCTTCACGTTGGCCCCATAAACACCAGTCGAGTCGGCTAGGATAAGATCGTCTATGTCTTTCTGGTTGTTGTACGCAATCTGTCGTAGGTAATTGCTAGCTTGCAAGAGTAACACCTCCGCACGAGCCTTCTCGTCTAATGTGAGTGGCTTCCAGGCGGCTTCTAGGTCGGCTACAGTTGCAAAGCTACTTTCGCTTGTTTTCGCCATTCTTCTTTGCTCCTTTCTTTGGGGTTTTCTTAGCGGCGGGTTTCTTCTCTTCCTTCGGCTCTTCTTTGGTTTCTTCTATCTCGAATTCTACCTTCGGTTCCCCCACCTTGATATCGTCATCTGTCACCTCTTCAAATATGTTCTTGGCGTATAGCGTTCCAGCTAAGACCTCGAATACTTGTCCAGTTTGTTTGTTGCGAATCTTCATTTTGGCTCCTTTCTTTATAATGATGTTATTCGCTCCGCTATTGCGTACCTATTCCACCGTGTTGGGGTATTCCCGTCCATCTGTGTCACCGTGGTACCCACCACGTGCCATTCATAGCCCTCATAGCTCACAAAAGCCCCGTCAACGTCCCTTTCGCTAGTTTTAGGTATATGGATGAGTATTTGTGGCCGAGAAGCGTTAGGAGAGCCATTATTTGCGATTAAACAATCTTCTATCGCAAACGTCTCCAATCCATCGGTAGTTGGATGGTTTTTGAATGTTACCGTTATCCCAATCATGACCTTGCCTTTCTATAATTAGTTAATATCCCATTCCGAGAGTTGTAGCCTTTGACGATAAACAAGCAGTCGCAGTTATCGTGACGAGCAAATAGCTCGCCATCTGGGTAAGTAAACGTGCCGACTCGTGCTCGGCACCAACCGCAAGTCTCTCCGACTAATGATCTAGTGAGTGTCGGCACCTTGCCCATGGACTTGCCGTTCTCGAATGCCTCATGTTGCGCGTCCGCCAATACCGAATCGAAAAAACCAGTCACGATTTCTTTGTTTTCCCTGCCTAAGTTGTAATTCTGGACTAGTTTAGAAGATAATCGCTCTATCTGGTCCTCTGGGTTCTCAAACCCAGTGCTTCCAATCGCTTCGCTGTCGAATAAGGTACTGTTATCCCTGAACATCTTGTCAAAGAATTCGTTACCAATGATTCCGAATGCCTTTACAAGCCGTCTGCGTTTCTCTGCGGGCGAAATGTTAAGCGACAAAATGTAGTCGACAACCTTTTGGGCCTGTTTGCTTAAATCTTTGGCAACAGGTGAAAAATTCATCTTTTCCTCCTCGCAAAGCCCCATCTGCCGAGCTCCTTGAGCGCACTGGCAGTAAGATCGTCAATCCTGGCCACTTCGGAAGCGTCTATATCGTCAAAAGTAGCGTCCGGCATGGCTTTAAGACGCTCAATCTCCTCGGAGGCCTTAGATACAGACCAGTTGTCGGTATCACTAAGCCTGGTTCCCTTCTGTCCAGCTAAATCTGCAAGATAGTTACGTTGATTCTCGGTCATATTTGCTCCGATTAGTTTACTAACCGCATTATGACCGGAAGCGTGCCGTAGTTTGACTTTATTATATCATGATTGCAATCTATAACACGCTTTGACAAAATTCCGTTTTGTTTTATTCTCGTAATTTTGCCCACTAACCACGCGCTCGGCGGGGGAATCCACCCCAGTAACCACCACCCCCCCTCTAGAGTTTTCCACAGGTAATGTTGTATGATATACTCACAAATAATGACAAAACCACGCACCAGAGGGGTCAGGGTTGACCCAAGAAAGCAAAATTCTTCGCTTAGGGCGGCACTTCGTAGACGAGTAATAGCCACCTACGATACCTGCGCCATCTGTGGCCGAGAAGTAGACAAGACTCTCAACTATCTCGACCCACTGGCACCAGAGATAGACGAGATAATCCCAGTCTCTCGTGGGGGTAGCCCTTATGATTGGGATAATCTTCAGCTAGTGCACCGGATATGTAATCAACGCAAAGGCAATAAGATGGTCGGGGATATTGATCTAGACCATGTGGAAAACCCTCTCCCAATCTCTCATTCGTGGTAGAGAATCAGTGATATCATGTAGGTAAAATTGAACCTTAAGATTCACGGACGATAACACTAAGAGGGAGGTGATTATGTGTCAGCTAGATACCACAATAACCAACATCATCTTTTCTACATCAGAAGAAGCTGGAGCAGCAAAAAATCAAAGCAGCTAAGGTCATACCATTATTGCATCGTCAGTATCCCTGTCGCTCTCCATGACCGCATTCATGCCGAGGTGCAAGAAGTGCCGGTCCCTAGGGCAAGCTCTATTGATAGCGCCATTGACCAGCTCGATTACTTATCCCGGTATGGAGCAATCAAGCCAACCGACAACATAGAGAAAAGACTTGGTGTCCTTGTAGCTTTGTTCGAGTGTGTTGAACCAGAAACCGCAAAGGCCTTAAGGCAGCAACTCCGAATCGTACGTGAATTCTATAGAGCTCCTCGATGAATGAGGGGCTCATTACACCAGCCTAGATACTACTCAAGATATCATGCCACTTCTTGTTGTTAGCTTCGATACTTCCACCATTAGCTATCTTCTTCGGGAATACTTTCTGTCCCCAATAAGCAAAGGTTGCAGCGTCTAGGGCACTGGTGTTCATGTTCTTACTCATGGATTCCCAACCGAAGCCACCGTATCTTCCCATCTGTCTCATCTTAGTGACTCGTACGGTCTGATTAAGTAGTGGCTGATTATAGTGGCTGAATTCCTTCTTCTGAATAGCGTCATAGGTAAACTGATGTGCGGCCACAATCTCCTTCATATTAGGTTGGATTATCTTCTTTGCCGGTACACCGGCCCTGGTTAGTTCCTCGAATAGAATAGCTTGGCCAGTGGCCCCATCAATAATAATCTTGGAACAGTTACGCCACCTATCTAGTAGCCATTTGGATAATCTAGCCCATCCTTCACTCATAGGGCGCTGCATAACAATCTCTACGTGTATCTTTCCATCCTTTAGGGGTAAAGCTGCGGCCAACGAGTATTCACTACGGTCTGGGGCGAATTTGACGGCATAAACTGGGCGAAATGATTCGTCTAGCTCTGGCTTCTCGGTATAGAGTGCATCCCAATCCTTCTGTTGGATAGCACGCTTGTCCTCTACTCCACTCCACCAGCCAAGCCTCATACGATTAAAGTCATCAGCTGCTAGGCTCCTAGCCTCAGCCTCGATAGCACTTCGGAGAAGAAAAGTGTCGAGGCTAGGGTTAGTAGCATACCATGCTTCTATGTCCTCTTTGTCTGTGAATCTCTCCACGCTCCATTCTGTCCAGCATCCACTCTTCCCAGTCATAATTTGTTTACGAGTACGAGCAAATACTTCACCTAGAGTGGTAGCCATTGGTGGGGTACCACAATAGATCACCTGTGGGTTGCCAGATTTGGCAGCCGAAATGGTAGGTAGTAAGGTCGCCTGGTGGTCATCCGTTACATCTGCCGCCTCATCGCAAATAAGCTCGTCATTAGTCGTACCAAGACCACCAAGGCGAGTTCTCGTTCTAAAGGTATAGCGTGCACCATTCATAAACTCAAGATAGTCATAGTTCTTGGGCTTTCTACGGAATTGAGGGGTCAGTAGATTGAATATTTCCTCATAGTCGTTCTCGTAGAAGAACTCCTGAACCCGGCGCTTTACTACGTCTGCCGTTCCTTGCTGCTGGGCAGTAAAAAGGCCAATAGCTTTGCGGAATATGATGCCGTAAATGATACGTGCCACGATGATTTCGGTCTTACCATTTTGCCTGGCTACACTAAGACCGCAGTCTAAGTTGGTGAAGTTCCCTTTCTCATCCTCAGCCAGCCAACGCCTAAGCACTAACTTCTGCCATGGTAAGAACGTCATGCCGTACTCTTCCAAGAGTTCAAAGAGAAGCTCGGCCTTTGTTGTATCGCCGGGCTGGTAGATATCGATTCTAGGCGTTTGGTTTGCTATCATCTGCTTCCCATTCCAAAATAGTCTCATTAAACTTCTCGTTAAACGCCTTGTGAAAATGTACTACATCTATACTATCCTCCGAATAATAAGCAACCATTTTTTCGCATACATCTTGGCAGAATCGTTTCCACAATGTTTCCTTTCGCTCTGTGATATTATGTACAAGTTCAGCAGCTAAATCGTAGTTGCCAATTAACTTCAAGTTCCCGTTATCATCCGTAATAACTTCTGGCTTTAACCAATCGTGCATATTATTTTTCCTTTCCAGACGATACTTTGGTCGTCTTTTTCTTTATAGAGGCCTTAGAAGCCGTTTTAGAGGCCTTCTTTTTCGCAGGCTGCTTCGGCAAAGCGGCCCTTTCTAATACTTTCTCCAAAACTGTACCCTTTTTAGGCTTCCGGCTCCGAATCTCTCGCAATTCTTTACGAAAAATGTTGATATTTTGCGTTAGCCTGGCCACTTCTTGCTGACTGATATTCGATGTGTTGAGCTGAGTTACATTCTCACGAATCAAAGCCTCATAAAAAGCCTCGTCATCGTCTCCAACGGCGATTTGCATAATGTCAGCTTCGGATTTGGCCTTGAGCCGGGCCGAATAGAGCTTATCCATCTTGGATGGGTTCTGCACAATTTCAATCCACCGGCTAGCCGCCGCATAGCCTTCAATCGGAAGAACCTCGTACAAGTATTTTTTGGATTCCATTACCTGTTTCGTAGGTATTGGCCTAAAGTAGTCTAACCAATCATCATAGGTAAAATCCCTAGTTGCTTCTTGATCAATGTTGATCATGATATAGTCCCCCCTAGACTATATCTAATACTCGATATCCCCTGCTTCCAATGCCGCAAAGAATTCATCCATCTGAGTGACATTGAGAGGGTCGAGTTCGCTAAATTGGTTTTCCATATCATTATATTACCTCTTATTCTTTCTCTTTCAAGCGCTTTCTTAGTTCCTTCTTATAGTGTCTTATCATGTCCCTCTTGTGCGGGCCATTCTTTAGCTCCTCGATGTAAGGTGGTAGCTTGACCTTCATAGGGCTTTCGTTCCCTCTTCCCAGCCATCCTCTACGCCATCGTGAGTAAACTTCCAATAACGTTTCCGGATGACATCACAATACTTTGGGTCAATCTCGCAGCCAAAGCACTTGCGACCAGTCTGTTCACAAGCCATAAGTGTGGAGCCGGAGCCAAGAAATGGGTCAAATACTATATCGCCAGGCTCTGACATCGCAAGAACCCCCTTAGCGCATAACCCAACCGGTTTCATAGTGGGGTGCTCCGCACTCTTTCTTGGCTTATCAAAGAACCATACATTAGATAGAGAACGGACGTTGGTAAACTTGCCGTCATGGCCGCGAGAGTAAATTGCGTACTGAGAATCAGAAGTTTCATCATCATCCGAGCGCTCAAACTTACCTTCTCCCATTCCATAGATCGCTAGCTCCTTGGCGCTTTGAAAATCATTACCACCAAGCGTAAAGTGGTCTTTAACCCAGCATAGGACGGTCTTGAATCGTAGGCCCGCTTGGTCCATAGCGTTCTTAAGTGTTAATATCTCCTGATCACTCATCCAACTAATCACACCCCCCCCGTCACCATGTTTTCTGCAACGCATTCAAATGCTCGATTGAGGAATTGCTGGAAATCCTCGGCCTTCATGTTGTCATTCTGAATCGTCTTACCGGTACTGCGGCTCTTTACCGCAACGTTGTATGGTGGGTCAGTAAAGGTGCACGTTGCCTTCTTATCGCCAAATAGAGCCCGCACCTTCTCATCATCCTCGAATGAACCGCAGAAAACCCGATGCTCACCAAGCTGGTAAATGCCGCCAACCACTGAATAAGTGTTCTCATTGTCTAGGTCGTCTGGATCATCCTCCACAATCTCTTTTATTGGTTTGACATCTACCGCCCAACTCCGGAGCTCATCTGGGCTAAAGGTTTCCTTGAGCAAATCCTCGTCCCAATTCAGATCAACTGCCGCCGTAGCATTATCGGCCAGCGCCATCGTCCGGCCCTGCTCCGAATCAAGCGTAATGTCTGTGCGCTTTACCGCGATAATCTCATCACCACTAGTCTCAACAATCTTCACTTTCTCAAGTCCTACCGAGCCGGCGGCTTCTACAATCCCATTGCCAGCAATGATGTTGTTATCCTTGTCGATTAAGATGGACCGACCAGCACCATTCTCCCTTAAAGACTTCTCTAGCAGGCTCATGCCATACTCTGTGTGCTTGTTAAAGTTCTTATCATCAAACTTCAAATCAGATATATTGCTCATTCTTCGCCTCCTAGCAATTCTGGGTTTTCGTGGATGTTGCCGATAACCTCAAGGTCTTTGTCTAATTTGTACTCATCGAAGTATGCCATTGGATAATCAGCTGTATCGGCTAGCATAAAACTAGCTTTATCTTTATCCCAGCCTACTATAAAGACTTCATCCCCAGTATAAATGTCATACACTATATCCCCCTCATATATCTCTTTGCCGTTCTTATCAGTTAAACCTGTGTATTGTTCAAAAGACACGCCGTACAAAATAGCTTTTTCATAATCTGGCAGTTCGTCATCACCATTTCGTAATAATCTATAAGCGTCTGTATATCCGATAATTTCGCCAGTAGTTTGGTAAACCATCCTAAACTTAATTTCTCTGCTCATTTTTCGCCTCCAACCATGCTTGTTCTAAAATCTTGGTATTCATCATCAGTATGCGTACCCGTAAAATACGCCATGGCTTCATCTATACCTCTATCTTCGCAAAATATGACCGTTCTGTAGTAAATGGCAGCCTCGTTAGCTATTATTTTTAGACTATCTTTATCGCTTGTTGGCTGGTCTAGTATCGCTTCCACGATTTGCTTAATAGTTGATACCTCAATCATTCTTCACCTCCATTGGTCTAGTATCTGTAAACACTGTTGGGTAGCCTCTAACTGATTCAATAGTGAACTCAACCCCACTTAGGTCATCATCAGGTTCCCTCATAGATATAAACCTAACCGGTAGCCTTTCTCCTTTATAATAAAATTCAACAGCACCACTTATTGGGTCTTGATATATCGTAAGACCTCGCTTCCCCATTAGTCGTCCTCCTGTGAAAACAGCAAGTCTAGGTCGTTCTCAATTTCTTCTTTATCATAATTACCACCCTTAAAATAGACTTGTCCGCAGATTGTATCATCTCCTCCTCTGTTAGCAACATCATAACCATCAAACCTAAACCCCTTATCTTTCAGCCGTTTCCAAGCCTTGAGTTTTTCCACTGCTTTCTCAGCTTCTTCTTTGGTTTCAAAGTAGTTGCCGATTAGCTTTGCTTCTTTGATTAGGGCGTCATATTTAGGGCTAACCTTCACGACATCATAATAGTCAATACACCAGCCCTCTGGTTCTTTGTAATATTCCCACTCCTCGCTAAGTTTGGCGAGAGAAGAATAGATTTCTATCCCGCAACTTGCTGTACCATTCCCGACTACGACGGCACAGTGTTTTTCTGTTATCTGCAATTCGCCCATCTCCCCAGTTTTCTTATTTCGTAGTCTCATCTATCGCCCTCTCCAAATCGTTTAACTCATCTATCTCCTTCTCGCTTGAGGTTCTAGAGTTGTTGATCTTCTGGTAGCCATTGTAGATTAAGTCCATGCCATCTCTCAATCTGTTGTACTCAGAGCGAGATAAGTCCTTAATCAAACAAACTATTATCTCTAGCTTCCGCTCAGTAGAGTAGATTTCAGTAGTTGGTTCTACACTTCTCCTATTTAGAAATATCATATTCTTCTCCTTTCTCGTTTAGTTTCTTTGTGGCGGCTACTGCAACTTTGAGCCACCATTTGTTATGGGTTAATACATTGATGTTTTACATCTAGCTCCTTTCAAACCTCGTCTTATTAGTGAATTTTTCTCTAATGAACACCCCCACATTCCCCCCGTTAAAACTCTCATCAGAAGTGGACAGAAAATCCCACTGTGTTTTCACCTCGTCCATAAACTCATAAGAATTGACACGGATTTTCATATCCTTACGCCTCACCCCGCCAATCTCCCAATAGTTGCCATATAGAGCCCGGCTCATCGGCTCATCGGGGAAAAGTCTCAGCACCTCCAGCATCTTCTTGCGGTTTATCAGCATTGGCTTATGCACACCATAGTTGTTGTGGCCCTTATGCGCTCGGTCTAAAGTCTCAACCAGATGCCGAAGCCTCCTGGTGTAATCGTTTGGTACCATCCCATGCCGATTCTCTACTTTTACAATCTGTTTGTAAATTGAGCCGTTGTAATAAGGTGGTATATCTTCCGGGACAGGGCGCAAGATGAAGAAATCATCATTGAATAACCAAAAATCCTCCGTGATACTGTCATTCTCGCAGGCCTTCATCATCATAGAGCGTACTCGTTCCCATTTACTCGGTTCGCTTTGGACTACGGCCACATGGTGATCTGGTTTCAAGTTGACCGGGCATCCACCATAGAACCAAACATCGCGGTATTTGAAGTTCTTCTCAACTGACCTCAGAGAATACTGGAGTTCTTCGTTGGTAGTACAGTCTTTTACGAAGTAGACTATATCGTACTTGCCTCTCTCGGCCCTACCAAAGCCAAACTTGTTAAATGTCTCCGAATTATGGTGACGAGTAATCACCTTTGTGAGCCATTTCGCAGCTTCCTCATTGCCTTCTGCTTCAGCCTGCTCTCTTCTTTTGTGTAGTGCCTTGTCTAGACCTTTTAGACGCTCCAAATCAAGCTCGCCTCTGCAGAGAGAATTAGTGTCATCGAAGTAATGGTTGTAGAGGGCTTCTGGGATATGGTAGACATCGTTGTTTTTGATCATGCACTCAACGTTGAACAGCTCATCTTCACCGAACTGCATACCTTCGATAAATCTAATCTTATGCTCGTCTAAAAACGACTTTTTGTAGACCTTATCCCAAACAAGCTGCCAGTATTTCTGTGTTCTGGCCATATTTGAGTGACAAGCCGCAGTCAATCTCGTAGCTGGTGGCAAATCGGGTCCCGATAGGTAACGAGAATGGTTAAATTGGATGATATTGTGAGCTGAATCTGCCAAAGATGAAAGCACTTTGATAGCGCCGTCCTTTATTGCATCATCGGCATCGATGAACCACACGTACTCGCCCTCGGCCTTGTCTAGACCGAAGTTACGTGCCCTAGACACGCCTCCATGCTCAAGATGGTAGACCTCAAAGCCTACCATCTTCTCGTAATAGTTGCATATCTTCTCGCTACCATCGGTAGACCCATCGTCTACGACAATAACTTGGGCCGATTTGTCTGTTTGGCTAGCAATACTAGCAAGGCACCTCTTAAGGAACTTTGCTTTGTTGTAAACTGGCACAATCAGACTAATCACGTAACCCCTCTATCTTCTTCATAGAAGCAACTGCTATCTTGAGCCACCACTCATCGTGTGTTCTCTTGTACCACATCGTAGCAACCGACTCTAGGCACTTTATTACGGTTCTTTCTTTCATGATTCAGACCCCTTTGGGCGCCCTTTCCTCTCACCATTACGGACACCGACCCTAGTGCTCTTCATACCACCGATGGCTCCGACTAGCTTTGCTCGCTCTCTACCGGTGAGGCCATCTGCACCGACCTTATCGCTAGCAAATCCACCAGCTTTGGATAACTTCCCTCCCTTTCTCCCCATAGCCACCATATGGTCGTGTATAGCTTCTTCACTCCCAAATCTTGCTGTCATGGTAGACCACCATCTTGACACTGCTTTATCGTGGCCCTTCTCCCCCTTCTTCATTCTTGACATTTCTACCTCCTTAGTTTTAGATATTCATCAATCTTCTGAATCGCTTGGTCGTAACCAATAGCGAAATCAGCTTTGTAGCCTTTATCCTGTAAACACTTGAGGACGCCAGCTTGTTCGGCGATGTGCTCACTCGCCCATTCGCCATTCTTTTTCTTTAGCCTTACACCATCTTTCTTCAGCTCTAAGAAAAGAGCGTGCCATTCGTAATCCCAGCTACCATCAATGCATCTAGCAGATGGTTCAACAATCATTAGGTCTGGCCAAGCTCTGATTCCACCGTTCTGTGCACGCTGCATCTTAGCTTGCCATGGTGTTAGCTTGACTCCACTACCAAAGTCGCTGTGGAATAGCACGTCTGGATACTGTATCCGGATGTACCTAGCCACACTTGCTTGCAGTTCAGCTTCACTCATGTTCAAACCCCTCCCAAATATCGCCTGTAAAGCAATTAGAAGCGTCTAGAGCGTGCTTTTGGTACAATTCCCTAATCCTCTTCATCTCGTAACTTACATCGCGTCTAGTGGCCTTTTCTGCAAGCCACTGGATGGCTCCAGTAGCAGTATCTTTTGGCACCTTCCACTTGATCATGCTGTAGATGGCGCTCAGTTGAGCATTTGTGGGTATATCACTCCAAGTCATGCCTTCTCCAGTTCTTCTTTCTTCTTCGTAAACGCTGGCTTGAGGATGTCCGCTTGTTTTTCACTAAGCCTCAGTCCCATCCAGTATTTCAGAAGCTCATCTGTTGTCTTGATCTTCGCTATCTCGCTTCTGACTTTCTCGAAGTCAACTTTCTGGCCTTTCTGAAGTCCACTCGGTTTGGCAGGCTGGTTCTTGATTGCGTTTGCTACTTCCTCGCTACTAGCAATTGACGCATCGATACCTATTCCTAAGAAACCAAGGGCTCTACCGACTGCACTCGTTTCGCAGTTCTCGATATACGAGGTCTTGTTGATAAAGCTACTCGATTCTTTCTCATAAGCATGACCCGTAGCCATTATTTCTCCATTCTCGTTCTTAACGGTAGCCTTGAATACGCAAACACCGCCCTCGTTGGATAGCATTTCAGTCTGAATACTACATCCTAAGTAATTGGCCCTGAAGTGCTTGACCCTCTCGTTAACTTCTACGTACTCAGTTCCTTTTATGTTGACTGTTTTCATTACCATACTGCCTCAAAGTTTCTAATCTTGTCGCCATCTCTGATAAAGATGAATGGCCCCCAAATGCTCTCTGTCTGTTCGAGCTCGTTGTAACTAACGTTGATTTTCATATTACCTCCATAGACGCGGGCAACCATTTAAGCCAGTGTGAAAAAGATTTGAGTAAAGTGTAATACAAGAAAAGGTTACTCATGGCTTGTAAGGTTTTATGCCGGTTGCCCGCTTTAGATTGTAGTGTGCTCGTGCAGACAGTCTGTACAGCTTGAGCCACGAGGGAGAATCGTGTGGAACGATAATGGCGATGTATAACGTGGCTCAAGCTGTACAGATGTCTACCTTGCACCTAAATAGTTAAAGTTAATTTTCGTACCAGAATGGCATTCTGGTTTGTTTGGTGGAGTTTACCTCGATGTACTCATCATGATCAAGATTCCCGACCATGAATACCGCTAGTACGACTAAGATTACTCCGATGATTGCTAATAGTTTCTGTTTCATTTTTACCTCCTAATTGGTACTCATCTGTCTAGGGTAGTGGGGGCTGAACATTACAAAAATCGAAAGAATCCCCCACTACTCTAGACAGATAAGCGTG
>JAEEGL016656760.1_pt1 | contig 11855 bp, 7 predicted proteins | sample 9134231 | NCBI WGS metagenome assembly JAEEGL01 (sample SAMN16246548, study PRJNA631951) | gut metagenome | biome: gut microbiome; feature: rumen; material: fiber-attached | host: Bos | place: Iran: Karaj | collected 2018-10 | reverse complement strand
CGTGCTCCGGTGGTGTATGGGGATCTCCGGTCAGCTGTTCCAATGTATCTTGTAATTCGGAAGGAACCAACTGCGGCAGCTGCAAGGATGGCGCAAAACAATGCAATGGCCGAAAACCACAAACCTGCACAAATGGCGGCTGGCAGAGTGGATCTGAGTGTCCTTCGAATCAAATCTGCAGCGGCGGTTCGTGTCAGTCCTGTCCAAGTGGCAAGCATGTATCGGGTAATAGCTGTGTAACGGATGAGTGCTCCGGAACAGAGACAACATGCAGCAATAACGGCAGCAATATCGGTCAGGTCAGCACTTGCTCGGGCGGTGTATGGGGCTCTGCATCCAGCTGTTCGAATGTATCTTGCAATTCGGCAGGTACAAACTGCGGCAGCTGCAAGGATGGCGCAAAACAATGCAATAGCCGCACACCGCAGACCTGCTCCGGCGGCGGCTGGACGAACGGCACGACGTGTGCAGCAGATAAGATCTGCAGCGGCGGTTCGTGCGAGGCATGTCCGAGTGGCAAGCATGTATCGGGCAACAGTTGTGTAACAGATTCGTGTTCGGGCACAGAAACGACGTGCAGCAATAACAGCAGCAATATCGGTCAGGTCAGCACTTGCTCGGGCGGTGTATGGGGCTCTGCATCCAGCTGTTCGAATGTATCTTGTAATGCGGCGGGGACAAACTGCGGTGTCTGTAAGAAGGGCGCAAGACAATGCAATGGCCGAAAACTACAAGCCTGTACAAATGTCGGCTGGCCGGACGGATCGGAATGTGCAGCAGATAAGATATGCAGCGGCGGTTCGTGTCAGTCCTGTCCTAGTGGCAAGCATGTATCGGGCAATAGCTGTGTAGCAGATGAGTGTTCCGGAACAGAGACGACGTGCAGCAATAACAGCAGCAATATCGGTCAGGTTCGCACATGCTCCGGTGGGGTATGGGGATCTCCTTCCAGCTGTTCGACTGTGTCTTGTAATCCGGCAGGAACCAATTGCGGCAGCTGTAAAAATGGCGCAAAACAATGCAATGACCACACACCACAAACTTGTACAAATGGCGGCTGGCAGGATGGAGAGGAGTGTGCTTCAAATCAGATTTGCAGCGGCGGTATCTGTGTTTCTTGTGGCTCTAATCAACATAATTACAATAATACTTGCGAAAACGATAGTACGACAAACTGCGGATTTCATGGAAATGACTGTAGTACAGTAATTCAGAATTCAGCCACTACAGAATGCAATTCGGGGACATGTGAGGTCGTATCATGTGTACCTGGTGGGGGAAGCGTTAATGCCTTCATTCCGTATAATAATGTTTGTGCGATACAGGTTAGATCGTGTTTTGGAAATGGGCATAGCTATATTTGCGTGAGTCCGTCATCTGCTGGCTGTAATGGTTCTGCCACCGGATGTTTTGAGTATGGTTCTAGTGGAGGTTCATCCCCCTTATTTTTGTATCAGTGTTCAGAAGATCCCAGAGTGTATTGTTTTTCAAAGGGGTCTTGTGATGAGTATTCAAGGTATCTGGATGGCGGTGGTTGCGTCGTTTGGTAATGCTTATTTGATGAACGTTTGGTAATGGTACGATAAAATAAGAAAAGCCGCGTATCGAGCTGCAGTGGCGTTTATAAAACGTCACTCGGCGAGATAGCGGCTTTTTTGTGACGCGTATGCCGCGATGCGGCATAGCGGCACGACAGATGAATGCATATGAAACCAATCACTTGACACCATGAGAATAAACACAGTATGATAAAATTGCCTGTAATGTATCGTTATGTTGCAGGCAATGGATTGACTTTTTTCTCGCCTTTTGGCGTGTAGGTATATTTTTCATGGCAGTGAATCTTACGCAAACCGCCGCAAATACTGTGCGAACAACCGTTTCCACAGTCTCTGCCGCGTCGGCCGGAACCGTTCGTTCCGTGTCGTTGTTGATTGCCGGACAACGCATCACCATTCGAACCGATCAGAGCGAAGAGTATCTGAATGCGTTGGCTGCTGAGGTAAATGGGCTGGTCGATTCGCTGCGAAAGGACGCGCCGGGCGCCGGTATGCCGCAGCTCATGGCTCTGGCTATGGTGATGCTCGCCGATCGCGCGTGCGCCGCAGAAAAAGCTGCGATGCACGAGTCTGACAAGGTCGAGCGACATATCGAGCGTCTCACTGGCATCCTCAATGCCCTCGAAGACGGCAGCTACCAACAGTAATCTGAACTTTTACAATTCACAGTGTGCCTGCGCCTGCGTTTGACTGGCGTGGGGCGCGTCTGTGTGCTTCGTGTCTTTTATGCTCAAGGAGAAAAATAATGACGACAATGGTTTGGGCTTTTGTGGCTCTGGTTGCCGGCGCTGGCGCTGGTACGTATATTGGTAAGAAAATTCAGCAGAAACAGGTTGAGGTCGAATTCGGTTCGGTTGAACAGGAAAAAGAACGTCGCCGTGCCGAAGCCGATCAGGAGGCTGAGCAGATTAAATCGCAGGCGCAGCAGGTGCTTGCCGAGGCCGAGCAAAAGCGCAGCGAAGCTCAGGCTGCCCTTGATGATGCCGAGAGCACCCGCACGCGCACAACCGAGCTCGAGTCGCAGGCCAAAGAAGCCCTTCGTCTCATTGAGGAATCTGCGCAAACCAAATATGCCGAGCGCCTGAAAGAAGCCGAAATTGAGATTCAGCGCAAGACGCTTGAGCGCCAGGATGCGCTTGAAAAAGAGGAGAAACGCCGTCTTGAGGCTGTGATGCAGTCCGAGGCGCGTCTGGTGAAAAAGGAAGAATTGCTCGACAAACGCTCGGAATCCCTCGACGCGAAAGAGAACGAAATCAAGACCGTCGAAGCCAACATCCGCAAGGCCGTCAAATCGACCAAGAAGCGCATCAAGCAGAGCGAGGAGATGCTCGAAGAAGCGCAGCACCGTCTGGAGGAAGTGAGCGGCATGAGCGCCGAAGACGCCAAGAACATGCTGATCGAATCGATGACGAATGACGCGAAACTCGAGGCCGCCCGCATCGCGCGTCAGATCGAGGACGATGCCACCGCCGAAGCCGAGAAGCGCGCCAAGATGATTCTGGGCGTTGCGATGCAGCGGTTTGCCGGTGATTACGTCGTCGAACGCTGCGTGCGCACCATCAATCTGCCCAGCGACGAAGTCAATGGTCGCATCATTGGCCCCGAAGGCCGCAACATCCGCAGCATCGAAGCCGCGACCGGCGTCGATCTCATCGTCGACGACACGCCCGAAACCGTTGTCATTTCTGCATTTGACCCGATCCGCCGCGAAGTCGCCGCGCAGACGCTCAAGCGCCTGATTGCCGACGGCCGCATCCATCCGGGCCGCATCGAAGAAACCGTCGCCAAGGTGAAACAGGAAATCGACGAACGCATCCACGAAGCCGGCGATCAGGCCTTCTTCGAACTCGGCATTCAGAACGTCGATCCCGAAGTCATCACGATGATCGGCCGCCTGAAATACCGCACCAGCTATGGCCAAAACATCTGGCGTCACTGCATCGAAGCCGGCTGGCTGTGCGGCATCATGGCTGCAGAACTCGGTCTCGACGTCAAACTCGCCCGCCGCGTTGGCCTGCTCCACGATATCGGCAAAGCCATGGATCACGAACAGGACGGCTCGCACGCCCTCATCGGTGCCGACTTCCTCAAGAAACACGGTGAATCGGCGCTCGTCGTCAACGCCGTCGCCGCGCACCACGCCGAAGTCGAGCCCGAATCCATCTATGCGCACCTCGCCATGGCCGCCGACGCCCTCTCCGGTGCCCGTCCCGGCGCCCGCCGCGAAATCCTCGAAACTTACATCAAGCGCCTCGAAGACATCGAAAAAATCAGTCTCTCATTCGAAGGCGTCGAAAAATGCTATGCCATCCAGGCCGGCCGCGAAATCCGTGTGCTCGTCGAACCATCTATCATCAACGACGAACAGGCCAGCGTTATCAGCCGCGATATCGCCCGCCGCATCGAACAGGAACTCACATATCCCGGCCGCATCAAGGTCTGCGTGATTCGCGAGACGCGCGCGGTCGAGACCGCTCGCTAGCCTCGCTATCGACCTGCGGTCGATACGCTTCGGCAAGGGCAGCTATGGCTTGCAGCCATACGCTGCCCTTTTTGTTGATGGAACTTCACTCGAATGGCAATGTTTGTACGGAATAATAGGTGTATAAATATGAGGAATGTGTTTGTTGTGACAATCATGGTTTTATTCGGGGTGACGGCTTGTTGGATGTTGTTGTCATGCAAGGACAGAGCTGGCTCGATACTGGATGATAAAGACACACATATAGCGACTGGTATCGGTGTTGTAAGTGATACTTCAGTCAGGTCAAATGATAAGGTGATAACTAATCAAGATGTGATACAATTTAATCTTGAAGATAACAATGCATCTAATGTGTCTTTGAAATTGTTGCTTAGAGCAACAAATGATGAAACACGAGTTTGTGTTGATAGTATATATAGAGAGTTTGAGTTGAGCTGCGCTGATGCAGAGGTCGTTAAGGACTCGGTGTTAGGTAAGTCTTGCTGCGTCTATAGTTCGTCTGGTGATTATCTTATGGAAATTCAGACACAGACAACCGAATTTGAGGAGTTGACAATTTCCTCTGATAATGACGACGTTGAACTCATTTCTGTTCTTGATTGGGGAAGGTATATGAACGATAGTCTTCTCTATATCTTGTTGAAAGGTGAGCGACAGGAAATGTTCGATATTAACGAAAATAAGCTCCTTCCCATGAAGCTAACCTACAAAACGCTTGTTGATGATGTTACGGTCGTGGTCCCTGTTTTTAATGTTAGTCCTTTTGTTGCGAGTTATTCTGTAGACTGTGATGCTGATGGAGTTTTTGAGCACCAATATTATGGCGTGCCTGCCAGTTGTCATTATAACTCTAAAGGAATACATCATGTCGTTATTAGCGGCGCAATTCCTTTGATGCGCTTATACGATGATGATGGATTCTTACTTGAGAGTATTGATCAGTGGGGGAGTAATACCTGGCGAAGTATGAAATTGTTTATGGCATATGCCAAAAATGCCGTGATTCTCGCAAAAGATAGTCCGGATCTGTCTCATGTTCGTGATATGTCTGAGATGTTCCGAGGTGCAATTAAGATGAATTCAAATATTAATGATTGGGATGTATCAAATGTGAATAATATGGAGGGGTTGTTTATGGGAACTGTCGCTTTTAATCAACCATTGGATAAATGGAATACATCAGGAGTCATTAATATGACCAAGATGTTTGCTAATACGCATAGTTTTAATCAAAATATCAATGGTTGGGACGTTTCAAAGGTTAAATATATGAGCGCTATGTTTTATAAATCTGAGCGGTTTAATAAACCATTGGATGGTTGGGATGTCTCCAGTGTCGAATATATGACTGATATGTTTGCATACACGAATTTTAATCAACCTCTTCGTGATTGGGAACTTGCATCACTTAAGGATGCACGGGGAATGTTCGAAACCTCGGAAGTACTAATGAATCATAAGATGTTTCCCGGAAAACTGTTCTCTGACTATTTGTTTTTAGAAAAAGTTCAAAATAGGATGGCATTGATTGGTCGAAAGTGTAATGTGTTTTATAATGACAAATTTGACGCGGCTAAAGAGCAACAAATTGGTGATTGCTTTGATTGTTATATGGATGATGATGTATATAGTGAGCGCCCTTAATGATTATTTGGTCCTTGCTTGTCTGCTTACATAAATAAGCTTATGATCCGCCCATACAATTCACCTTCGCCCACCAAATCAAAGCATCTGGGCGATTTTGATAAATCCGATTCATCCGTAAATTGTATATCGATGGTGACGAAGTCCAGCGGCTGTGCGCGATCGACTTGCTCCAGCCATTCGATCAGTATGAGTGCATCGGGGTCTTCTATCACATCCCAATAGCCCGTCGATTCAAGCTCTTCGAGCGTCGAAAGCCGGTATAAATCCAGATGATTAATCGTGCGATTACCATATTTGTACTGGTTGATAATCGTAAACGATGGTGAGCAGACATTGACCTCGGTTTGCAGATAGGCATTGGCAATGCCATGAACGAGCTGCGTTTTGCCGATGCCCAGCGTTCCGCGCAGTGCAATCACATCGCCAGGTTTTAATAAGGCTCCCAGCTGTTTTCCGAATTCGATGGTTTCTTCTAACGATTTACATATTTTGGACATGTGGATTTGTCTCCTGAACGCCAATTGTCCGGGGTTACCCGGGGGTACGCGATACCGCTCAACCGCGGCTAAAGTCGATGGTTGCGCCACTTCGTGGCGCGCCGACATTTATGGGTTGCGCTCGCACGGGCGACCACACGGGGTCGCCCCTACTCGCTATGTCACTCTGTTATTCACTATTCACGATTTCCCCTGGTGTGTAGAACATGCCAATCAGATTGGTGCGCACCATTTGAATGGCCATATCCGGCCGCATGATGGCTATGTTTGATGCGGCTGTTGGTCTGTCCTCAAACAGCGCCTGGTACAGCACATGCGACTGCAGCGGTGTTTGGGTGTCGATTTCGTACATCTGTTTGTCTTCTTTGCGGTTTTCGTCCAAACCGGTCAAAAAACCAAGGCGCTGCTTTAGAAAACCTTCGTCCGAACGGTAATAGATCGTCGATAATATGCCCATCTCCGGCAGCGAACGAAGCTGCTGCAACGCCCATATCGCATTGTATACTATCTTTGGGTCTTTATCGTTCATTCTCGACTGCAGCAATGATGTGGCTGCCTGTATCTGTCTTTTGCCAGTTGCCAGAATCGCATTGAGAGAAAGCAGCAGATTATCGGATTGTATAAATTTTATAATCTGTTCTGTCCATTCTGCCGGCAGCTCTGTTTCCGGGTGATCACCGATATAAATCATGGCATGCGCAGCAACAGCGGCGTTTGTGTCGTGAATGGCTGCATCAATGATATCGCTGTTCAGCGATGCATCCTGCTGCAGCAGCGATATCTTCATATCGGGGCGCAGTGATTTGAAGGTTGGCAAATCGATTTGTACATCTGCATGGAGCGCGCTCAGCAGCCACAATGCCGGTTCGGCATGAAGTCTGCGGGGATCCTGCATGCATTCACGGGCTTCGCTCAACAGAACCGACGTATCGGGCAAATCGGCTTTGTATTTCGTTGCCAGCATTGCGGCGGCCCAGCGTGCAGAATAGGTGCGGCCGTGGTTATCACCGTGCTTGTCGCTTTGAATGATGGATACCAATTGGGGCCAATAGCCAGGGTTGTTGCCGGCGATTCGCATCGCTGCCATCGAAATTGCCGATTCGTGATGCCCAAGATAGGATGTGACAATCGCTAATGTTTGCGGCGTCTGGGCGTTGTGCAGTGCGTTGAGTGATATTTCGGTGAATGATGGATCGCGAAGCTTTTCGATGGCCAGCTTTTGGATGTGTGCATTGGCGCTGTGTTTGGCAATGAGCGATTGGACGAGGGCAGGGTAGGGGGCAATATTGTTTTGGTAATTGAGTTCGCCGTCGGGATTGATGAACAGTGCGTCGAGAAACAGATCGGCATTCGGACCGTGTATGCGTTCGATCACATCGAGCATGGTGACGGGCGAAAGCAAGCTGCCGTAGGCCAGAAGCCATCGAACGGCATCTGTCGTGGAACGGTTGGCCTGAATCGTTGCAATCAGATCGAGGCTTTCCTTTGCGCTGTCGGGGGATATCCAGAATGCGATTTGCTGGAATTCCGGCAGTTCGGGATCGTTGAGCGACTGGGATATCATCGCCAGTGCGCGCAGAATCTGGGTGGAAGCCTGTGGTGATTGGCCTTCGAACAGTATGGTGACGAGCGCCGCGAACAGTTCGTCGGGATAATCGCGGTAGGCATGTACGACGCTGGTGACAAGGGATGGTTCGACCGCAAGTTTGGAGATGTGACTGAGCATCGAAAGCGCAGTCGCTTTGGGCAGGCTGCGGATGATCTGGCGCGCTGTCCAGTCGGGATGACCGTAGTCGGCGTTGTCGAACAGCAGTTCGTAATCCTGGGTTCGGCCGATGCGGGTGAGCGCCTTGAGTGCTTCGACGCGGACATCGTCCAGCGGATGGTTGCGTACGACATCCATCAGTGCTGGGGCAAGATGCGGGTCGGCCAGTTCAATCGCCGTGCGGCAGGCAGCTTTGACAACTCCGGCATCGATGTGCCGAAGCATGTCGGAAACCGCGGGGACACAGCTTTGATCGCACAATGGTCCCATCTGGTTGAGCGCATTTATCACAGTTGCATCGTCTGCGTTTGCATTGGTGAGCTGCGACAGCAGCTGCGGCAGCGATGGCTGTTGTTTGTTTTGGGCAGATGCTGCAGATGATGCAATGGGCAGCATCGCTGCAATGAATAGAATGCTGTACCGATTCATGCCGATGCGGGTCGAACGAGAGTAATCACAGCGCAAATGCGCAGACAGATGCCGTGTATACTGCATATCGAATGCGGATGAAACGGAAATCAGTGGCGCGATCCGTATGCCGCAGGCATAGGATCGCCCAAATACAGCAAACACGCCGTATGCCTTTGGCATAGGCGTGTTTACGAGACGTATGGGCGGCGCAGCCGACCATAGGCGAGTGCGGGGCGCAGCCCCGCTGCACAAGGCGTGAACGCTATTTGGCTTCGATTTTAATCGACGAAACGGAGTTGTCGCCTTCGTTTGCGACCCACAGATAGACGGCATCGCCGAAATTTCCAGACGAAATGCCTTCGGGATAGACTTTGGATGTATCGTCCTCGGAGCAGACGCCGTTTCCGACGATATCGTTCTGACCTGCGTGCATGATGAATTCGAAGGCCGGGGCGGTTGGATTGGTCACATCATAGACGACGACTGCACCGGCGTAGCGCAGCGTTGCGGCGACATAGACGCGGTTTGCAATTTCGAATGATGTGATGGAATCGGGGCTGTATTTGACGTTGGGGAACCAGTCGGCTTCGAGGCATGGGTAGGATGTGGGCACTTCGCGTTCGGTGATGCGCGGGTTCGAGACTGCGGCACCTGTGGCGTCGACGATGACGAGGGTATCGTTCGATTCACCGGCAATGGCAAAATAATGGGCGTTATTCACGTCGAAAGATATGATGCCGTCGGGCCAGGCGTTGGTGCCGGCATCGCTTTTGGGCAGTTCGGTTATCGTTGTGACGGTTTCGGGCAGAACCGTGTCGGTTTGGGCGAGAATGGCGCTGAGGCGGAATATGGCGACCTCGTGGGAATCCTGAAGCGTGACGGCTACGGTGTCGTTATCGCTTGAGACGGCGATGTATTCCGGCTCGCGGGGGCCAAGTTTGCCGCGCGAAAACCAGATTTGCTTGACGACCTGCGGATTGGCAATGAGCTGGTTGTTGTCGTCGGTGAGCTGGATGATGGAAATCGTCGGTTTGATGGTGCCGATGGTGCATTTGCCCCAGGCTTCTTCCGAATCATGTTCGTCGGCTGTGATGGCGTATTTTTTGTTGGGCGTGATGGCGACTGAATCGGGCATCGAGCCGACTTCGATTGGATTTACGGAGGTCATGCCGCCGTTTTGGGTCTTGTTGTTGCCCACGATGAGGAGTTCACCGCGGCAATCGCTGAGTTTATCGTTGTCGCGCACCAGAATGGTGTGGGTTATCAGGGTATAATCGGCGTCGAATACGGCGGAATTCGTATATTCATCGTCGGCAGCATCGGCATTTCCTGTAAAGTCCAGATAATAGTTTTCGAGCTTTGTGCCGTTGTTTTCGAGGTAGTGCAGGGTCTTGGACTTGGACGATACGGCGACTGCCGATGGCAGATCGCGTCCGTCGACGACTCGGACGGATTCGATATTGCCGCTGTATTGCTGGTTGATGAGCGATGTGACTTTCAGATGCGGTCCGGCGGCGATTACGGTGCCGGAATTGCCGGAATTGTCTGCGTTGTTCGAATGGTTCGAATCCTCATAGGAACAACCGCTGATCATCAGTAAAATAGCGGGTATGATGACTGTTGATGTGAGTTTCATGTTATCTCCTTGTTTGGATGGGAATATGAATTCGCTGTGTTGAACCAGCGTGGATATTGGTTTCTATCGAAGCATCATGCTGCAATAGCTTATAGCTTATAGCTTATAGCTTATAGCTTATAGCTTATGGTCTGGCTTGAATCCTTAGCCATAAGCCATAAGCCATAAGCCATAAGCCATCTGTTCCACGTTCGTACAACATAGCCTAAAGATTAGTACCTTGCTTCGAGCTGTATGAGCAGTTCGTTGTCGTCGATGGAAAGATTGTGCATGTCGAGTTTTGGTGTGTTGTTTTGCTCCATAAAGAAACTGTATTCGACGCGCAGTGAGAGAATATCGTATAGGATTCGCAGGCGTGCGGCCAAAGTGACGATCTGGTGATCCCACGAGATGGCGTTGCTCACTTCGGGGGTGCGCAGGGATGTATTGAGCGCGCTCACTTTTGTGGAATTCAGAGTCCAGGTTTGTTCGTAGCGCACCAGCAGTTCGAGTTCGTTAAAAAAATCTGAATCGCGGTAAAACGTATAGGATCCCTGTGTGTACAAGCCAGCGCGCCGGATGAGCTGTTCTTCGGACGCAATGGCTTCGGCCAACAGGTGGACGCCGTAACCGTTGTATTGCAGTCTGCCGCCGGCCCACCAGACTGTGGCTTCGCTTTTGTCGTTGTTAAAATCGTCGAGCGAACGGTAGTAGGGGTAGGCGGAGTAGAGTGTTTCGAGACCTTTGGCATTGACGATTTTTCCAATGGTTGCAAAGGCGTCGGCACCGAATCCGAATGCCTGGAACCTGAGCATAAATGTGCCCGATTCGGAATTTCCGGAATAGGGTTTGGCGCTTCCATACGAGAGCGTCGTATAGGAACCGGCATAGGTTGGCGAACCGTGGATGGGCTCCTGACGCAGCGGCCGCATGAATGATGCAGAAGCATACAGTGAGAGCGCGATATCGTCGGTGAACGCGAATTTGGCTGCATACGCGGCGTGATACTCGGGATTTTTCCAGTAATCGATGGCGATGAGTGGATAGCGGGCCGTGTGGCGATCGGTTGCAACCACCGGGCTGAGGTAGCCGAGCTCAATGCCGTGGCTGTACCAGTCGTTGATTTCGTCGCGGTATTCGAAGTAGATGGCTGAAAGTGAGGTGCTGTCTGTGAGAAACGAGATATTGGTGTTGAACCACACCGTTTCCAGCCAGTTCAGACGCAGGGCGAGATCGAAGCTGTCGAGTTCGACAAAAGGAGAGCGCGTGCCGATGGTAGCGGTATCGGTGGGACTGTCGTAACCCGGGCCGCCGTCGCCCTGCAGATCGTGCAGTCCCAGTCGGGCTCTGCCTTTGATTTCGAGTGTGAGATCCCTGTAATGCAGCGCAAATCTGGGCGGCGCATACAGCGTGTCGAATTCGTCGAATGAAAAAGCCTGACGCGGTGCACCCATGAGGGTTGTGATACCGCAAAGCAGAGCCAGAATGCATAAAGCCAGTCGCATATCGTGATTGCCTATCGAAATCCGGTGAAGGGATTTCAAACCGATTTGCGTGCATGCGCTGAATCTGTGGCTGAATCCCTACGCCGGCATTATCCGTACAGGTTCAACGGGTCATTCTCAGGTGTCGTGGATCGACGCCGCCCCGTCAGCTGGGTGCGCTATTAGCACTTTTGTGCGATATGTCAATAATTCTCTGCGCATCGAATTGCATGCATTCACTTAATGCATGCTCGTTTGGATTGTATCAATTCCGTAATAAACAATTTGTCCAGCGCAGATAAACGGTAGCCTTTGCGATAGATGAGAACATCTTTATAGATTCTGTCGTTGTCTTCACATTTGCGTTCGGTGAGATGATATCTCTCTTTCAT
>JAEEGL016576724.1_pt1 | contig 11855 bp, 7 predicted proteins | sample 9134231 | NCBI WGS metagenome assembly JAEEGL01 (sample SAMN16246548, study PRJNA631951) | gut metagenome | biome: gut microbiome; feature: rumen; material: fiber-attached | host: Bos | place: Iran: Karaj | collected 2018-10 | reverse complement strand
TTGATATTGGCATCGGTCACCTTAACGCGGTGAAGTTTGGATTTGAGTACAGTCAGTAACATCACTCCTTATATTTAATGTTATCAATAAGACGAACCTTACCGCAATGTACGGTAACGCAGCCTACAATGTAATCTGATGCATCCCAGTTGTCAACAGGCTGCAGCGTGCGTCCGTCAACAATCTCATAATACTCAACCTCAAGCCCATTATATGAGTTGATGGTATCTATGACATACTTGCGGGTTGATACAAGCGTATGATGGCGTGCATAATAGCGGCTCTCAAAGAGAGTGCGTGATATATTGGCGGCAAGCTTACGTTCAGCCTTGCTAAGGAGCATATTGCGGGAGCTCAGGGCCATGCCGTCCTCCTCACGGACTATGGGGCAGCCCACAATCTCTATATTGAGCTCAAGCTGGCGTACCATCTCACGTATTATGGCCAACTGCTGGAAATCCTTCTCGCCAAAGTAGGCACGGTCAGGCTCCACAGCATAGAAGAGCTTGCTCACAATCTGAGCCACACCGTTAAAGTGTCCGGGGCGGTTGGGGCCTTCCATGACCTTGTCAAGCGGGGTGAAATCAAATGTGCGGGTATCGGGTTCCGGATACATCTCATCCACTGACGGAGCAAAGACATACTGCGCACCCACTTTTTCAAGCAGCTTACAGTCAGCATCCAGGGTGCGCGGATAATTCATAAGGTCATTCTTATCATTGAACTGAGTGGGATTGACAAAATCACTCACCACAGTGATATCATTCTCAGCCACTGAACGGCGCACCAGCGATGCGTGTCCCTCATGAAGAGCTCCCATTGTGGGCACCAGACCTAAAGACTTGCCTGCCCCGCGTCTGGTCTTGAGCGTTTCCTTGAGTTCCTTTACTGTTGTTATTATCTTGATCATAATACAGTTGAAAAAGTCCGCAAAATAAGTTATTATTTATGGTATTTCAAAAGATTCCGCCAAACTGCTTGCCAAATTCATACTTTTTTTTTATATCTTCGCATATTATTTAGAAAACTCACCGTATGAGCGAAAAGAAAATCCTTATCATTGCTGATCAGATCACCCCATTCGTGGGCCAGTCTCCAATGGCGGATTATTGTAGGCAGCTGCCTCAAAGCATCCAGGAATTGGGTAACGATATCCGTACCTTCATGCCCAAATGGGGTAATATCAACGAACGCCGCAACCAGCTGCATGAAGTTATCCGTCTGTCAGGAATGAACCTGATTATTGATGATACCGATCACCCGCTTATTATAAAGGTGGCTTCACTGCAGTCAGCCCGCATCCAGGTATATTTCATTGACAATGAGGATTACTTCCAGAACCGCCTTCAGGTAACTGATAAGGAAGGTGTTGAATATGAGGACAATGATGAACGTACCATATTCTTTGCCCGCGGCGTGCTGGAGACCGTCAAGAAACTACGCTGGAATCCCGATATCATTCACTGCCACGGCTGGCTGTCAGCACTGATTCCGCTCTACGTAAAGACGGCCTATCGTGAAGAGCCCGCCTTCCGTGAGTCAAAAGTGGTCTATTCTCTTTATGACCAGGCTTTCAAGCAGAACTTCCATGACAATTATCCGGATATTATCCTCACTAAGGACATGACTCCGGACAGCATCGGTTCTTTCCAGATGCCGCTTGACTACAATGCGGTCATGAAGAAAGCCATAGATTTCTCTGACGGAGTGATATGCAATTCACCATCAGTTGACGCTTCCCTGCCCGCATACGCCAAGCAAAAAGGTATTCCCGTACTGGAAGGTGATGCAAGCACTATGGAAGCCAATATCATTAATGATTTCTACGATACTATTTAATCTGCTATGAATTTCAAAACGCTGGCCTACAGCCTTTTTGCAGTTCTGTTTCTTATATCATGTGACAATGACACATCCGGTCTGGGAGCATCCCTGACACCAGAAAGTGATGCCATCACGGTTAAAGATGACTCCTGTTTTGCCACATCACGCACCATATTGACTTCAGACTCACTGCTTGTAATGACATCACAGTGTAATCTGGGCCGTTTCACTGAGCAGAACAGCGGAGCTACTCTTGAGGCCAGTTACCTCACTCAGTTAGGATGCATGGAGAACATGTTTCTTGCGGATTCAGTCTATGGCATTGGAGACCACAAGTTCCCGGAATGGTTTAACCAGGCCGTAGCTGGCCTAAAGCCCTACTACGCTAATCTTAGACTCTATTATACAGGATTCTTTGGTGATTCTGTCAACCCGATAAAAATAGAGGTTTACCCTCTTGACAAGATGATTGACGCCAACGCCAAATATTATCACGACGTTGACCCCACCCAGTTCTACGATGCCACAGCCAAACCATTGGCCAGCGTTACAGTATCTGGATGGAACCTTCAGGATCATGACACCATCCGCAACAAGTCAACATACTATCCCAGCATAACCATCCCTCTGCCGGATTCAATTGCCAAGACAATCCTTGAATCATACTTCAATCCGGATACGAGACATTATTTTGACGATGCCGCATCATTCATGAAGAACCTCATCAAGGGATTCTATGTAAAGTGTTCTCAGGGTGACGGTACAATGCTGTACATTGACCGCTCCGTACTGCAGGTAACATTCAGGCACATCAGCCATGACAAGAACGGCAATCAGATTCTTGAATCACCAGTGGCTGAGTTCTCGGGTAACAGCGAGGTAATCCAGATAAACTGTCTTAAATGGTCCGGACTTGACAGCCAACTTAATAATGACAGCTGCACTTGGATCAGGAGCCCGTTTGGAGTTCTTACAGAGATTACCCTACCCATTGACAGCATGAGAGATGATGCGTATGTGCTCAACTCAGCACTTCTAAGACTCTCCACAGCCGTTACCCCATCCAGCCGCTTTAAGCCGTCAGTACCTTACAGGCTGCTTCTCATCCGTAAGGACAATAAGAAGGTGGAGGATTTCTTCAATAAAAACAGTTCCATTGACAATATTGAATCATTCGTATCAATATACTCATCCAAATACGGAACATACACGTATAACAATATCGCCGCACTTGTAGAGAAAATCTATTCAGACCGTGCTGATTGGCTTAAATCACATAATATGACACTTCAGGAGGGAGGCCAGGCTGCATATGAATCAGAACATCCGGATTGGAACAAGGTTGTTCTAATACCCGTAGCCGCACATTTAGACTCAAGAAACAGCCCCATAAGCTACTACCTTGACATAAACATGCATCAGGTCAAGTTTATAGGCGGCAACAAGCTCAAGCTTAAGATCAAGACTATCCGCTCCAAGTTCTGACCCTAAAAAAAGACACAAAATGGCACAGTAGGGACAGTCCCTGCTGTGCCATTTTATTTTTTTTCAGATTCAGATTTACTTTTAGCATGTTTTTGCAGCCTATATAATGAAGAGCCACAGGAAAGAATAAAAAGCAAGCCTTTCCATTAACCAAGAACACGATAGGATAGCTTAACTTTGTGTTATTAATTCTTTTTTTACAGTTATTGGTTATATGCATAAAATGACATAAAATGAAACTATCCTATTGTGTTCTTTTAAAAACAATGCATTATTAACCCTTATGAGAAGATTAGTCCTTGTTACTGCTTTTGTTCTTTGGGGAGCCGGCTTATTTGCAGCTGGTCCCTCAAAGACATCAGGCGATCCCGCACAGGATCTGATGCGCTATGCCGGAAATATCCATCAGTTCAACTCCATATACCCGCAGGAGAAAGTATTCCTGCAGTTTGACAACACCTCTTACTATCCCGGTGAGACCATCTGGTTCAAGGCTTTTGTAGTGAATGCCACCACATTGCAGCGCAGCAAGAGCAAGGTGCTCTACGTGGATCTGCTCTCACCTGAAGGCGTACTGCTCAAGCAGCAGAAACTTCTGATCGTGGCCGGACAGGCCGATGGATCGTTCCCTCTGAACGATGCATCAACAGCACAGGCAAGAGACCTGCGAGGCGGTGCCATGGCCTACCCCAGCGGATTCTATGAGGTGCGTGCATACACCAACTATATGCAGAACTTTGACAATGATGCAATATTCTCCAGAGTTCTGGCGGTTTTTGACAAGCCCAAACAGGAAGGACATTACTATGATGAGAAGCCTGCCATAACATACAAGTTCACGGCAGAGATTCAACCCGTACGCCCGGAGACACCCAAGCAGAAAAAGGTGAACGCATACTTCTATCCTGAGGGCGGGCACATTATCATAGGCCAGCCCTGCCGCGTGGCTTTCAAGGTGACGGGCGATAACGGTATGGGCATAGACGCTACAGGTTCACTTGATGACATCACGTTCAGTACGCAGCATGACGGCATGGGCTATTTTGTCTTTACTCCGCAATCCAAGCGTAACAGTGTAAAGATAACCGTCGATGGCCACAATCACTCCTACAGCCTGCCGGATGCAGAGCAGTCAGGGTGTACGGTACAGGCTGTATCAGAACATGACAAGGCCAGTTTCACCATATATTCATCCAGTGATTTCATCAGTCAGGAACTGGGTATGACCCTTACCTGCCGCGGTGAACTGGTTGATTTTGCAAAGGTCACCATAGGCGGCAACGTTACCGTACAGACCTTTGACCTAAAGTCTGCCCCTGAAGGTGTAGTACGTTTTACCTTATTCAACAAAGCAGGTGATATACTGGCTTCACGCTCATTCTATCATGAAAGGACAGATGCGGTTATTCCGTCCATCAATGTTACATCGGGAAAAACCGCTTATGCACCGTTTGAGAAGATTACCCTTAACTTCAATCTCACAGACGGCAAGGGAAGCCCCTTCCGTGACCGTTTCTGCCTCTCAGTAAGGGATACCCGTAGCCCGGTAAGCATATTTGAAGATGACCTCAGGACCAACCTACTGCTATCATCAGACCTGAGGGGGTTCATTGAGAGGCCTGAATACTATTTCAATACCACAAATCAGAACCGTCTAAGTGACCTGGACTTGCTCTGTATGGTACAGGGATGGGAGCGCTATGACTGGCAGACTATGTCCGGAGTTAAAAGCTTTGAGGAGTCTTTCCGCCTTGAGGACAAGGGCCTGACACTTAACGGATGGGTACTCAAGAGCACCGGACGCCAGCCTCTGTCACGCATAGAAGTGAACGCATCACTCGTGCCAGAGGACAAGACGCTCACAGAATCCTATAGATACATAACAGGAGATAACGGTTATTTTGGATTTGACATAGGCGTACTTTTCTATGATAAGGCCCGATTATCAATCAAGGCTTCACCGCGTGACCGCAAGATGCGTAAGGAGGCCATAACCATTATGTTTGACCGTGCCAAGACCCCGATGGTAAGACCTTACCTGCCGGGAGAAACCATGTATATAACCAAAACTATCCGCTCAACCGCAAAGCAGAACAACACCGCTCAATCAAATGATGAATTTGAACTGATCAATGTTGATAAAGGCATTATACTCCCCGATGTTGACATCAATGAGGATAGAAAATACGTTGACTATTACACCTTCCAGGCTTATGACGTATTGAAAGATGTAGAGAAGGTGTATGACAAAGGTGACTTCTCAACAGATCTATATGGATACATCAAGGATCTGGGATACGATGTACGAATAGGGTTCGAATTTAAAGCAGAAACGATTTTTGCCCGCAGGCCACCCATACAATCTGATTACAAACTTCTTATAAACGGTCTATACACTTTCATATATGCTCACACTGAGACACTGTACATGGACTTGGATGAGGATACCGCAATGACGGGCGAAGATCCATCCGTAATCGGTTCAAGAATTGATACACGCGATATCAAGAGCATAATGGTTTATAACCGCCCCATGTTCCTGTCTCAAGCCTTGGAGCTTTCTCCGCTCCGTATGAAAAAAAGAGGTTTTGAAGATATCATGATGGTTGGAGCAACCAAATTTAATAAAGACAAGATGGTGTATAATGAAGACAAGATGGTGTATATGGTAGATGTCCTGCTCAAAAACATAGATGAGAGCAGCCCCAGAAAGGAACAGTTTGACCGTAGCCGACGTTTCACAACCGTTGACGGTTACTCCCGTCCTTTCAGTTTCTACTCACCGGAATATCCCAACGGTCCCGTTATTGGTGAGGTTGACAACCGCCGCACCCTCTACTGGAACCCCAACGTAATAACTGATAAGGATGGTAAGGCACAGGTAGAGTTTTACAACAACTCAAGCACCACCCACTTCAATATCTCCGCCGCTGGAATGACCGCCGCCGGTACGCCATACACCCTCAACCAGGATTGGTGAGGATGATGACTATAGGAAGCACTGTTTACTTTTTAGGTTTCTCTCCAGCGGCAGACTTAAGCCTGGCCACCTGTTTCTCAAGTGCCTGGATTTTCTTGTCCTGGTTACTGATAGTGGTCTGGAAAGCATTGAGCTCCTCTGTATCTATATCAAGAGGCAGGGCCCAGTTCACTCTCTGCAGGAAATCACCCAAGATGTTCATGTAGTTGGTGAATGCATCGTACGGTGATTCATATATTCCGCGATCCATCGATACGGCATTGTTCTTGGTGGTCATAAAGCGGAAGTTATTGCTGGCCTGCAGATAATCCCAGTCCTGCAGCAGATGCTTGTCCTTACTCAGGATTACACGCTCTCCTATCGAGTAGAGTTTGTTGAATGCCTCACGCTGCATCACGTTACCAAGCCAGCAACTTATGTCACGCTCCTCATCAGTCCATGACATGGGGTACGGCACCTCTATCTCTGAAACAGACTTGTGTGTCTTGATTACCTCCGATGGAGTCTGGAATCCAATGCCACGTTCCTTGGCAGCTGCAGGCAGATTTCCAATGAATTCAAGTATGTTTGAACTGAGCGGCTGATAAATACCAAGTGCGCAGAGTTCCATAAAGATGTTGAACACACCGTCCTCCTCAGGGCTCTCTGCAATCCAGTCCATATACTTATCGGCCATAAGCGGATAAGCCTCCCATGTGGGATTTGAGAAACGCAGGCTTATGTCATCTGACAGCTTGTAGTCACGTGTAAACACCTTGAGATTGGGGTTCTGAGCGCAGTGATACAGATAATGCGGGCTCTTCCAGCCAAGGATATGCTTGGCACCTTCCGTAAGTATGCCTTTGAATCCCATATCGGCCACAATACCGCCTATCTCATCATCATAGATGAGGCTGGAGTTACGAAACACCTTGGGTTTTTGGCCAAACAGTTGGTTGATCTTGTCAACCTGACGTTTCACCTCATCACGGAATGACTGCTCGCCGTTGGGGGCCAATGATGCCAGTCCGTGTGAATACGGCTCTGCAATGAACTCCACGCATCCGGTTCCGTTCAGTTCCTGCAGCAGGTCTATCACCTGCGGAGCATAGCGTTCCAGCTGCTCCAGACCTACGCCCGACAGAGACAGAGCCAGCTTGAATGCGCCCTCACTCTCACGGGCCATCCTGATAAGCGTATTGAGAGCGGGAACATATGAATTCTCAGCTATGTTGTTAATACTCGTGTCATTTGCATAGTCATCAAAATAATAATGGTCTGTGCCTATGTCAAAGAAACGGTATCTCTTGAGATGGATTATCTGATGAATCTCAAAATACAGACAGATTGTTTTCATATTCTGATTCTTTTTTATTTCCAAATTATTTCATTCCCAGCAGCTTTTTGTAACGTGCCAGAATACGCTCTCCCACCTTATCCCAGGTGATGGCATCAACCTCTTTCTTGCCCTCCACCTTTAGGTACTCATAGAGTGCCGGGTAGTTACAGATGGAGTATATGGCATCGGCCATGGCATGTATGTCCCAATAATCCACCTTGATGCATTTGTCCAGAATCTCGGCGCATCCGGACTGCTTGGATATGATGGTGGGAACCTCACACTGCATAGCCTCAAGCGGCGAGATACCGAACGGTTCCGATACAGAAGGCATGATATAGACATCACTGGCCTTGAGGCATTCATATACCTGCTTGCCCTTCATGAACCCCGGGAAATGGAACCGGTCTGCGATGCCACGGTCAGCCGCCATAAGGATCATGGCGTTCATCATATCACCGCTGCCGGCCATGCAGAAACGGATATCATGGGTACGCTTAAGTACCAGCGCCGCAGCCTCCACAAAATACTCGGGTCCTTTCTGCATGTTGATACGCCCCAGGAAGGTAACCACCTTCTCATGCGGTTTCTTTTGCGGAACTATATCCTGGATCTCCTGCGGCAGGGGCTCCACGGCATTATGCATGGTTGATACCTTACGCGGATCCTGATGGTACTTGTTGATGACCGTCTGGCGGGTAAGCTCACTCACGCACATTATGTGGTCAGCATAATCCATGCCGTTTTTCTCAATGGCATAAACGGTGGGATTCACATTACCACGGCTACGGTCAAAATCAGTAGCGTGGACGTGTATCACCAATGGCTTGCCGCTCACCTGCTTGGCGTGTATGCCTGCGGGATATGTAAGCCAGTCATGTGAATGGATTATGTCAAACTGCTCCGTGCGTGCTACAACACCTGCCACGATTGAGTAGTTGTTTATCTCCTCATGCAGATTATCCGGATATCGGCCAGAGAACTCTATGCAACCCAGATCATTGGTGTACAGATTATTGAAATCAGCATAAATGTGGTCACGGAAACGGTAATAGTCCTCTGAGTCCATCCACGGATACCTTGACCTCAGAACGCTGTTATCAGGATTACGCCATACCACAGGCACGGTGTTCATGCCCACAATCTTCATGAAGCTCTGATCCTCATCGCCCCACGGTTTGGGCAGGCAGAACGTGATATCCACGTTCCCCTGATTTGCAAGTCCTCTTGTCAATCCGAAACTGGCTGTCCCCAAGCCTCCCAGTATATGGGGCGGGAACTCCCAGCCGAACATCAAAACCCTCATAGCTATCTTTTATTCAAATTCATTAATCATTTTAATGGTACGCAGTATCTCAGCCACATTCATGGCGAATGATACCGCTCCCCTGCCCTTGAACGGCGGGTTTCCGTCAAACAGTTCAGGCAGTGAACCGATGCAGTGCGATGTCATCTCATCCTCATAACCTATCATCTGGCGTTCCACGAATGAGAGACCGCTATGCTTGAACACCTTGAGGTATGCCTCAAAGTAGAACCCGGCCAGCCAAGGCCATGCCGTACCCTGATGATAGGCGTAGTCACGTTCACGCTGCGGGCCCACGTAGTTAGGATTGTAACCCATGCTCTTGGGGCTGAGTGAACGCAGACCCTTGGGGGTAAGCAGCTCCTTGGTAACTATATCCACCACGGTTTTCTGCTGTTTCTGATCCAATGGAGAATAATCAAGTGCCACAGCGAATATCTGGTTGGGACGTACGCTCCAGTCAGGAGCATCCTTGTCAACAAAATCATACAGATAACCGTACTGGTTCACGAATGTCTTGACAAATGACTTGGCAACCTGGGCGGCAAGAGTCTCCAAGCGTTTGGAGTAATCAGCCTTACCGAACTCGCGGGTAAGATCCGCCACAAACATAAGGGCATTGTACCAAAGAGCGTTAATCTCAACCACATAGCCGGTGCGCGGTATTACAGGCACTCCGTTTGCCGTGGAGTTCATCCATGTCTCAGCCTTCTCCTTACCGTTTATATGCACCAGTCCGTTGCTGTGCAGGAAGAAATTGTAATGGCGGTTATGACGCAGGAAATCCATCATATCCGTGAGAATCTTGCCGTATTTGTGCCAGGCCTGCTCCCTTGAGACCTTCTTGGCATATTGCTGGATGCACCATACCGCCCAAAGGAATACGTCCGGATGCTCCATCTCATAAATCTGGAGCGTGCTGGGTACACCCTTGATAAAGGCGCGTATGGCCTCCTGGGCTGTGTACATGGCACTTTCAAACTCTTCTGTCTCCTTAAGGGCAAGCGTAAGTCCGGGCAATGACACAAACAGGTCACGGGCGCGGCATTTGAACCACGGGTAGCCTGCCAGTATGTAATGATGCCCGCCAACCTTGTTATGGAACTGGTGTGCGGCGTTCTTAAGGCAGTGGTAGAAATTGTCACGCGGGGTACGCTCATTGGCCTCAACGGTAAAGGTACGTTTCAAGCCCTTGGTCTTAACCTCCGATAAGCCCGCGGAGAAGACTATGCTCTCACCCTTATTAATAGGCATCTCAAAATAGCCGGGCACATAAAGATCCTCATTGAAGTCATATCCGCGCTCCAGCTCCTTGGAGTACTCGAACTTGCGGTACCAGTCAGGGCGGAACACAAACTCATTCTCCTTACTGAACTGCATGAACAGTTCCGGATAACCCTGATACATTGAGGTAGCTATGCCGTTCTCAACCTGACGGTACTCACGGCTGGCATTACTGTTCTCATGTGTAAACTGACGCACGCTGCGGAATGCCAGGAACGGCTGGAAACGCAGTGTTGTCTCAGAGTGTGCATCGAGCAGTGTATATCGTATAAGTATGCGGTTCTCATTATGCTCAAACAGCTTTTCTTTCTTGAGCAGCACACCGCCCACACGATATATGGTGGTAGGAACCTTGTCACAGTTGAATTCCCTTATATACTTATGTCCCCTGGGGCTGAAATTGTATCCCCAGTACTGGTGCAATCCCAGATTGAATGCTGCTCCATGCTGAATGACCGTTTCATCAAGAGAGGAGATAAGTACGTGATTCTCATTGTCAAGTTCAGGAAGCGGAACAACCAGCAAACCGTGGTACTTGCGTGTATTGCAGTCAACTATGGTAGTGCAGTGATATGCGCCTGAACGGTTAGTACGCAGAATCTCCCTTGGAAGCGTCTCTTCCAGATTGGTCATTAATGTCTTTTCAAAACGCAGATAACTCATTTGTTTTGTATATAATCTTATTTGTTATACGCTGATTCTGCAAATAAATGCAAAATAATAGTCCCTGTTCAAAATTAGATTACACAAATATAAACACAAAAAGCATAAATTAGGTAAATTTGCACCACAAAATTTCAGTCAGACGACAAAATAACGACAATATGAACAGGATTGTATCCAAACAACAGTTTTCAGAGAACGTTTTCAAGTTTGAGGTAGAGGCCCCTCTAATTGCGAAATCACGCAGGGCCGGTCACTTCGTAATCATCCGCATCGGTGAGAAAGGTGAGCGAATTCCGCTTACAATTGCAGACTCCGACGTAAAGCGCGGCACCATAACACTGGTAGTCCAGCGCATAGGTCTTTCCACCAACCGTCTCTGCAAGCTGGAGACTGGCGATATGATCACGGATGTGGTAGGTCCTCTGGGCCAGGCCACCCATATTGAGAAGTTCGGAACAGTGCTCTGCGCCGGCGGCGGTGTGGGTACCGCTCCCATGCTCCCCATCATCAAGGCTTTGAAAGAGGCCGGCAACAAGGTCATTGCAGTTCTTGCAGGCCGCACCAAGGAGCTTATCATACTGGAGGATGAGGTCCGCAAGTATGCCGATGAGACCATCATCATGACCGATGACGGTTCATACGGTAACAAGGGTGTGGTAACCGTTGGTATGGAAGAGGTAATCCAGAGAGAGAAGGTTGACAAGTGCTTCGCCATCGGCCCTGCCATCATGATGAAGTTCTGCTGCCTGCTCACCAAGAAATATGAGATATCTACCGATGTATCACTCAACACTATCATGGTGGATGGTACCGGTATGTGCGGTGCCTGCCGTGTAAGCGTAGGCGGCAAGACCAGGTTCGTATGCGTGGACGGTCCTGAGTTTGACGGTCACGAGGTTGACTGGGACGGCATGATGAAACGTATGGGTGCGTTCAAGGAGACCGAGCGCGAGGAGATGAAGAAACTTGAGGAGAGTGTTGCTGCCGCAGCA
>JAEEGL014380663.1_pt1 | contig 11855 bp, 11 predicted proteins | sample 9134231 | NCBI WGS metagenome assembly JAEEGL01 (sample SAMN16246548, study PRJNA631951) | gut metagenome | biome: gut microbiome; feature: rumen; material: fiber-attached | host: Bos | place: Iran: Karaj | collected 2018-10 | reverse complement strand
GCGCGTTAAGATAGTTTCTTATTGAGCTTATGATAAGAGAACGCTTGATAAAGGTTTCCTTTACGTCCTCATTCATGATAAGGTCAACATACCTCTGACGGTAACGTATATCTGTATTGGTAAGCCCGTGAAATTTCTCCGGAAGGACCTGCAGGCTCTTTGAAAGCAGCATCACCTCGGAGGCATGAACGCTCATCTCGCCCTTCTGGGTCTTGAACACTTCACCCTTTACACCTATGATATCGCCCACATCGTACTTTTTAAAAGCCGCATATGCTTCTTCGCCTACCGCATCCCTGGCCACATATACCTGGATATTGCCCTTCAGATCGGATACATTACAGAAGGATGCCTTCCCCATGACGCGCTTGAGCATCATTCTTCCGGCTATCGAAACCGTTTTGCCCTCCAGCTCATCAAAGTTATCCTTGATATCCTTACTGTGATGAGTCTGGTCGTACTTCATTATCTGAAAAGGATCCTTTCCCTCTTCCTGAAGCTTTGCCAGCTTTTCCCTCTTATTCTTCAGTATCTGGTTTAAATCCTGAGCCTGAGCCTTCTGCTGTCCGCCCTGATCATTCTCGTTTCCCACGGATTTTTCTCCTTAATATATAGTCTCAACCAATTTAATATGAAATAAATTCTGTTACCTTCCGGGATCAGCCCTTATGGATCTCCAATACCTTATATTTGATAATGCCTGCTATCGTCTCGACAGACACTGTCTGGCCCTTTTTCGCCCCGATAAGAGCCTTTCCGACCGGTGATTCATTCGAGATCTTTCCGTTGAGGCTGTCCGCCTCTGTCGAACCGACTATCCTGTACTCCATATCCTCTTTAAATTCCATATCACGTATTTTAACCGTACAACCCACGCTTACCTTATCGGTATCCACTTCCTCTTCAAGCACTACCTCGGCATTCTTAAGGATCTTTTCGATCTCCTCGATCCTTGCGTGGATATCTCTCTGCTCGTCCTTGGCCGCATCATACTCGGCGTTCTCCGAAAGGTCTCCCTGTGCCCTGGCCTCCTTAAGCTTCTGTGCATTCTCCGCGCGCTTATTGACCTTAAGATCCTGCAGCTCATCCTCCAGGGCTTTAAGACCTTCATAAGTTAAAATATGCTTCTTTTCGTCCATTTTCGTTCCTTCCTTCTCTGTATCTGTTCATAACCCCCGTTATACGAGCGGATACGATGCAGGAATCGCCCGCACCGCCGACTGTATGCTTCTGCTCGCCCGGACAGGCAGAACAATGCCCCGCCTGCGGGTTCCAAGGAAGTATGATACATCATTACATTCTGTGCGTCAAGCAGATACCATTACTGTGAGCACTGTAACGTGTGAACAGGTATTACTGTTCACGCCCTTTAGGCCGCGATGGTAACAGGTTTTGCCAAAACAAATCGCTCCGGCTACTTTCTTGCCTCAAATACCCAGCTGTTCTCCATAAGGTATTCCACTGTTTTTACCACGCCCTCTTCGATCGTGGCCTTTGGCTCCCAGCCCAGGGATCTTACCTTCTTAGTATCCAGGTAGATGAAGGGATTATCTCCTACCCATCCCCTCTCGCCTCCGGCATAGCTGAGCTCGGGCTTTACCCCCAGCTTCTGTGATATCCAGCGTACGGAATCGTTTACCTCGCAGTACTCGTCGGTACCCAGGTTATATATATTCACCTTTTCGTCCGCGTTCCTTATCACGGTCAAGATGGCCTCCATGCAGTCCTTAACGTAAAGATAGGACTTCCTCTGATGGCCGTTCCCAAGGATGTACAGCTGTGTGGGGTCATCCTTCAGCTTTTTGCAGAAATCAAAGACATGTCCGTGGGTATATCTCTCCCCCAGTATAGATACGAACCTGAAGATATATACCTGATAATCAAAGCCCTCGGCATATGAAGCAAGAAGCCCCTCGCAGGCAAGCTTTGAAGCTCCGTAAAGGGATGTCTGGATCGGGAAGGGAGCGTTCTCCGGAGTGGGGATGACCTCTGCCTCCCCGTATACGGAGCCCGTTGAAGAAAAGCCTATCCTTTTTATTCCGTTGGCTCTCATGGCCTCCAGTACGTTAAAGGTCGCTATCGTGTTCTGTTCAAGATCCTTCCTGGGATGCTCAAGACCCATCCGCACGTCCGCGTTGGCTGCAAAATGAAATACGAACTCACAGCCCGCCATCGCCTCCGTGAGCTTTTTCTCATCCAGAGTATCCCCCTCTATAAGGGTAAACCGCGGGTTATTCAGAGCATCCTCAAGAAATTCCCTGCGTCCCGTAGAAAAATTGTCATAGACCACAACCTCGTTCTCAGGCTCTGAAAGCAGCCTGTCTGCCATGTTCGAGCCTATGAAGCCCGCTCCTCCGGTAATAAAAAACTTCATCATTTCCTCCTTGATCCAGTATAACCGTTTTTCTCATTTAATCGTTACCATTCACGGGCCACCCCACCCACATTCGCAAAACCCGTGCTTGCACACTCTACCGTCTGCTTACGCAGACTCGTTTTGCGAATGTGGGTGGGGTGACCGCTTCACGGTTTCATGATATAAATACCAGTCACTGCCTGTGAGCAAGCTCCCGTCAGTGACCGGTATTTACATCATGACCCGTGAATGGTAACGATTAATCATCAAAATCAGCCTCTTCCTCAACCTTTGTAAGGAACAGTCTCGCATCTCTCTGATATTCTTCCTTGTCATATTCAAGATAACCGATCTTAACCTCTACTCTGATGGGCTTGCTTGATATGTCGGTAAAGGCCTCTTCGTTGTCGAGCTTGTTTCTCAGTCTCATTACAACCGATCTGCATCCCGCCGCGTCAGTCGTCAGTATTATCGCAAAGCTGCCCATGTCATCGATGGCATAGACCCTGTCCTCAAGCCTGACCGTATCGACCACATACTGTGAGACCCTTATAAGTACCTGCTCGTACTCCTCCTGTTTCAGAACCTGTCTGAGCTGTTCGTAATACTTGAGCTTGATGACCATGAGAGAGATGTGCTGGTTATTTCTTTCCGCAAAGGATACCTGGGTCTGCATATCCATGAACATGCTCCGCAGATTGTAAAGGTTGGTAAGAGGATCCACCATGACCAGCTCCTCCACCTGCCGTTTGAGCAGGGCATTCTGGGTAAGCAGCTTCCCCTGTCCGCGGCCATACAGCACTCCTCCCAGAACTGTCAGCCCCGGAAGTATTATCCATAATAGGGAAACGGCGTCTATATCCGCCCCCTGTGATGCCTTCAAAAAGATCTTTATCCCCAAGTATGTGACCGTGGTAACACTGACCAGGACGATGGAAAGGGTAACAAACCTGAACAGGGCCAGCAGGGCAACAATAAATACCGCGATGGTCATGACCAGATTTTCCGTAAAAAGATCCTCGCCCGCCTTAGCGGTTATCAGGGTACAGATAAAAAGCATCACAAAAATAATGCTGATCCCGATATCATGCAATATTTTTCCTTCATATCCGCTGGATTTCATATGTCTTCCTTTTCCTGTGTGAATTATTAGTATGAAAAACCGATCTACTCCTTTTCCCCTTTAACCTTTATATTATACCTTTCATGCGCTTTTCCGTCTATCATTATTTCTTCCATACGCTCAAATCCCAGTTTCCGAAGGAGGCGTACGCTTGCGGTATTTTCCTTAACGGTAAAGGCATTTATCCCGGAAAATGCGAGCTGATCCGCGGCATATTTTAAAAGAGCGCTGCAAACCTCAAATGCATAGCCCTTTCTCTGGCAGGGGGCCGCTATTACATATCCGAGCTCTGGGTCCTCAAAGCCTGCCCTGTATTCAAAGCCTGCTCTCCCGATGGCCTTTTTCGAAGCCCTGTCTATGATAAGCCAGATGCCGTATTCAAAAAAGCGATACCGGTTTTTTATATAATCCCTGATATATTCCCTCTCTCTTTCCCTGTCCTCATACAGTCCCTCGGTATATCTGGATACCCCGGGATCCGCATAGATCTCATACAGCTCATCTATATCCTCCTCCGTTATCTCCCTTACCAGACATCTTTTTGTTTCGATGATATCCCAGGGAAGGTGCAGATATCTGAGCAGAAAGCGGTTGATATCAAAGGCCTTTAAATTGCATATGTTATCTATCATGTACAGCGTATCGGAAAAGGTTTCCCCCCGGCTGACGGGATTAAGATAAGCTGCAAAGCCGACACCTGTCTCCCTGAGCCTGTCGCCAATGGCTCTGTTATCGGTAAAAGCAAAGGAATGCAGCCTGTTCTCGTCGTTTGCGGAGATCATCCTGCAAAATTCTTCCGGGTCTTCACAGCACTCAAGCCCCTGTTCCCTGAGATTATGCACCGCCCTTTCAGGGTCATCTCCGTCATTATATTCTGTTATAAACAATCCTGTATTTTTTATCAACATAGGCAGTCCGGACCGCGGTTTTCACCTGAGCCGTTCAGAAGCAAAAGAGTTCTGAACAGATACAGGTAAACGTCATCAAATCTTGCCCGATAACGTTTACCATAACAGTCCCTTAACTCAATAGGGACCGATGCCAAGCACCGATCCCTTCAAAATCCCTGTTTTTTCTTTTCTACTCTTCACTGAGATATTTTACGATCGCATCGACCGCAGCCTCTTCATCTTCGCCTTCAGCCGAGACGGTAACCTCATCACCGGCAGCCAGCACAAGCGTCATCATTCCCATGATGCTCTTCGCGTTAACACGCTTTTCTCCCGACTGAAGATAAACCCTGCTTTCAAACTGTGTAGCAACCTGAACCAGCAGCGCAACAGGCCTTGCTTCCAGACCATTCTTCAGCTTGATCACCACGTCCTGTTTTTTCATAAAGATCACACCTCTTAATACAAAGCCAAAACTTTGATATTCTGCACCGGCAAAACATCACTCCACCAGCTCCATTATTTTCCGCAGTCTGTGATTCACCCCCGACTTTCCCACCTTCGGCTCACACATCTCTCCCAACTCCTTTAAGGATACCTCCGGGAAGCTGAGCCTCAGTCTGGCAACCTCCTTGACAGGCTCGGGAAGCTCTTCGTATTCGGGAAGCCCGACCGCGTATTCGATAGCCTCTATCTGCCTGACCGCGGCGGAAACCGTTTTCCCAATATTTGCCGTTTCACAATTTACCCGTCTGTTGACGGAATTCATGACGCCCTTGTAGATCCTGACGTTTTCGTAATCCATAAAGGACAGTCCCGCCTCCATCACGTTTAAGGCGTCCGCTATCTTCTCTCCGTCCTTGATATATACGACCTGACTGTTTTTCCTTCCGATGATCCTGGCTTCTATCCCAAAGGCCTTAAACAGCTGCGCAAGCCTTTCGGCCCTTTGAGTATCTGCCGCGACTATCTCAAGGTGATAGGATTTACCCGGATCATTGACAGATCCGGCAGCCAGAAAAGCCCCCCTTAGGTACGCTCTTTTACAGCAGGCCCGCTCGGTCAGGGTTCCGCCCGTAAGCGCCGTCCGTAGCTTTTCCCGCTCCCTCGTATCATCCGTTTTCAGGATAAAATGCTTTTTGGCGCAGTTTACGGTTTCGGCAAACACATACCCTGTTATATTAAAGGTTTTTTCCAGTAATGTAAAGCACTTTCTCGCAAACAATTCATTTTCGGACAAAACCTCCAGCTTATCCATATTGCCGGAATAATCCATCATTGCGGACAGCTCGGCCAGACAGCAGTGCCTCGCCTGTCCGGTCTGTTTATAAAGCTCTTCTTTAACTCTCTGCGAAAATGTTATCCGATCCACGTATTCTTCCCGTTTTACCGTCCCGGTATCGGTTCCCGGTCCGATGCATCATCGTTTTATATCTCTGTGCTCGATCCTGAAGCCGTAGGCGTCCCTGTTCTTCATCCTTTCAAAGAAAGCATTGGCCAGGGTCACGCTCCTGTGCTTTCCCCCGGTACAGCCGATAGCCACTATTAACTGGTTCTTTCCTTCCGTGATATAATTGGGCAGCAGAAATGTTAACATATCCTCCAGCTTATCGAGAAAGATCCCAGCCTCATCAAAGCTGCAGACGTAATCCCGGACTTCCTTGTCGTTTCCGGTCTTATTTCTCAATTCATCAAGATAGAAGGGATTGGGGAGAAACCTCACGTCGAAGACAAGATCCGCGTCCTGAGGTATGCCGTACTTAAATCCGAAGGAAACGATGGTTACGAACAGGTTCTTATAGCTCTCATTATCGACAAAGATCCTCTCGAGCTCTGCCCTCAGCTCTCTGGTCAGAAGATTGCTGGTATCGACTATGTAATTCGCCTGTTTCTTGATAGCCGAAAGCTTTTTCCTTTCCCGCTCTATCCCGGCATCTACCCGTTCCGAGCCGGCAAGAGGATGTACCCTTCTCGTCTCCTTATACCGTTTTATCAGTATATCATCCCGGGATTCAAGAAAAATAACATCGTAATCTATCCCGCTCTGTCTCATCCTCTCAAGCATTCCGGAAAGCTCCGGGGAATTGCCTGCTGCCGCCTTTTCCTCACCTTCAAAGGCATAAGAGGTTCTTGCGTCAACGCCTATGGCGGCCTTTTCTATCTCACTTGAGGGCGCGGCAATAAGCTCCGCGAACATTGGAATAAGAGGCACCGGAAGATTATCCACGCAGTAGTACCCGAAATCCTCCAGCATTTTCAGAGTCGTGCTTTTCCCGGCCCCCGACATTCCGGTTACGATCACTATCTTCATTCGAATTCACCTGTCATCACAACCTCAGGCTCCAGCATTACTCCCTGCTTCTCATATACGATCCTCCGGACGTCATCTATGAGCTTCTTTATGTCCGCAGAGGTCGCATTGCCCCTGTTTATCACAAAACCACAGTGCTTTTCGGATACCTGGGCCCCTCCGATACTATAGCCTTTGAGCCCGGAATCCTCTATAAGCTTTCCGGCAAAATAACCCTCCGGTCTCTTAAAGGTGCTCCCGGCGCTGGGGAAATTCAGCGGCTGCTTCTCATTCCGCTTTGCACAGAGCTCCTCCATCTTTTCAAGGATCTCATTCTTTTCACCCGGGTTCAGCTTTATCACCGCCCGGATCACTGCGTAATCCCCGTGCTTTACAAGGCTGTCCCTGTAGGCAAAGCGCATCTCCCCGCAGGACCTTGTCACAAGCTCCCCCTTTTTTATATCAAGCAGGGTCACGCTTTCGACCACCTGCTTCATTTCTCCGCCGTAGGCCCCCGCGTTCATGACAACGGCGCCTCCGAGAGTTCCTGGAATGCCTGAAGCAAATTCCATGCCGGTAAGGCTGTTCTCTGCGGCCAGTCTGGAAAGCTTTGAAAGCAATATACCGCTTTCGGCCTCTATGATACCCTTCTCTTTATCTGTCCTTACCCGGGAGTGATTGCCCGCGATCTGAATAACCGCGCCTTTAAAACCCCTGTCTCCCGCAAGGACATTGCTTCCGTTTCCAAGGATAAAATAAGGAACCGCTTCTCTGTTCAGCATAAGGATCAGTCCGGTAAGGGCCTCCGTACTTCCGGGTATCGCGAATACCTCCGCAGGACCGCCCGTTTTAAAGGTAGTATGCTCCGAAAGCGGCTCATCCCGCCTGACCCTGTCCTTACCGACTATCCTTTCTATTTCCTGTATTATTTCAGCCTTCATCCAAAATCAGCTTTACCGCGCCGTATATCCCTGCGTCGTTTCCGAGCTTCGCCAGCCTGAACTCAACATCCCGGTTTGCGTGGAAAGCATATCCTTTATAATATTTCTCAATATTGTCAAGCAGTATCTGTCCTGCGTTTGAAACTCCGCCCCCGATAACAAAAACCTGGGGATCTATGACCGCTGAGATCACCGCAAAGCCGTGAGCCAGATATCTTCCGTATTCATCAATTATCTCACAGGCTACCTTATCCTCCTGCTTAGCCGCATTGAATATGACCCTTGAGGATATCTTTCCGCCCCGAAGAATGCTGTCTTCCTCTGTTCTTGCGATCACCTTGTGCGCAAGCCTTACAAGACCGGTTGCAGAGCCGTACTGCTCGAAACATCCCTTGTTTCCGCAGCCGCATTCCTCTTCCTCATCATTGTACAAATGGATGTGGCCGATCTCTCCGCCTGCGCCCTTTGACCCGTAAAGGATCTTTCCGCCTATTATTATGCCGCCGCCTACTCCCGTTCCGAGGGTCACCAGCACTATGTCCGTATAGCCCTTGGCTCCGCCCTTCCAGGCTTCTCCCAGGGCGGCCACCGTTGCATCGTTCCCTGCCTTTGACCTTATCCCGGTCTGTGCGGTAAGCTTCTCCTCAAGGTTGAACTCGCCCCAGCCCAGGTTTACGGCCTTATGCACCACTCCGTTTTTTTCAACGGGCCCCGGTGTGCCTATGCCTATCCCTGCTATGTCTTCCTCTGTCAGTCCTCTTTCTGTGATCTTAAACTTTATGGACTTTGCAATATCGGGGATAATGTTCTTTCCGTTATCCTCTTTCCTGGTAGGGATCTCCCACTTGTTGAGAAGGTCTCCGTCCCCTGTGAAAAATCCTATCTTTATGGTAGTTCCGCCTACATCTACTCCAAAACAATACTTTTCCATTATTCCTCCGCTGCTTCCTGTGAATGTCTTCTCATTGATTCCTGTACACGTTTGTAAAGCTCCTCGGCCGCATTATAGCCCATCTTCTTCTGACGGTAATTGACTGCTGCCGATTCACAGATAATGGCAAGGTTTCTTCCGGGTCTTATGGGAATATTATGGCATACCACCTTGTTTCCGAGGTACTCCGTATATTCCTCCTCCAGACCTATCCTGTCATAATCCTTATCCTTATCCCAGTCCTCGAGCCTGATGACAAGATCGATATTCTGGGTGTCCTTGACACAGGATACACCAAAAAGAGTCTTTACGTCAATAATGCCTATGCCCCGAAGCTCTATCAGGTGCTTTGTAACATCCGGCGCGCTGCCTATCAGGGTATCGTTGCTGACCTTTCTTATCTCCACAACGTCATCCGTAACCAGCCTGTGTCCTCGTTTTATGAGCTCAAGCGCCGCCTCCGACTTTCCTATGCCGCTTTCTCCCGTTATCAGCACACCTTCGCCGTAAACGTCAACCAGTACTCCGTGGACGGAGATACAGGGCGCAAGCTGAACGTTCAGCCATTTTATGACCTCAGCCATCAGCGCCGAGGTTTCCATATCGGTCATCAGTACCGGAACGCCTCTTTCGTTGGCCATTCCGAGAAAGATCTCTCCCGGCATGAGATTACGGGCAAAAATGAAGGCCGGCGTTTCCTCTGTTATAACGTTTTCATACCTCTCCCTTCTCTGCTCGGTGTCAATGGAGTGTATATACGAATACTCCACATAGCCTATTATCTGGACACGGTTTGAAGGATAGTTCTCAAGGTATCCCGCCAGCTGTATGGCCGGTCTGTTTATATCCGGCAGTTTGATCCTGACCTTTTTGACATTGATATTCGGCGTCAGGTTTTTAAGCTTGAACTTTTCGATAAGCTCACTTACTGATACTGTACTTTCTGAATTCATGCAAACCCCCTTTTTAAGCGGATTTCTCAGGATCTCCGAACGGCCGGTCTTAACCTCCTCTCTGCTCTGCCGGTCACCGCCCCTGTGTATCCTCAGGCCTTATGAAAGTAATCATATAGCGCCTGGGCGGAAGCGGCGTTCATGGACGGAACCTCCATCAGCCTGTTTACGTCCGCGTTTTTTATATCTTCTATCGACTCAAAATAATGCATGAGAGCCTTACGCCTGGTCTTTCCGATGCCCTTTATGTCATCAAGCACCGAATGCACCTGTCCCTTGCTCCTTAAGCTCCTGTGAAACTCTATGGCAAACCGGTGAGCCTCATCCTGTATCCTTGTAATGAGCTTAAAGCCCTCTGAGTTCCTGTCTATCGGAATCTCAACGTCGTTATAATAAAGCCCTCTGGTCCTGTGATTATCATCCTTTACCATCCCGCAGACCGGAATGTCAAGGTTGAGCGCCGCTAAAGCCTCTGTTGCGATATGGACCTGGCCCTTACCTCCGTCCATCATTATAAGGTCGGGAAAACGGGTAAACTTTCCCAGCTCCGAAGGCTGTGATTCTTTAAGCTCTTTGATCCCGTGCTCGAATCGTCTGGTGAGGACCTCGTTCATCGAGGCATAGTCGTCCGGCCCCTTTACGGTTTTTATCTTAAATTTCCTGTAGTCGTTCCTTTTGGGCTTTCCGTTTTCGTATACCACCATCGAGCCCACTGAATCATACCCGCTGATATTCGAGATATCGTAAGCCTCCATCCTTTCTATTCCCTCCAGGGAAAGCAGCTCCTCTATCTCATGCACCGCGCCTGTGGTCCTGGCTTCCTCGCTTCTGACCTTTTCTATATCCTGTCTCAGTACTATCCGGGCATTTTTCTCCGCAAGCTCTATAAGCTTTTCCTTCCTGCCCTTTTTCGGTACAACAAGGCTCAGTTTATTTCCTCTTTTTCCGGAAAGCCATTCCTCCAGAAGCTCCCTGTCCTCTATATCGCAGGGGATCAGTATCTCTTTGGGCAGATAGGGGGTTCCCGAATAGAACTGTACGATGAAGTCCCTGATTATTCCGGCATCCTCCGCATCCTCCCCGTTCTTCATGTAGTGATGCTCCCTGCCGATTATCTTTCCGCCCCTTATATAGAATACCTGGATTATCACCGACTCGTCATCCCTGGCCATTGCCACAACGTCCCTGTCATCGGAATGACTGTCCGTGATCCGCTGCTTCTGGGCCACCTGCCTGACGCTCTCGAGAAGATCTCTGTACTCTATCGCCTTCTCATAATCCATCTTCTCTGAGGCCGCCTGCATCTTATCATTCAGCTCCTTCAGAAGAGGCCTGTAATTGCCGTTTAAGAAATCAACGGCTCCCTGCATCCCGTCCCTGTAATCCTCTCCGGACACCGCCCCCGTACAGGGAGCCTTGCATCTTCCGAGATGATAATAAAGACAGGTTCCGGTAGGATTGATCCCGTCCCCTTCCTTCTCTTTTCGTCCGCTTATCTTTTTATTGCAGTTTCTTATATTATACAGCTTTCTCAGAAGCTCTATGGTCTCGTTGACAGACGCAGCCGATGTGAAGGGTCCGTAATAACGGGCGTTATCCTTAAGCACCTTTCTGGTGGAGAAAATACGCGGAAAATCCTCGTTCGTGGTGACCTTTATGTAGGGATAGGTCTTGTCGTCCTTTAAAAGAGTATTGTACTTGGGATTATGCTCCTTTATCAGATTATTCTCAAGTACCAGAGCCTCCAGCTCAGAGCCGGTTACCACATATTCAAACCAGGCTATGTGCTCCACCATCTGCCTGATCTTTACGGATTTGTTCGTGCTCTCCCTGAAATATGAGCGCACCCTGTTCCGAAGGATAACGGCCTTTCCCACGTAGATGATATTATCCTGTGCATCGTGCATTATATATACGCCGGGCTTTGCCGGGAGCTTGCCGAGCTCTTCTTCTATATTGAAATCCGTCATTGGCCGTTATCATCCGAAGGAGTATCTACCAGAGTAAAATTAGGGACCGCGGCGGAAGGCTCATCCGTCTCAGGAGAAGCCGCCTTATCCTCACCGTGCGGCGCCTCCCCGCTCTCCCGGGGTATTTCCGTGTCGTTATCCGTATCCGCAGGCGTTACCGTTGCCACAGCCGCAACCACGTCCTTACCCGTTTCCGCAATCGTATCAGCTGCCGTTACTGCTGCCGTACCCGTAGCCGCGTCCTTACCCGTTTTCGCAGTATTATCCGCCGCCATTACCACAGCTGTATCTGCATCCATTACCGCTGCTGTATCCTTACCCGTTTCCACAACTGTATCCGCAGCCGTTACCACATCTGGTTCCTCAACCGCGTCCTTCCCCGTCTCCGGAGTCACACCCTC
>JAEEGL013860964.1_pt1 | contig 11855 bp, 12 predicted proteins | sample 9134231 | NCBI WGS metagenome assembly JAEEGL01 (sample SAMN16246548, study PRJNA631951) | gut metagenome | biome: gut microbiome; feature: rumen; material: fiber-attached | host: Bos | place: Iran: Karaj | collected 2018-10 | reverse complement strand
GTGGTAGTCAATAAGAACGCCGTCATAGGCACGGGACAGTACCCCAACCTGAAGGACGACATGTACTACCTCGAGAAGGACGAGATGTTCCTCAACCCCACGGCGGAGGTCCCTGTAACCAACCTGCTGCAGGACGAGATCCTGGAGAAGTCGCAGCTGCCCATCTACTACACCGCGTACCTGCCTTCCTTCAGGCGCGAGGTCGGGAAGCATGCAGACACCAAGGGGATCATAAGAGTCCACGAGTTCACCAAGGTCGAGACGGTCAACTTCGTCCCCCCCGAGAACTCCTACGCCAGGCTGGAGGAGCTGAGGAAGAACGCGGAGGACCTCATAACCGGCCTCGGGCTGCCCTACAGGGTGCTGCTGCTGTGCACCGGCGACATGAGCTTCTCCTGCTCCAAATGCTACGACCTGGAGCTCTACGCGCCGGGGAAGGACGCCTGGCTCGAGGCCTCGTCCTGCTCCAACTTCACCGACTTCCAGGCCAGGAGGGCCAGGATCAAGTACAGGCCGGAGCCTCACCTGAAGAGCGAGTTCGTCCACACCCTCAACGGGTCCGGGCTGGCGCTCCCCAGGACCATGGTGGCCGTTCTGGAGAACTACCAGAACAAGGACGGCACCGTGACCATACCCGAGGTCCTTAGGCCGTACATGAGGGGCCAGGAGACCATCGGCAGACGCTGAGTCAGATCTCGAGACCGTCCAGGCCTTCCACCAAACCCTTTACATCGAAACCCTTTCTCGAGAGCAGCTTCTCCCTGACAGCCTTTTCCCCCTCGGTGAGGGAGTGGGACGTGACTCCGTAGCGGCGGGAGATCATCGCCTCCATGTATGCCGCCAGCATGTCGCAGGTCTTTATCTGGTACCCCTTGCGCCTGCCGAACTCGCCGTCCTCGTCCGAGAACGGGTCGAAGACCATGAAGCGGAACTCGTCCCTGAACTCGGGGCTCAGGAGGGGCATTATGGTGACTTCCATCTGATCATGCTCGTACTCCGACAGTATCCCCTCGAGCCCGTCTATGCTCGTCTTGATCGGGGAGATCACGTCCTTAGTCAGGACCTCGGGGAGGTCGTGGAACAGGGCTGTGTAGAAGTCGTTGTAGACGGTCCTGTCGTCCTCGCAGTCGTCTATGTCCGCGAGGTAAACGGCGTCGGCCACCATCAGGGAGTGTCCCAGCACGGTGGTCCGAGGTATGCGGGGGGTCCTCGCCCAGCGCTGCTGGAAGCGGAGCTGCCCCACGAGGTCTATGAAGTCGAACGCCCCGCCTGCGGCCATGATCTCGCTCACTCCCCTCAGGTGGATGTACTGCCCTATCTGCTCGGCTATCTCCCTGCGGGTACGGTCTATGCCGTACAGCGAGCGGTTGGACTCGTATATCAACTCGAACTCCCAGCGAGTCGCCAGGTAGTGCGCGGCGCGGACTATGTCGTCCTCCAGCGAGCCGTCGTCCGATTCGAGGTACTTCCTGAAGCGTTCGAGGAGGGCGGGATGGAAGTCCGGGACCAGGCGCGCGACCTCCGAGAGCACGAACTCGTTGACCTGCTCCGCCCTCTCCGAGGTTATCCTGTAGAACACCTGGGGCTTCAGGTCCGTGAGCACCGACCTCTGGATGAACGAGAACATCGTGTGCGCGATGACGGCCCTCCAGTCGACCTTCCTGCCCGCGCGCTCCTCCGACTTGCCTAGGAGCCACGCTATGGCCGCCTTGTGAGCCTGCTTGTCCAGCTCGGTGAGGTCCACCGGAAGGATATGGTCGTTACACATGTGAATGTTGGCCGACTAGAAGAAGAGGGACAGGATATGGGGGTTGAGGGCCGGCAAATCGGATCACCTGCGCCTGCCGCTCACGGATTTCCCGGCATCGGATTCCTTGGCCGCCTTTATGGTCAGGACATAGCCTGCGATCATGGCGGCCAGGCCGGCGATGAATATGTACGTGTCGTAGCCGCTCACGTTGAAGACGTAGTCGCACGTAGCCGCCAGCATTGCCGCGAAGCCTGCGACGGCCAGGACCAAAGGCAGGATGTTGCGCATGGACCACCATCGCATAACTATGATTTAAAAGAGGGGATGAACCCCTCGGAAGTTTCAGGAGCTGGCCTGGACCAGCCTGTTGATGACGAACTTGCGGTCCATGCTGGACAGGAAGAATCCCAGCCTGGGGCCGACGCTCTTCCCGATGAAGATCCTGTAGAGGGACTTGTAAGCCCCTTTGGTGCCGAGCGGGCTCTCCTTCGCGATGTCGGCTATGATCCCGTTGATCTCGTCCGCGTTCCAGCTGCAGTCGTTCATCCTCCTGACCAGGGCCTGGAAGAAGACCTTCTCGTTCATGGACAGGTCCAGATTGTCGGGAATCGTGTTGAGGACCGAGAACTTGACGTTGTCGGGAGCGAAGCCGTTGAGCCAGTACCTGACGCACTCGCATCTGCGCCACAGCCTCTTCAGCTCGTCGTCGGTGGCGCCGGTGAAGTCGATGTTCCTGGACAGGATCTCCAGCACCTCCTTGTAGTTGGAAGCCATCTGGACTATGCTGACGAGATGCCTGTAGGGGACCTGTATGGGCAGCTTGGCCGGGACGTGGTTGTGCTGGGCGATGACGTACGCGTCGACCAGGTTCATCTCGGATTCGGTGTACTCCTTGGTGAAGTACTTCTGCTCCACCCTGTCGTATTCGTCCGCGATGTCGAGGATCCCCATCCCGGAGTCGTAGTCTATGCTCCTGGACGGCTGGACCCTGAGGAAGAGGTAGTTCAAGACCTCCGGAGGCGTCATGTTTATCGCGTCCAGGCCCGTGACTGGGCAGCCCAGCGACTTGTGCATCTGCCCGACGCCCTTGAGCTGCACGAACTCGTAGGGGATGGGTATGGGCGCCTTTCCGCCGTATATCTCGGACACTATCCTCTTGCCGGAATCGTAAGACCCCCCTGCGGCCGCGTGGTCCTTCCCGAAAGGCTCCGCGGAGGTCCCGAATATCATCCACTTGGCAGGCCACTCCATCCTCCAGGTCAGCTTCCCCTCCCCGGACCTGATGTCGCAGACGCCGTGGTACCCGCACTGGCACTCGTACTCGACGGTAGGGAAGCTGTAGGTGTCGAACAGGGGCTTGGCGAACCTGCCGCAGTGCTCGCATACTGGGTTGTAGGGCGCATAGTTGGGGTCCGCGTCCTTCCCGGTGACCTCGTGCAGGATCTCTATGACCTCCTTCCTCTTCGTGAAGGCCTTGTCGATGCATTCGGTGAACGCTCCCTTGGCATAGAGGTCGTGGGTCCAGATGACCTCGCAGTTGACCTCCAGGCTGCCTACGGCATCGAGGAAGGGCTGAACGAAGTGGTGAGCGTAGTTATGATGCTTCCCGCAGGGGCAAGGAATCCGGGATATGGGCATGCCGACATACTTCTCGAACTCTTTGGGCAGGAAATCGTATCTTTTCCTGAGCGGATCGAAGGAATCTATGAGGTAGATGAGCCTGACCTCTTTGCCTTTGGCCTCCACGGCGCTGCGGACCGATTCCCCGGTGATGGCTTCCCTCAGGCTTCCCACATGGATGATGCCAGTGGGGCTGATGCCGGTCGCGATCAGCGGATGGTCGCAGCTATCGACGATTTCCTTTGCCACAACATCTGCCCAGTGCATGTGCATTCTAACCTCTTGGGGGCTATCTGCACATTATAAAAGACGTTTTCGGTGAAGTAATCGAGAAATGCTGGCAGCCGGCCCGATGCCCCGGTTCTGCCGCAACAAAACATTATATAAGCATCATAGAATGCAGTGCTATGGCAAAGAAAAACGACACGGGCTTCCAGTCCTCCGCAGGACTCATGAGGTACTTCGACACCGAAGACGACAAGGGGCTCAAGGTCAGCCCGAGGACTGTAATAGGCCTCGCCATCGCGATCACGGTCATCGTGCTCCTCGCCAACACCCTGGCTCCTCTCTGAGCTCAAACTGGAAGCATCGGGCGCTGCCCGTCTTTCTTCTTCCTTTCTTTTTCGCGTTCCGATTCCGCGCCCGGCGTTCCGGCCTGGATGCCGCGACTCGGACACCGCTGTGGCAAAAAAATGAAACGGAGGGGAGCTCCCCTCCTATGTTTGGTCCTCACATCCGGTCTTCGCCGAGGATGACGTACTCTTCCTGGTACTTCTTCCTGAACAGCTTGGAGAGGATCGGAGGCGCTATTATCGTCGTGGCCACGGACATCAGGACGACCACCGCGTAAAGCTCCGCGGACATCGCTCCGCTGGCTAGGCCTATCGAGGCGACGATTATTCCGACCTCGCCCCTGGGCATCATCCCCACACCGATGATGTTCATGCCCTGCTTGTCGAGGGCCTTGTCGCCGATCTTGGCTCCGAACCCGCATCCTATGTACTTGGTTATGAGGGCGACCACTATTATCAGCGCGGCCAGCATGATCACGGTCGTGTCCGTGAGCGTGGAGATGTCCACCTGCAGACCTACGTTGATGAAGAAGAAGGAGATGAAGAACGTCGTTATTGACTCGATCTTGTGCTCCAAGTCCCACTCCCATGCGTACTCGGCGAACAGCATGCCTGCGAGGAATGCCCCTATGATTCCCGCCAGGCCGATGAACTCCGCGAAGGCGGCCATGGACAGGCAGACGATTATCGCCAGAACGAGCTTGTTCGCGGAATGGGGGATCTTGCCTGCGTTGACGGCGGCGTCGTGCCTCGCTTGGAAGTAGCCGTACAGCCTGGGTATGACGTGCTTGCAGATCAGGATGACGGCCACGACGAACACGACCGCTTGGAGGGTGATCGAGACTATGTCCACGATGGAGATCTCTCCGGTCCCTCCAGCCACTCCGTTGACGATCGCGAGGACGATCATGCCGAGGACGTCGTCTATGACCGCGGCGGCGATGATGATGCGGGCCTCGCGAGTGTCCATCAGCTTCATGTCCTTGATTATGCGAGCGGTGATTCCTACGGAGGTCGCGACCATCGCGGCGCCCAGGAACAGGGCGTGGTTCATGTTCCCGTCCGCTACCAGTATGATGGCGAGGCCGGCGACGAACGGAAGCAGGACTCCGAGCACGGCCGCGATGAGAGCCGCCTTTCCAGATCCCAGGAGGTCCTTCACCTTGGTCTCGAGCCCTACGGAGAACAGGAGGAATATGACCCCCAGCTCGGCGAAGGCCTCTATCACGTCGTATGTCCCGCTGCCTTCATGCGACCCCGACCCAGGTTCCGGGACGGCGATGTCGAGGATGGACATCAGCGACCAGTCGCCGAACGACAGATTGGCGATGACTATGCCTATGACGATCTCGCCTATCAGCCCCGGCAATCCGAACCTGCTGACGACGATGGAGCCGATACGCGAGAGAACGAACAGCACCGCCATCGTAAACAGCAGCTGCAACATTTCCATAGACCCACGTATCGTGCCTAGGTAGAATATCTTATCGGATGCTCGGACTTTGGCGCATAGGGAGCGGCAGGACTGCGGAATGCGGTAGAATGATGCTTGCTCGGCTCCTCTGCCGTCGCATAATGGAAGAAAAGCGGACCCGCCTCAGCGGACGGGCCCGATTTGGCCTTCAGCGTCCGAAGTTGAAGAAGACGCCGTCGTCGCCGTAGCCGTCCCCTCCGAAGAGGAACACGACCTGGCATTCGTCCTTGATGCTGGCGTACACGGACTCCTCGATCCCGTCGGCGGGAATGGCTTCCACGTCCTCCTCGACCGGGTCGTCGTCGATCAGATCGGGGATGGTGAGGCGCATGACGCCCTCGACCTCGTCGGCTATCTGGATCGGCTCCAGGACGAACCTGCGGACCCTGGGGACCACCTTCGCGGAGGACTTGACCGAGTTGGCCATGATGCTGTTGAGGGAGGGGCCGGCCTCCTTCTTGCCTTCCTCCGCTTCCTTGGTCACCGTGTATCCGGGAACGGCCCTCTTCTTCTGGAGGGGCTTCCTCTTCGGGGCCGGCTCGACGGGAACGCTCACAAGGTTTCCGCCGGTGAACCTGAGAGGCCTGCTGACGGTCGGATTGCTTATGCTCGAATAGCTGTCGTCCAGCAGGACGGGCTTCCTCTTCGATTCGGAGGTAGGCACGCCCTTGGGCATGGAGACCGTGGCGGTCATGTCCCCGGTCACGGTCTTCGACCCGGCGGCCCCCATCATGCCGATACCGGACGGAACGGCGCCGCCCACGGCTGGGACATCTTCGTCGGCGGGCAGGGCGTCGAGAGCCCCTTCCGGAATGTCGACGGCCGACGGCTTGGTCAGCGATTCGACTACGACCGCGTTGTCTATCCTGGCAGTGACTATGGGCTCTGGCTTCGCGACGGCGACGTCGTCCGCCATGGCCTGCTGGGGAGCCGCATCCGCGTCCCTCGCGATGTCCGCGATGGCTCTGGAGATCACGACGTCCTTGCCGTTCGTCAGCTCCATGACGATTCCGCGCTCAGGAACATCATACGGCTCGACCTGCATGGCCTCCGGGACGACGACGATCGCGCGCTCCATCGGAATGACCTGTTCGAGCTCATCGTCCAGAGGCTCGTCCGGGACGATCGCTTTCGGCAGCTTCTTGACGACGGTCTCGCCCCAGTTAGGAACGCCCGGCTCGGACGCACCTATGCCTTTCATGGACTGGCTGGCTGTCGGGCGAGCGGTCCGGCCTGCTGTCAGGGCCGTTCCCGCATAGATTGCGGAGACGCCCGTCTTCCGAGAAGGCGAAGAGGCCTTCGTCACGGTGACTGGCGCTTTCTTCACTTCGACAGGCTCTGGATCCTTGTCATTGATCTTTGTCGTTCCCATGCCGAAACGGTCGAAACCTGTGTCTATCATGACGTCGTCGACGTCGATGCCGTCTGCGACGACCTCTTCCAGATTCGTCTGGGCCCCGGTGCCGCCAAGGCCCCCGGCGGTGCCGTAGCCTTCCCCGAGGTCCCTCAGAGGCCCGAAATGCTCCGAGCTGGACGGCTCCTCGGCCGGATCGTAGTCCTCGCCCGCGACAGGAACGGGAACATATTTGTTGCCGTTGTTGTCGACGGACGTCTCGCTTTTTGTCACGTTGGGAATCTGAGGCTCGTACTTTGTATTGCAGCAGTACGCCTCGTCTATGCCCGGAGCCACGAAAATCTTGACGCCGCCGGACTCGATGACCTCGTAGTCCTCCTCGTTACCGAGATCGCGACCGCTAGGGCTTCCCGACGAGATACGAATACGCTTTATGCTGTCCACTACGGAGCTAATGCCCCGCAACAGACGGCTGTCTGCATCCCCCTTCTGTTTCGTGATATCCCTTCCCGGCTAGCCTATCGTCCTTATTATTATTAAAATGTCCGACTGCTTTCCTGAGGTCTCCTGATGCGACAGGGTCAGCCGCGCACGAATCTCATGTAGTCGGCCTTGCCCTCGGCTCTGACGTCGTTCAGCATCTCGCGCAGCTCCGGCGCCTCGCAGGAGACGATCATCACCTCGAGGCACTTGTGGTTCCTGAGATGCGTGTGCATCTGGGTCTTGATGGAAGTCTCATGTTTGGCCTGCAGGCGTATCATCCACGGATCGTCGTGGTTGCCGCGGACTATTATGAGCACCCCCTCGACCAGGCCTTCGAACGACTCCTCCTCCTTTATGTCCGACATGGCGGCGTTCAGCGATGCGCGGATCGCCTCCGACCTTCCGCTGAGCCCGTACGTCTTCTGTATCTTTGCCAAAGCCTGCATGTTGTCGTCGTTCAACGACACGCTCACGATCCCCATGGTCGCACCTTATTAACATTCAAGCCTGAATCCTTCAATATTTATTAACTATTCTGCAATGTTTTAATAATAAAACCGCTAAACCAGTAAATCATGGACTCAACAGTAATATTCTTGGCTTATGCGGTCATCCTGCTCGCCTGCTCCATGGCGGGAGCGCTCCTGCCGAGGGTAGGACATCTCGGCGAAAGGCATGCGCATCTGCTGGTGGCGCTCAGCTCGGGGATTTTCCTGGGGCTTCTCTTCCTGATGCTGCTCCCGGAAGCCGTAGAGGAGACCGAGCATGGGGGTTTCGACACACATTATGCGATGTACGCGCTCCTCGGAGGGTTCGTGCTGATCCTCTGCGTCGACTTCTTCGTCAAGGGCGACTGCGCCGAAGGGCATTCCCACGGCATAGCGTCGTTCTCGTCGCTGGCAGGACTTTCGGTGCACGCGGTCTGCGACGGCATGGCCCTGGCCGCGACATTCCTGGCGGGCGAGGAGGTGGGGCTCATGGCGACAGCCGGGATGTGCATACACAAGTTCGTCGTCCTGTTCTCCCTGTCCTCGAGCATGCTCATGATCGAAGACAACAAGTCCAGGATCCTCAAGAAGCTGTTCGGGTTCTCTCTGATCACCCCTATAGCCGGCCTCGTGTTCATGCTGTTCCTGGACGGCATCGACATCGACCAGTATTCGGGGCTGCCCCTCTCGTTCGCCGCCGGAACCTTCATGTACGTGGCCATAGCGCACATGCTGCCTGACGCCCTCCACGAGGGTAGGGACGCGAAGACCATAGCCGCGATAATCGCCGGGATCCTCCTGATGCTGGCGATCTCGCTTGTGTTCCCGCACGAGCACCTGGCCTGACGCCAGGGGACCGGACGGCGCTGCCAGAGTCGGCTATCGACCGAAAGCGGCGGCGCCAGTCACGGATAAATACCGGCCATACACATGACGCGGCATGGACCTTCTCCGGGACGAGATAGAGTCTCTCCGCAGGAAATGCATCGGCTGCGGAAAATGCTCCAAGGTGTGCCCTTCGCTCAAGCATGGGGGATGCGACCCGATGGAGATAATGGTGGGCAACGACGAGGGCGTAGTGCACTGCATAGGCTGCGGGAACTGCTCCAGGGTGTGCCGCAGGAGCGACCCTTTCACCGTCATGAGAGACCTGCAGTGCCTGGTCAGAGGAGTCCACGTCTCCGACGCCTTCAGGAAGACCGGGTACGCCATGCTGCCGCCGGATCCCCCGTCTTGCGACGACCTCGTCCCTGAATGGACGGGGGACGGAGCCCTCGTCATGCCGGGCTGCATAGTCAAGTGCAAGGCGCCGTATGTCGAATACGCCACTGCGACGGCCATGAAGGCCATGGGGATAGGATGCTCGGAGCTGCCCGGGAACACGTGCTGCATGCACCCCGTCCAGTTCCGCGAGATGACCGAGCTGGACCGCCGCGAGTACAAGCTCTCCATGGGGAGCGCGGCCGAGGGCAGGGACCTGGTGGCCCTGTGCGCTGGATGCAGCGAGGAGCTCCAGTCTTCGGGAGTGGACGCGACCCACATCATCCCGTTCCTCCATCGCCACAAAGACTCCCTTCCGAAGCTCGACAGGCCTCTGAAGGTCGCGCTGGAGCCTGGCTGCTCCGCCGCCGTCTTCGCCAAGGAGATGAGGGAGGTGGCGGAAGCGCTCGGATGCGAAGTGGTCAACCGCAAGCACGGATGCTGCGGGAAGTACTCGGACGTCTCGGACAGCCTGATGGAAGAGCGGGAGTCGGAATGCAAAGGCGCGGACGTCATCGTTGTGGGATGCCCTATGTGCCTGGTGAGGTACGACGACCACCCCGGAGGGCTGCCCGCAATCCACGTGTCGGAGCTGGTGGCCTTGGCCTCGGGGGACGCCTCCACGCTGGAGCGCCACAAAATCGTTCTCAAGACGCAGTGAGACGTGGGCCTTCGTTCCGGATGAATGGAAATCATTAAATATTAAAACTCAATCTCACGTTTGTTGCTCATGTGGTGTAGCGGCCAATCATGAAGCCCTCTCGAGGCTTCAACACGGGTTCGAATCCCGTCGTGAGCACCATTCTTCCTTTATTTTGATTCGTGTTATTCTGTCATGACAGCCCATGCTCTCTGGCGTGGCGTGCGACATATGATATCCCCGCATGCAATCCGCTGCGGCATGAAGATCGTGCTGTACATGAAGGACCTCGAGTGCCAGGAATGCGCCGACAAGATCGAGGCCCACATCCAGAGGTTCCCGGGGGTCAACGGAGCCTGCCTCATGATGGTGACCAAGAGGTTCATCATAGACTGCGAGGAGGACAAGGTGGACGAGGTGGTCGCCGAGGTCGAGAGAAGCGCCGCCAAGGCCCAAGGGAACGTGACCGTCAAAAGGGTCCAGCGAGGTTCACACCCCTTCAAATCCGCCGACTGAGCGATGCATTTATATCGTCAGGCCCGAGGATGGCCCCTGCGATAACATGAAGATAGCTGTGGCTTACGACAACGGAGAGGTCTTCCAGCACTTCGGGAGGACGGAGAGCTTCAAGATATACGACGTCGAGGACGGCAAGGTCGTCTCCTCGAAAGTGGTCGGGAACGGAGGGCAGTCCCACGGCGGACTCGTCCAGGTGCTCCTGGAGAACAAGGTGGACACCTTCATCTGCGGGGGGATCGGAGGAGGCGCCAGGCAGATGATCGAAAGCTACGGGATAAGGCTGCTCCCCGGCGCCAGCGGAAGCGCGGACGCATGCGTGGACGCCCTCCTGAACGGCAGCCTGGACTACGACCCCGAAACGGAATGCCACCATCACGAGGGCGGAAGCCACTCCTGCAGCTGCGGCCGCCACGACTGAGTCAGAACTCGTCTGGGCGAACCGGCTGGAGCCTCTTGTGCTCCATCGACTCGACCTGCGCGCGGATTCCTGCGACGACGCCCTTCGGGATCCCCGTGTCCGCCTCTATCTGCGCGTCGGTCCTGTCCTGCTCCATCGAATACAGTATCCTGTCCAGGTCTGCGTATTTTATCCCCATGTCAGACTCGTCCGTCTGGCCCTCCCAGAGCCCTGCGGACGGGGGCTTGGCGATTATGGCCTCCGGTATCCCTATCATGGCGGCGATCTGGCGGACCTCCGTCTTGTACATGTTGGCCAAGGGGGTCACGTCGCAGGCCCCGTCGCCGAATTTAGTGAAGTACCCCATCATTATCTCGCTCTGGTTGGACGTCCCCATCACGATGCTGTTCCTCTTCTTGGCGAGGTTGTAGAGGACGATCATCCTGCACCTGGCAGAGACGTTGCCTCTCTCGAGAGGGGTCTCCTTCCCGCTCAGGAGGACCGCCATGAGGGCGTCCACGGCTGGCTGGATGTCGATGACCTTGTACTCCGTCCCGAAGGCGCTGCAGAGCTCCGCTGTGGTCTTGTAGTCCTCGGCAGGCGTCACGCGGGAGGGCATGAACACGTTCAAGACCTTCTCCGGGCCGATGGCGTCGACGCAGAGCTTGGTCACCACGGCGGAGTCGATACCCCCGCTTATGCCTATGACGACCCCGTCGCAGCCGATCCTCTTCACAGTCTCCCTGATGAAATCCAGTATCCCTTGGACGTCCTCCGCGGTTATGTTTGGTATGCTGACTCCTGCCATCGCACCGTTATCGGAACACGGTCATATAAGATGTCCGCAGGAGCGGGATTTATACCGCCCAGACGATTCCCGGCCATGATTATGAGACTTGGCGTCTGCCAGCTGGCGCCGGCCGCGGGAGACCCCTCCAGGAACGCTGAGACCGTCTGCCGGCTGCTGGACGAATGCGATGCCGAGGTCCTGGTGTTCCCCGAATCCTTCATGACCGGGTACGGGGCGGACCTCGCCGGGATCAGGGAGGAGACGGAGAACGCAATCTCGATGGTCTCCGACAAGTGCCGCGAGACCGGGAAGGCCGTGTCGGTAGGGTCCCCACGCTGGTCCGGCGATTCCGTCCGCAACAGCATGCTGTTCCTCTCTCCGGACGGGGACGCGTTCTACGACAAGTCCCATCTGGCCAGGTTCGGGGTGTATTCGGAGGACGGCTTCGAGGAGGGGCAAGGCCCGGGCATGGGCACGTACCGCGGGGTCCTGTTCGGCATGTGCGTTT
>JAEEGL013184259.1_pt1 | contig 11855 bp, 10 predicted proteins | sample 9134231 | NCBI WGS metagenome assembly JAEEGL01 (sample SAMN16246548, study PRJNA631951) | gut metagenome | biome: gut microbiome; feature: rumen; material: fiber-attached | host: Bos | place: Iran: Karaj | collected 2018-10 | reverse complement strand
CGACAGCTCGGATGCCGATACCACAACATCTTACGAAGCAGAGCTTAAAGAACTCAATAGACTGAAAGATTATTATGAACATGAGCTTGAAGCATACGAGACGGCAAAAGAGGCAACTGCGATTGAGATCGCGAAGTTTAGTCAAAGAAAAGAAGCGCTTGCGTCGGAGCTCACGAGACTGCAATCTCTCGGAGAAGACACGGGGACTGTCGAACAGGAGTTAAAAGGCGTAGAGGAAAGCATAGACAAGCAGAAGATAATGCTTGAAACATACAGTTCAGAATGCGAACAGACGTATGACAAGCTTGGCGCGGTCAAATTGGAAATCACGAAGATAGAAGCCGAGATGAAAAAGCATATATTCTTTGAGTTCGGCGGCGATGAAACGGAAGTAACCGCAGAAACTACAGTAATTATGAATATTCCGGACGATGCCTCAAGAAACGGCTATTACGAAGGCGAAGAAGCTCTCGATATCCTGAAACAGTACGCGGGCGAGGACTACTGCTTCCCCCTTGAAAACTGGACGAAAGACGTTATAAACTACCGCACGCGCGACGAATGGACAGTCGATACAAGCACAGACTACCGTTTCAATATTCCCGCCGAGGAGGGCGAGTCGATACTCGCGGTAACGGGCGGTACCGTGATCGAGACAAACCCGGAGAATGTTCCCGGACAGGGCGAGGGTATTTACATCACGATACAGGCTGCCGACGGCAGGAAGTGGAGATACAGCCACCTTAGCGACATTTACGTCAGCGAGGGCGATATAGTCAAAGCTGGTAGCAGAATCGCCGCGGTCGGAGCGACGGGTTGGTGTACGGGTCCGCTTGTGTGCATATCATTCCCCGACAGTGAGGTCATTGACCCTGCGGTAACAACCGAATAACAGCAAACCCCGTATCGCATAAACAACGGTACGGGGTGTTGATTTGTATATGAGAAAGGCTGCTATTAAGCAGATTTGGGTTGTCGTCTATGCTCGCCGATGTTTTGTTATCAGTTTATCGGATAATTCTGACGGAAGAAGTTATCAGCAGCGTTCTCGTAAGTTTCCGAGCCTTTGAAGTAGTTTCGCATATAGTACGGCAGATAGTCGATAACGAGATACGCGTCCTTCGGCTGCAACGGAAGCGCGAAAGAATTCACAGAGCTGATATAAGCCCTGACTATATCTTCCCCGGAAACGACTGAGAACTTGCCGAGACCGGTCGTGCAGCGCTTGTCATTGCTGAATTTTATGAGATCTTCAACGCCGATGTTCGGTATCATATCATGCGTGGTCAGCGCCAACTCATACAGCGTAACCTCGTCGCAGGTGAGCGTTTTCACAATCTTCGCGGCAAGCTCCTTGTTTCTGCAGGTCTTTGATACACAGATGTAATACCCGCCCCAGTAGCAGTCCTGCGGGGGAAATGTAACCGACCACTCATCGCCCGACATTATGTATTCCCCGAGTGCCCACAGTGGCAGGATATCCCCGAAGCATTTTCCGTTTGCGGTATGCTCATTGAGCCATTCGCCTGACCACGACTCATACCCGGGAGTATATCCCTTGTCGTAGAATTTTTTGGATAGCTTTATCCAGTCGGTGACACCAAAGCCGAAGTCCTTATTGTCGGGGAAGGTGAGCTCATCGAGCTCCTCTATGTTCTGCACGAACGCTCGCAGCATGATATCGGTATTCGGCACCATACAGTAGCCCTTCTGCTTCATTTTGTCCGCCGTTTCTGTGAATTTATCCCAGCCCTCTATCGCACTGTACACGTCATACGGGTCATCCGTGCCGAGCACCTCCCGCGCTATATCCTTGCGGAAAACGAACGCGCAGTTGCAGATACCGGGCGTGAAAGCTGCGGTATCTCCGCCGGAGTTAGACCCGACACGCTTTGTATAGGCTGTCATATCGCTGATATCTGCTGTTATGCCAAGCTCCTCGGCGGTCATTGCAAAATCAATGAAATCGGAAATCTGCTCGGGTTCGAGAACAAAGATATCGGGCACGTCGTATCGATCTTCATAGAAAGCGCCGTAGAGAAAGTTGTTGTATGCGCTGTCGCGTGCGTCGATGCCGTTTATCTCGTACTGTCCTTTCAGCGCTCCTATCGCTTCGATATCGCTGTGATCTTCGAGCATACTTGTAAAGTCGTTGTACTGAGGCGCGGCTATGGTGAGCGGCTCGCTGCTGACCATAGCCCTTTCAAGTGTGGCTGCAATATCGGAAACATTGGCGGCATCGCCCTTTTCAAGCTCCGGATAGGTCGCGACGACATAGCCGTCCTGTATATGTGTATTGAAGTTTTCATCTTCCCACGGGAATACACCGCCGAGATAGTCATTCAGACCGGGCAGTTTCGCGTCAACGTCCGGATTGTCTGCTCTCACCACGGTAACGCCGACGGGCGAGCTGTTGTTGTACGCTTTCCAGAACCACACCTCGGTGTATGTATCATCGATATTTCTGAATGTGCTGTTTCTGATACCGTCAGAGAACATTTTTTTCAGCGCGTCGGTATCCTCCCCGCAGGCGTCAACGATCGTGAGATTGCCGTTACGGTCGTAGTACAGCCGTATCTTTATCGGTTCTCCGGAGCTTATGGCACCGGCATCTGCGCAGGTGTAGATGCTGTACGCAGAAGTGCTGGCGTAGTAGCCCGACTTTCCGTCATAGCGGGAATATTTCTCTTTCAGGGAACGCTCATTCTCGATCTTCTTCATCTCATCGGAAAGCGAGTCGAGCAGACCCTTTCCGAGTGCGGAGAAGTCGCCGTCGAGCTTCTTCAGCGCCGCATCGCTCTCTATCTTCCCGTAGAGATAGCTGTACAGGTCGTAGCCCATTTCGGAAGCCTCGGCGGGCTCCTTTACGGGGTCGATGTATGTGCAGCCCGCAGGTGCAGCAGGGATAACGCCGCCCGGCTTCATATCCACATTCACAGCCAGCGAGCCGTATCTGTCATGCGACAGCCCGACACTGCTCCTGCATCCGCTGCCGTCGGGCTTGCACGAGAACGTCAGTTTTGTGCCGAGCAATGCCTCTGTCTGCTTGTTCTCCGTCCGCAGAAAGGTGTCTCTCAGCGTGGGAGTGTCCTTAAGGTACAGCGTGCAGCTGCCCGCGAACATCTTCTTGTCAAACGCGTGGAATGTATGTATATCACTGTAGTCGATGCAGATCGTGATATCCTTGTCGTATGTTCCGTCCGGGTATATCGAGAGCTCTGCGCTGCCGGACTTGTTGTCGCTCTTTGCAGCGTCAATCTCGGCATAGGTCTTGCCGCCTGCTGACAGCCTGATGATCGCGGTTTTGCCGTTATCGAGACTTGTCAGCGAGAACAGCTCAGTACCGCCCTGTGTCAGCGTGTATTTCACACCGAGGGGCTTGTTCTGCGCGGTGACGTAGCTTTCCGACACGAAGAAGACATCGGAATACTTTTCGGGGCTCTCCCTGTAATTTTTCATGCCGTCGCGCAGAGTCTCGGCTAACATCTTTGACGCGGTCTTGCCGTCATTGGAAAAGATCGGAAACATCTCGTCAAGAGTGTCGTCGTTCTCAAACACGTCCGCGAACTTTTCAAGTATTTTCACAATGCCGTCAGCGTCGAATTTCACGGTTATTACGGTGCATTTTTCTACCGTTTCGCCGAAAGACACCGCGCCGTCATCGTAGTTTATGACCGCGTACTCGTAGCAGTCGTAGTACGCTTTTTTCAGCTCTGTGTAAAGCTTTCTGAGCTTTTCGGGATCGAACTTTCCGCGCGCCGTGTATCTGTAGCCGCCAACGTTCTCCTCGATCTCATTTTTTGACGGGAGCTTCATCTTTATGGCGCGTTTGCTCGCTTCCGGCAGGTAAACGGTCAGATCGCCGTCCTCGCTGAGCTGCATCAGCGTACCGACAAAGTACGCACCGTTCTTGTCTGCGTTCATTGAGATATTGAGCGCACCGCTCACTTCCGCAAACGACAGAGACAGCCCGGACGTGTTCGCCGCGTCAGCGAAGTCACCGATGTACGGTTTCAGCTCGGGCTTGTCAAGAAGCTCCGCGATATCGGCGGAGAGCTGCGCATCGGCAGTGACCGTTATTGCAGCGCCTTCCTTGCCGAAAGCTTCCAGCAGATCATAGTAACGATAATAGCTCTGTGCAGTTAAGACAGTGCTGACATCGTACTTATCGTAGATCGATTCACCGTCATCGTCATATCTTAAACCCGAACCGGCGCTTATTGATGTGAATGCGCCTACGATATTGCCGACATATCCGGATGAAGCTTGCACAGCGGTCTCGGCAATGCCCGTGTAATCAGCAAACTCCGATGCGACATAGCCCGAATTGACGGACTTTGCGTACTCGATGTCACCCATGAATGTGCGCATGACGGCGCCGGTCGCCAGAGAGTACGTCAGCACTCCCGCACCTATCAGAGCAGCTCCGCCGCATCCCAGTCCGACAGCAAGACCTCTCTTGCTCTTTTTCTTTTTAGGAGACATCGGAGCAGGGAACTGGTCCGTATGCACAGACTCTGCGAGTGGTTGTTCCTGCCCGGACTCAATGTGACTTGATATATCCGCCTGCGTGAAAGACGTCACCTGTTCCGGCTTACTTACGCATGTGCCACATTCCGGACAGAATACTGCTTCTTCGGGGACTTTGCTGCCGCAGTTACTGCAAAACATAGTTTGTTCCTCCTTTAATACACAAGCTCTTTACCTTTCCGGACTTGATTTCGGAGAGCTTGTCTGTTTTAGTGATGATACACAGAAATACCTTGTGAATGGCATTCTCTGTGTCATGTTTGGTTTTCGGCACATCAAACGCCGTGCAGTACATTGTCTGCTTCTGATCTATGTATATCAGCTCAACCATACTTCGCTGTTTTTCGAACTTGACAATTGAAGTATATACCAAAAGCAAGATATCATTTCAGTAAAATGTAGAAGTTTCATAAAACTTCTCTACAGTATATAACGAACGAAAGACCAAAACGTAACATGTAAAAACGGATTTTTTTCAAAAAACAGAAAAATTGTCGAAAATGTACAAACTACCGTGAGACTTTGTGTGCATTTTGCTGACGAAATAAAACGCACAACCTTCTAACGAAAGCTGTGCGCATAAACCATTGCAGCAGAGATAAAGTGCCGTTCTCGTCGCACTCCGCAAGCACCTGTGAAAGCGCTCCGTTTGTATCGACAAGATAATATGTGGTGGATATTTCGCCTATCTTCGCAATGCGATTTCCTGCAAAGTCGTAGGCGTATTCCTCAACATTTACCTGCTGACCGCTCTGAACTGTCGCTCTTATGAGTTTGTTCCGCGCGTCGTAGGTATAGGTTGTGGTCTGTTCGCATTTTCAAAGTCTTTCTTTTAATTCAGTCTTATCTATACGAAAATGCAAACAAATAAACCAAACCTGTCGCTAAAAATAGTATACTTGATCAACCAAGTCTGATATTACAGATTCGTCATTAGTTGGAAGCAGAACTATACCACCATCTTCTTTAATTAATTTTACCCACCTTTTTATTGCAAGTTCATAATAACTACTCCATGTCTCTCTAGAAAAATAGTTCGAGCAAAAAATCTTTCTGCCAAATGCATAGGATATGGCTATTGAAGCTCGCCATCGTTCATTGCCCAAATACTTAAAGGGTCTATCTATTCTTTCAGGAGACAGCTCAAATTTTTGGACAATATCATTTAATTTATATGAACTATGCGATTGTTTCAACCCATTGCTAATTGTTTTTTTTAGCGAATAATGAGAATTGAATAAAGGAAACAAATCATTATGCGGATGCCCTATATAACAGCTTATTTCACGTAAATCTTTAAGGTGTAAAACCTTATCGTCCAGGATGAACTCACATTTGTCGATTTTGGCATTTCCTGTTAAAACATAAGATAATGCATGATTTCCAGACCCCAAATTACCAATAAGTCCATAAATTCCCGGAAAAATAAAACTATACTTACCTTTCGGAAGAATGTCCCGCCTAATCTTTTCTCCCATAACTTTATAACTTATAACTGTAGGCTCCGTTTTAACTGTTAAAACCAAATAATCGCCTCCTCAATAGAATATACCCACTATCCTTACTTTTATAGGTCCTGGTGTCACAGACCTAACAGGTTGACACATCCAAATGTTATTTAAATCATTCTTTTTATAATACATGGTTTCATCTTCATTATAAAACGCAGGGTCATTCTCAAATGCCATTTGTGTTTCAAATGCAATTATTACTTCATAATCACGTGCACCAGATGCTTTTAAAGCGTCCTTATTGGGATAATTTTTCCAAGCATAAACATAACCGCCCTCTGCACTTGATCCTTTTAATGTTCCAGATTCCAATATTAAAATTGCATTTTCAAAAGATGTAGCATGATAATACACTTGTCCGTGATCATCTTTCTTCCACGGTTCATCTTTTTCGTCAGCATTATCTGTCGAGTCATCGATTGAAGAAATAATAATGTTTTGGCCGATAGTAAGAGGCGTTGACGTTCCTCGTCCTAATCCCTCGCTCCAACCTAAAACATCATCGTAACCAATAACCCAATTGGGTTGCAAATCGTTTTGTAACGAGCCTAACCAATCAGTAATATTATTTAAATTAGGCAAAATCGTAGCAGCCAGTATAGTCATGCAAGCCATGCCCACTACAAGTTTGTTTATATCAGCTGCTTCGTATCCACTCGGATCTGAATACATCACCGGATTAGCGTTAGCATACAGATACTTATGAAGGCTCAAAGGCTCAAACACACTACCCGCATACTCATCCATGGTTATAAACGTTCCGGTAGCAGGATTCATGTACCTTGCACGTAGATAGTAAAGCCCTGTGAAGCTGTCGTACTGTTCTCCTCTGTAGAGGAAGTCGTTCTTTGTGCTGCCTGTGCTTGCTGTAAGATTTCCGAATGCGTCAAATGTATAAGTGTCGGTGATCTCGCCGTCTTCATTCGCAAGCATACGTACGGAATCGCTGCCGTCATAGAGGTAGTACGATATTGCGCCGCTTCTCTCCTGCGAGATAAGCTCGTCAGCTCTTGTATAATTGGTTGTCAAAGTGCCGTTCTCGTCGTATTCCGCAAGCACCTGCGAAAGCGCTCCGTTTGTATCGACAAGATAATATGTGGTGGATATTTCACCTATCTTTGCAATGCGGTTTCCTGCAAAGTCGTAGGCGTATTCCTCAACATTCACCTGCTGACCGCTCTGAACAGTCGCTCTTATAAGCTTGTTCCGTGCGTCGTAGGTATATGTTTATTGTACTACAACAATAGCGTTGTTGTCAAGTATTTTTATGCAATGAGAATAATGTTGCAATTAACAGATTAATATCGTCCGATCTCCGATATCAAATTCGCAAAATAGTATAGGACTGACATTGAATGTCAATATCCAATGCGCACAAGCCCGAAAGATTGTGAGAATGATATAGTTTTTTAATAAGTATAGCATTCATACCCGCTGTTATCGCCGTAGCTATTCACCATTATCGTGCTTGCCTTTGCCGCGTCCTCAAATGATGTCAGCAGCTCATATTCCTGCTCTCCCGTCCCGACATTCGTTCCGACCGCGATCTTGCAGCGTATGCCGTTATCGTCGAGTAACTTCTTCGCTTCGGTGAGGTCGTCGTTCTTTGACGAGAGTACGGGCGTGTCAAGCTCACAGCCGAAGAAGTTCCGCAGGTCGGACAGCAGTTCGGCGGAGCAACCGCCCGGTGCGACGGAGTACACCTCCGGCTGATATATGCCGGAATAGTCGTAGAACATTCTCGCCTGCATCACTGCATGACCGCTGTTGTCATTTGCGCTCATCGCGGTAATCAATACAGTGTAGTACAGCATCTTTCTGTCCGGATCGTAGCACGGGTCGGAGACGGAGCAGTTTAAAACACGGTTGCCTTTTTCGTAGAAATCCACCATAGACTGCACGATATGGTCGCGGTCGGCGGGAGCGAAATACCGCGCGAGGTATTTTATTTCGGGCGAATAAATATAGTCGTCTTCTTTGTATGTCACGTTAGTACCGGTGCCAACATAGCTGTCGCTTATGTATTCTCCGAGAGGTCCGTCTGACGAAATAAACCTTTCAAGCTCGTTAAATTCATTGATGTCGGGAGTTTTTATCATATTATAGCATCTTATGAAATCTCCAAAAGCATTGTTGAGATAACCGAACGTTCTCAGGTCGTCCGAGCCGTACTCGGAGGAACAGCCGAAGCTGCCGAGATAACCTATATATTTACCATAATCGGTCTTGTTCAGACAGAAACTTATATTAACGCCCTGCCATTCATCGGCGTATGCGGGGTCGGTAAATTTGAACGATATATGTGAAGCGGGATAACCGCTTTGGTCATACCATGTATTTACATTGACGCTATCGAGCGTGAGCCCCTTAAACGCTTTATTGTACAGTTCTTTCAGATCTTGCTTGTCTTTCTCGACGATCTCGTCATAATTATCCCAGAACGATTTATCCGCATCTTCCACTTCATATGCAAGATAATCCGCGAACAGGTCTATGTCTCCAGTCGCGAAAGCGTCTGCAATACGCTGTGCCTCGAAGTTTTGTATGATCGTCTCGAAACTTATCCCGTACTCCCAGCGGATCATCTGACCCGCCGTGAGGTACGCGAGCGGCAATACAATGACCGCAAGCAGCATCGATAGTATTATCACCTTCAGACGGCTGCTTTTCAGCTTTTTATTGACCTTTTTGAACGGCTTTTGCTCGTCGTTGTCGGACAATTCCGCTACGGCAGGCAGTTCTACGTTCTCGGCGAATGCGCGGCAGCTCTCACATTCCGCGATATGCTCCTCAACGAGCGTGCGGCTCTCGTCGCTGCACAGGTTTTCCTTATATAACGGTATCAGGTCTTCAATGACGCTGCATGATACTTTGTCAGTCATTGTCCTCGTCCTCCTTTAACAGCTCGGTAAGCTTCTTCTTAGCACGGTAGTATGTTACTCTCGCCCAGTTCTCCGACTCTCCGAACACCGCGCCTATGTCCGAGAATTTCAGCTCCGCCAAAACCCGGAGCGTGAATATCTCGCGGTACGGCTCGTCCAGTTTATGCAGAGCCTTATGTATCTGCAATACCTGTTCCTTGCTGTCGAAGCTGTCCTCAAGCGAAGTTCCGTCAGCGATCTGTTCGGCATCATCGAGCGGGACAGTACGGTTCTCAGCGCGTTTCAGATAGTTGAAGTAATTGTTTTTCGCAATAGCGCAGAGGTAAGACTTAACGGAGCAGGTACCCTTGAATTTGTCGATATTTGTTATAGCTTTGAGCATTGTATCCTGCATGATGTCCATAGCGAGCGTTTCATTTCTGCACAGCCGCAGAATGAATTTATACAGGTCGTTCGCGTAAAGTCTGTATATTTCGTCAAATTCGCGCTCCATTATCTCACCCCCTTCACTTTATTAGACAACCCGGAGGCGGTTTTCGTTACAAGAAAAGTTGCACAAATATCAATACAATTATTTGTTGAGCCTGACCAAGTATATATTTATCAGTATATCAAAAACTGTAAGTATTTTCAAGTGCCTTAGCCGTCTTGTATCGGACAGTTCGCTGTAAGTGCGTTACATGGCTGTCCTTACGCATAAAAGGCACAATACGCTTGATAAATTCCGATCTTCCTGCCGAGCTTGTCTTTTGTCTTGCCTTTCTTTCCCGGTCTGCCGTATTCGATAACGAAATATTTGATACTCTGATTTATCTTGTCGTCGGAATATCCGGCGCGATATGAAACCTTGCGCGGTGCCGGTCGCCTGTTGTCCTTCCAAACAGAAAGGTCTTTTGCAAGAGAGCGGATCCCGTCCGAAGGAGCGCCGGAAAGTATGCGAGCCTGTTCGTCTTTCAGCTGTTCAGCGGCTTCATGCAGGACAGTATCCATGATCTCACCGCTGACGCTCTTTTCGAGGTTTGCGAGAGTCTTATCAAGCTCTGCTATCTGCCGGAGCATAGCGGCGTGATCCATTTCTATGAAATCTGCCATTATTCACCTCAAGGCATAAAAAATACCGCTCTGCATTCGCATGCAAAACGGTATTTGTGTTATTCTGTTGTTCGGTTACTTTTTTAATGCTGCCATTGTCGGATTTGCTTTGCGGAAAATGCTCTTTTGTTCGTCAGTAAAACTATCCCAATCTGACCAAAAATTATATACAGTTTCTCCGTCAAAGCTGAAAAGAAAAGGTCCTTTAGGCGTGATATCAAATCCGTTCTCATCAATTATATCAACATGATAAAGTATATCGTTGTCGTCGTCTTTATAGATATTGAAATGTTCGCCGTCTCTCAAGTATTCACTTTGCATAACCCTGATCACCTTTCTGCTGCTTGTCAGCAGCGATATTTAAGAAAACCGCTCCCGAAAGAGCGGTTATGCAAATCAATTCAATACTCCCTGTGCTTTAAGTTTCCGATATTCAGATTCCGAAATAACTTTGCACTTATAGGAATCAGGCAGTCTCATTTTTTCGTCCCAATTTTTCTGAGTCTCTTCGTCCCATTCTTCTTCATCCCATTCAATATCCTTTAAAGGATCGATTTTAATAGACAAATCTTTACTCATACTAACACCTCCAATTCCATTAGTGTTTCCGTGTTAGATATAACACGATAGGCATTGTTTTTATCAAATAAAAATTCTCTTTGATTAGGATATTTACTCAAAAGTTCAACATATGCGCCTTTAGAGCCTTTAGGTGCATATATTTTTGTGAGGAAGTCGTTTTTCGGAGCAGCGCCGGGCGTTGCAGATGAACTCATGAAAAACCCGGGTACTATTATCTCACCGACTTTTCTATCAGCAAAATAATTCTTGTCTGTTTTACGATAGCACTCAATGTTATGTTCTAAATTGAACTTTAGCAAGCCGTTTGTGATTTGCTGAGAGTAATAGTTTAATCTATCATTTTGAGGAGTTTCGTTACGGAGCATAGCGTTGAGCCTTGCAAAGAATTTATCGTCTTTAGGGTCGCCGCTGTTTTTGGTATATTTCTTAATTGCACGTACTTCCTCGGAAGAAAGAGTTTTTATCCATTCTTCAGAATCTTTACGAAGGATATTAACGACCTTTCTCTTAGGTAAATAACTATTGCTTTCAGTTCCTATTATACCACTTTTTTCGAAATTGTCAATAGAATTGTGAGATTTACCAGTTCCACAACCGCCACCTCTCGGATAATCGTGATGATGAAGCGCTATAGGTTCTCCTGCCTTTATCAAATTACCTATGTAATTTCGCCCGCTCGTGAATTGTCCAGTAACAGGATCGTGATTTTCGTTGAATCTCAGCTCATATAATGCTCTGATTTCATCGTCGGTCAACCCCGAATCCATCATAGCCGTTTTATCTGTGTTCGGAGTATATATATCTCCGGTCTTCGGATCCAGCAGAACGCTATCGAGACCGAGTCTGATATAATTGAAGTTGAGCGGCGGAAGATCCTCACGCTCTCTGATCTCATCGAGCTGATAGATGTTATTCTGTAAAGCCACAGCATAAGCGTTCATATGGTGCGAGGTAAATGTCTGTACTGTGCTATTGATTGATGATGTGTTCAGAGTGATGCTCGCTAAAACAGCTATATACTATCGGCAGAAAAACTCAATAGCGTTAAATCGGAATAATCACAATTTCCTGTTGAAAATCGACCCGCTCATTGCGGAAGAATACGCAGCCGTGCTGCTTCCGGAATATGTATCGGCACTTAATGAGGAAAGCACGGATATGCTGTCGGTCTGTTCCTTTACCAGTGCCGCAAAAGACGACTTCCCTTCAAATATCTTTGAAATATCCTTTATATCAGATTTAATGAATTTTTCTTTGT
>JAEEGL012958563.1_pt1 | contig 11855 bp, 15 predicted proteins | sample 9134231 | NCBI WGS metagenome assembly JAEEGL01 (sample SAMN16246548, study PRJNA631951) | gut metagenome | biome: gut microbiome; feature: rumen; material: fiber-attached | host: Bos | place: Iran: Karaj | collected 2018-10 | reverse complement strand
AGGTTTTGTTTTGGCACAAGTTGTCATTGCCGTGTTGGACTTGTGCGTAGCCGACAAGTTCGTGGTTTACAGAGCAGGAATGGCAGCCGCTTTGGTTGCAGGCTTCGTTAAGGAGTTGAAGGACGGTTCTAACGCTGACATTGCCGACTTCGTGTTCACGTTGATTGGCGGCATCGTTGGTGCTGTGTTGGCCGTATTGATTTGGCTTTGATGGTTGTTTCCTAAATGGAAAATACCAGTGTACTGTTTTAGTTAGGTGGCGGTGTCTTGCTCGCTTCGAGCGAGCACCGTTTCGTTCTTTGACATGTTGAATTACCGCTTGTAGAAAATTCGGAAATTCCGATTTTTCTGGAAAGACGAAAAATGCGCTTGTGGTGTGTCGGAAATTCCGACATACCAGTGGAGGGGCGTGAAGATAGAAATACGTTGTTATACAATGTGTTGTAATGCTTTTTGGCTTTCTTCGCAAACAAGAAGAGACTTAAAAAAGTCTAATAAAAAGCGTTTTTCTTAGTAAAAAGTTTGGAACTGGCGTGATATTTTGTAATTTTGCAAGCAGAATTATCCCCCTTGGTTGGGAAACACCAAGGCCCGCCCTCAGTAATGAGGGCTTATTTTATGATAATGGACAAGCAGCGTGTAATTGTTTATATCGATGGGTTCAATTTCTACTACGGGTTAAAAAATCCGCGCTGGAATAGGTACTATTGGCTTGATGTAGTTAAGCTGATGGAGTCTTTCTTACGGGAAAATCAAGAGCTGGTGTGTGTTAAGTACTTTTCTGCGCGTCCTACTGATGTCGGAAAGAGGAAGAGGCAGGATGCATTTTTTCAAGCCAACAAAGAAAATCCGAAATTTTGTCTAATTCTTGGTAAATACTTAAAGAAGACGATAGAGTGTTTTAACTGCCACAATATCATACATACCTACGAAGAAAAGGAAACAGATGTCCGTATAGCCACGCAGATTGTAGCAGATGCGTATCAGAAGAATTGCGATGTTGCAATTATTGTATCTGCAGATAGTGATATGATACCGGCTGTTGAGTTGGCTATTGAGACAAAGACGAAAGTTTATATTTATTTCCCTCCAAACCATCATTCAAGTGATTTGTCAACAATAGGGAGTTCATTCCCTATTCACATGGTTAGATACGAATCTAAATTTAAGAAGGCTATACTGCCAGACAAAGTAAGATTATCTAATGGTTTTGAAGTTGAAATTCCTGAAAAATGGAAATGTTTTAGAACGCGCAAATAAGGAACATTCCATAAAGACAAAGCGGTAATTCACATGTTGAGTTACCGCTTTTGTTGTATCTAAAAAATAGAATTATGAAAAGAAAGTTGAATTGGCCAATAATAGCCTGCCTGTTGTTTTGGGTAGTGGTTATTTGGTTCATCTTCTCGCAGACCCGAAAGATTGAGCCTACGGTGATAGAGAAGCGCGACACCGTGACTGTGGTGGAGACCTTGCGCATCACCGAGCCTATGGTGGTGGAGAGCGTGTTGGTACGGACGAAGGTGGTGAGAGTGCCTGTAACACTTACTGACACTACCGTTATCCATGACAGCGTGGAGGTAGCGTTGCCCATCACTCAGAAGACGTATGCCGACAGCACCTACAAAGCGTGGGTGAGCGGCTATGAGCCGAGTCTGGACAGCATAGAGGTGTACCCAAAGACCACCACGATAACCATTGAGCGGACGTATGTCAAGCAGAAGAAATGGGGCGTGGGTGTCCAAGGCGGTTACGGCATCACCCCGAAGGGAATGCAGCCCTATATCGGGGTGGGAATACATTATAGACTTTGACGATCTAAAACGAAAGGGGCATAAAAAGCCCCCGACTTTATGAATAAATAGCGTCTCACTTCTATTTATACGCTTCCGCGCATCAGCCGTCGGGGGATATGCCCTGTAAGCTAATGCGCGGAACTTTTTATGTTCTGTTGCGAAGTGAGACAGGTGCAAAGTTAAACAATAATTTTGAAATTTGCACATGGAAGCCGTAGAATTGTTGAAATTGGGAGAGTCTCTTTTGAAAGTGATGTCAAGTTTTGACCTCAAAGTATGCGACTGGAAGAGATGGGCATGTCGGACTATTGTTTTGTAAAATACCGGGTTGTTATATGACAATGTAGGAAATATCAGTGTTGCCCTTGCTTTTTCTGTTACTTTTGGCAGGCATAAAAGTAAAACTATGGCAATCGCTGTATCCATTGTTCGTGCAGACATCTATCACATCGTCGAGGGTTACACCGTTATGCTGTCCCAGCACAATGGTGGCACTCCTGATTTCGCCTCGCTCTGGGCAGACCAAGGTGAGCGTAAGAAGCTCGATGTGTTCTATCGTGAGGCCATCGCTGATTTGGAGCAGGCTCTGACGCGCTATCTCCGTTCCACTACGGCCACGTTCGCATTGACACAGGAAGGCAACGATTATACGTTGACCATCTATCCTTCCGCGTTGTGGCCCGAGCAGCGTCTGTCCGGCCTGTTGGGTAATCACGTCCAGAACTATCTGGTTCATGCCGTCCTTGCCGGTTGGTTGAACGACTTCCCCGGTCTTCAAGCTCCGGACTATGCGGCCATGGGTGCCGGTGATTTGGCGTCGATAGAGTCTCTCCTACTCTACCGTGTCTTCGATTTAGCCGAGGTCGAGCGTGCTCTTGATGAATCTAAGCCCACTCCGGAAGAAGGCGGTGCAGCCGCCGGTGAGCGCACAGCAGACAGTGACAAGCCCGACATGTCCGGAGAAGATGGCACCGCCGGCGAGCGCACAGCGGACAGTGACAAGCCCGATGCGTCCGGTGGGTATGGTGCTGCCGGCGAGCGCACTGCGGACGGAGACAAGCCAGACTCCTCCGGCGAGTATGGTGCCGCCGGTGAGCGCACAGCGGACAGTGACAAACCCGACACCTCCGGTGAGTATGGTGCCGCCGGTGAGCGCAAGGCCGATGATGTTGTCAAGTCCGGCGATGGTGGTTCTGGGTATGGCAGCAGTCGTCGTCAGGACAATGCGTGGGTGCGCATCTGTCGCTGCGGTGATGTGAATTGGGGGAAGATTGAATAGCGTTAGACTACTAAGGAAACTAAAATATAAAGAAGATGAATTACACGAACATTACCCTAACATTCCACTTGGAGCAGGTATGCAATGACCTGTTGGTCCAGTGTAATGTCATCAGCAAGCAGGTGCGTGACGCCGCTTTGGCTGATTTGCGAGCCGACCTTCAGACTCCTGACGGCGAAGAGACGCGGAGTATCATTTGCCGTGCCGTGACGGAAGGTTTTGGCCAGATGAAATATGCCGCCCAGCGTTATCTGACTACCGGGCGCACCGTGGATGAGAACGTGTTGGAGCGTTTGGCTTATCAGTTAGACGTCACAGAGGTGTCCCACCTTGCTGACCTGTTGTTTGAGTGGAAAGAGGACCCGACTGGAGCTTGGGACGGTACTGGTACAAAACAGGACTTTGAAGATACCTACTTTACCAACATTAGAGGCTATTTGACCCTTCACCCTGATGAGGCGTATGACCTGTTTAAGCGTCACAATGCCCTTGACAAATTGATACATTGGGAAGATGTGGTATTTTCTCTGCGCATTCCCAATTTCAACGTCGCCGTTACCGACCCTCTGAAGAGCTGGATACACAAGTATGTCGTAGACTGGACGATGTGGCGCTTCCTTCAGGACCAGTTACCCGAGAACGCCGGTACATACAAGACCCTTGCCACGGATGAGGATTATCCTAATGTCGTGAAGTGTCTGAACTCCCGTGAGAACTTTGTGATGCGTAGTCCGAGTTGGATTTAGGCTTTTGATTGTTTTCCATAATGATGAAGAAAAGGCGGTGTGAACCGCCTTTCTTCATATTGTATCCGTAATAACGAGGTTAAGTATCGGGATGTTGCATGTAGTCGCGACATCGAACTCCAGTTTACATCCCTTGGAAAGTTCCCATTCCGGCAGGAAGTATATCGCATCGCAATCCACGAGCGCCCGGATATCCACGCGCATGTGCTCCCGCCAGTGCGATTCCGGCGGCAATCCATTTTTGAGGGGATTGAACGTCCGGTATCCTTTATCTTGCAGGTATGTTTCTGCGTTAGAGAACACCTGTCTTCTTTCCTCGATGTCGTAGTGTTCGATTGGTCCTGAGATATAGACTCTTTTTTTCATAAAGATGGGGTTAATATGGTTAGAAGTTGGTATATTTCTCGATATAGTTGAGCTGCTGTGCCACGAGTTGTTCGTCGGCCTTCATGTTCGTGATGAAGGCGAACCGGAAGTATCTCCATGCGTGTCCGGGAATGAATCCCGAGCGCAGTCGGCTGGTGTGTCCCATATAGTTCCAGTGAATGTTGTCATTGGAGCCGTAGAGGAACGCCGTCGGTGTATGTTCCGCGTCAGTCGACGCCATCAGTTGCAGTCCCGTGATGGTTTTGATGACACCTTTCAGTTTCAGGGTGCGTGTTAGGATAAATCCCGGTGCCGTGGTGTTTTTTGTATAGTCATACTTTTTGTCGAGGCACATCACTTTCCCATCTGCCGTTTGTATGAACGGACACGGGTAACTGTTGACGGTGTTTCTTCTTGGCGGCATCAGCATAGTGCTCCATGTACCGTTCGCGAGCGCGTAAACCCACGCCACGGTCGGCGTGTTTGACGCCGGTGTGGTCACGATGAGACGGCTTGAGGTATAATCATAGAGGATGCTTGCCGTCTGGAACTGCGTTATCGGTGGAGTTGCCGAGGCCACCATGAGGTTCAGCGCTGCGGCCGCCTCTTGTGGTAACGTATTGATGACCGTCGTTATTTCCGTCATCTCTGTTGGTAGCCCGTTATACGGTCCGTCGAGCGCGTCTGTGATTGTTTTTGTTTGCGACTCAGCCAGCATGTATAGTGCCCGCGTTGTGGCAAATACCGCCGTCTGGTCGAGCTGTGTGATGGACTTCGGGTTCGAGCACACCAGTCTGGATATGTTGTGTGTCTTGAGGTAATAGCCTGTAGTTTCTTGTCCGTTAGCCACCAAATCCAGTGCCCAGATACCATCGGTCGCAAAGGCCACGAGCGGCCATGTTCCGAATTGTGTGCCCGACGACAGTGCTCTCGTGGTTGTTGTCAGTCCGAGAATGGTGCCGAGGCCCACGGTATTGATGCCGTCAACCGGGAAATAGAACGGGTTGTTCACTTCCGATTCGTAGATTTTGTTCGGCAGCATCACGGAGTCCTGTGCCGTTTGTGGAAAAGAATCCACTTCCGTCCAGTCTGAGCCTCTGTAGAAATTGCCGGGCTTCGTCATCGCCCCGTTGATTTCATTCAACGGGTGCATTTCCTTCTCATAGATTTTGGTGGTGCCCTCCTTTGACACTTGAAATATCATTTTTTTTGCGCGGGCATCCGGGTAGAACAGCGGTGCATGTGTGAATAGATATGTACCCATTGTGGTGTCGTAAGCCCCTCCGCTGTGGTTCATGATGACCGTTTTTTCTCCCTGTTCCGTTTGTAGTACCACGGCTACTTTATCGATCGTTTTTCCTTTGTCGTCCGAAAGTATTCCTTCTTGCAGCGGTGCCGCGAGCTGGTTGACGTCATACCCCTCGAAGAGCGTTTCCGCACCACCGTAGAGGTGTAGTCTGCGGTTGTATACGAACGTCCCTTCCGGTGTGATGGTGTTGTGCGACTTGTAGTCATCTACCATCAGCGTCTGTGCCGCGATATTCTGAACCGCGGAAGCATCCACATCCAGCGTATCGTAGTCCGCGCTAAAAGACCCTTGTATCGACAGGCTTTTTAGCCGGAAGAAGGCCGACTGGTTCATTATCTTTTCAGTAAATGTCTGGTAAGATGTCGCCGGAATGTCGAGTGCCACGTTAATGGCCTTGCTACCGCTTCGACTGACGTATTTAGCATCCCGGCTCAGTATTGTCGTTTTTTGTACATCCACGCTGCTTACTCTTGTTTGGATAAGCCTATACTGAAAATTATTGTCAGCCACACCCGCAGGCGGGAAGAACTGCCGTTGTTGTTCTATGACCGCCGACGTGATTTTCTCGGCGGTGTTATAGGGTGTGATTGGCGGTGTGACAAAGATATCCACCGACTTCACGATATCACTCCAGTTGTCTTGCAACTGCGTGAGCATACCGGGGTTCTCCAGTTTGTACTGCAATTCCACGTTTGACGGCGTGTAGAGCAGCGTGAGTTTGTTAAACTTAAAGGTCGGCGTTCTTGCCGTATCTTGTATTTCTACCTCTCCAGTATTGATGTGAATTGCATTGCTTTCAGAATAGCAGTTCGCCAGATACACCGTGAACGGTTGTGGCATGGTGGTCTGCATGAACACCGGCGCTGAGTGCATATACATCGAGCCGTCGTACAGTCTGTAGCAGTAACGCACGAAGAACGGCGCGTAGAAGTGTCCTTGTTTGGCCACCACGCTGTTTGTCTCGTTGAGCAGCGCCCACGCCGCTTCCGTTACCGTTGCCTGTGCTTCCGCTTTTATCGCTACCGTTGAATTGTTGTTTTTCAGCGACAGGCTATCCCCGGTGTTTAGTGCGGTCTGCCTCCACGCGTCGTAGTATTCCGTTTCGTCCCCTGTAACTTCTGTCAGGGTGCTCTGGTCATACTTTGCTTTGAAATCGGTTGCGTCACGCGCCGTCAGGTCTCCCGCCAGCGTGAATGCCAGTTTCAGGAACGGCGGTTTCTGTCCGAGGTATTTGTAGGTATCGTTTTTCCACAGAGCATAATGGAGTCCGTTGGACGCTGCGATGATGACGGTATTCCCCACGCACTGTACAGACTTGATGGTGTTTTGCCCCAGCTCCACGATAGTCGGCTGATTCTCGTGAGAGCCATCGGCATGGAACCACACGACCTTATTGTTGGCATCCTTAGCTAAGAACCGCCGTTCATCCCCGGGTGTCTCATGCACAAAGAGCAGGTCGCACGGCTGCCCTGACGTTATTTCGAGCGGGTACGTGGTTGGTGTGCCTTCGAGTTGTACCGGTCTCATTCCTCCGTCGTGGTTTTCAAGCCCGGCACATATCGCCATTTCCCCGTTGTTGACGTTGAACTCGTCCGGGGTGAGGCTGAGTCCAGAGAATGTGATTGTCTCGTTCATTGTGGTATGGTATTATAGGGTGATATAGGGTATTATGGCTCTCTCGTCTTATCTGCAGGCCGGTTGCGCCAGAAGCGGAAGAAGTCGTTCTCGTGGTCGGTGTGTTTGACCTTGACAAATTCGTGTGTGATGAAGAAGCGGTATTTTTTTGTTGCCGGGTCGATATCGTAGTCGTAGAACATCGCTGCCGGTTGAACGCGTCCGTCGAAAGATATCTCGTAGTGGTAACGATGCAGGAAGAAGAAGCGGCGGCGGCGCACATGTTGCACCGTCGTCCCTCGCAGCATGGCCGGAGTGCATGGTGCTATGGTCCATGAGCCGTCAATCCAGCGTCGTGAGCCGTCCGTGATTTCCTCGTGCTGTGTTATTTTCGAGAATACGCATACGTTTGACGTGATGGCTTTTGCTACGCATCCGTGACACAGGATGCGGTGGCGGCTGGGCTTGTCCGGGAACAGTTGCCGTTGTTTCCCGTCGCGGGCTTGCACCAGTACTGTTGACGTCTTTCCCTTTTTCAGCGTGTGTACCTTCAGCGGCAGTGTGATGGTTTTCTTGAGCCGCTGGATGCGTTCTTTCGCAGCTCGGACGGCATCTTTGTGGAATACCTTATTCTTATTTATAACCTCGGATGTTGCGTTATCGTTTTCTTCAGCCTCGCGTTTCTGTTGCATGATTCTTTTGTGCGCTTCCTTCTTGGCTTTTTGTACGCGTCGTTGTGCGTTGCGAGGTCTCATGGGTGAGTTTGGATCTATTTTTTTCATAGGAAAACAATTAAAAAAAAGAACAATTAAGAGTTGGGGATAATTTGGTCAGAGTTTTTCCCTTTGACCAGAACGTAGCGGTAGCGGAAGCAGAGGTCGTCTGATGTTCCTCCGTTTCTTTTCACGCAGGGCAGGCCGAGTTGATGGATGTGACAGTTCGTACATAGCTTCGTATGCAGCATGTCGTTCATCTTTTCATAGTGCCCCGTGTGCCCTTGTCCGCTGCTTTTCAGGACGTACTTGGCCCATTCCGTTGTGTTCTTCTCTCTTCTACGGAGCCGGAACCATCTCCCGAAGTAGTAGTAGATTTTCCCCGTTGTCGGTTTCTGCGTCTGCTGTAGGTCCGGCAACTGTTCGGCGAAGTGCAATACTGCCCAAATGTGCAGTTTGTCGATGAAGTCTAATACCTTTTTCATTTCTGCAAAGTTACTTGGTTAATTCTTTATTTTCGTTGATATAATGTTCATTTAGCAAGGCCATTGTCTTATCAATGGTTTGTTCAAATTCTTTGATTTCTTTGAACATCTCTTTCACCACGCGCTGGTCGGCGTCGGGTGTTTTCTTATACTTGAAGTAGTTGCGGAATCGGTCTCTCCATGTGGCCACGATTTGAAAGAACGCGTATGCCGAGGCTTCGGGTTTATATTCCGGATGTTGAGCTATGGCATTTGAGCATTTGAGGACAAAGGCGTCGAGTTGTGTTTCGAGCTTCAGCGATGCTGTGAGGCTCTCTTGTGTGCGTTCGTTCCAGTAGGCTGTCTGTGCTTGTCGCACCTGTTGGACGAGAGACAGGAAATGGTTGAGGGAATTGGGGTTCATGGGGTAATTTATTTTTGAAAGTATTCTGCACATTTGAATCCTTTTCGTGGGGAGAAGTCTTCAAAATTTGTTATTTGAAAAATCTGATGCTTATTCACCCATCCGGCCATGTCCTTCTGCCATTGTGGGATGTAGTGCTTGGGATTGTCCGGGTCACGATAAGGTTGCGCGTAGGGATAGATGTTTGGCAAGTGCTTCTCTCTGCATTCGTGATTTCGCCGCCACCAATACATTATACGGTCATAGTTTTCGTCAAAATCACCATTGAGCATCGTATAGAGAAAGTATTCGCCACGGTAGCCGTGGCCGTTTATCATTGCCATTGCACGTTCACAATCTTCTATTTGTCGGTGGGTGTCACATCCGAAACGTATACGGCGGTTAATCCACTTTATTTTAGCAAGCAGTTGCGCATATTCGTCTGTTACCAACCGCGCATCGAGAGCTTGGTTAAAGTCAACAAAATATCCCCGCTCGATGATTTTGTTCAGTTGCTCTATGGCATAATCACCTGCCGCGAGGATATTGTTGTCCATTAGGACTATTTTGTTCCGTCCTTCTATCGCTATCTCGTCAATATCCATATAAGGACGGATGTGCCCTTCTTTTCTTGGAACTACGCACCAACGGCACTTGTTCGGACATCCGCGTGTAAGGAAACCATAGGCGGTGTCGGACGGTATATGCGGATATATCGAATAGTCTGGCTGTACGCGGTCTATCTCGTCTGGCAGTTTGCTATAGATGTCATAGCCTGTACCACCACGGATGATTTCGTCCGCGTTGTAAGCCGTCAGATCGTCTGCCGAGAAATTGAATACCTTGGACATGTATATTCTGTCATACTTCTCAAAACCAAACGCCCACTCTACCACATCTCCATGCTCACGATGATAACGTGCAATCTTGCACAGGGCGAGATTGGGGTATATTGTTGCGCCCCATTTCTTTTTCTGTGCGTGCCCGTCCACGTCAACAAGTCCTATTTTCATATTGTTGTATATGATATTAAATCCACATTATAGTAGTAGGTTTGTAGTTGTCCTTCTGCCATACGAACCAAGCGTATGCGACAGCAGAGCCTCCTCCCGATTTCATCTGTTGGAAGTTTCCGTTCTTTGCACACAAGAGTCTTTCGGTGAATTGGAACAAATATCGTGGAGGGTAATTTTTGTATATCTTTTCGTATCGTCCTTTCCCTTCAAGAGCTGTCGTTTTAAGCAGAAAGATTGCGTATGCTCCAGAATGTAAGATTTGCAGTGCGTTTTCTATAAATTCTGTCGCAAATTTATACGGTGGATTAGTGATTATTGATGTGAAGTCTGGCTTGTCTTCTATAAAATTTTGGACACTGATTAGATCTAAAAAGTCCAGATTTTGTATCTGTTTTTCATACCCACGATTGACAACATCTGTAGAATAGACTTCATGGCCTAATTGTTCAAGTCTGGATGCGAGGTGTCCTTCTCCACATGCGCATTCCCATAGGTGTTTAGGAAGGTTGAACACTGCTTTTAGTTTGTCAATAGCCACAGGGTCTGTAGCATAGTAGTCTTCGGTTTGCCTTTCATTTTCTGTGTGGTTTGACGCTCCGATAATTTTGAATATGCTATTTTGATTTCCAGTCCAGTCTTTCATCTTTTTGTTATTTATTGTGGGGGTGCGGGAGTCGAACCCGCCGCGATTTTTGACACGATAAACTCAACACAACTACACTGTTGTTAATGTGAATTGTTTTGCGAACCGTTACCCCCTGCCATTTATTCGTTTTTGTCAGTGATGTCTTGTGAAGAAGATGTGTAATAGGGTTCTATAGGCGGTAATATCGGCTGATGTGGCCCCACGGGGTATGTGGCCTCGCTGATGGTCTTGAGCAGCCCGATGATGATGTCGAGGCGTTGGAGCATCTGTTCGTAGGGCGGCATCGGAGGTGTCGTTGGGATGATGGGTGAAGGCATCGGTCTCGGTATAAACAGACCGTTGTTCAGTCCTTCTGCCACGGCTATGGCCGTGTTGCTGTCTTCATACACCCCGAATGTGTATTCGTCGTATGATGTGTCGAGGTCAACGCCTTTTTCTCTGACGATGCGGACTTCGTAGTGTTTTCTGCTGGTCAGAAGCAGAGCTTCTTTAACGTATGCTTTCATTCTTCTATTCTTTATTTGGCCGTGAATCTACAACTTCGCTAAACTCATCCTTAGTCAGATAAGGGAAAGGGTTCTTGCCATCCTCATATCTCATCCTAAGGAAGTCATCTGGGTGTAATGCGAGGTGGCATATCACCCTAAGTACATTAAAAATGTTGCTGTCATCCCATCCTGTTCTCCTTGCACGAAGGTAGATTATCAGTGGAATGGTAAATGCTCCAAAGATGATTCCCAATATGAACAATAAAATATAAGTCATAGTTTTATTCCTCCATTTTTGGCAATTCAATATCTAACCACCATTTCACGTCAGGTTGATTCCATTCGCCTTCATCGTAGGTCTTGGGGTAAAACACTCTTTCTTCTCCGTCTAAATTTCTACCGCACCATCTTTCGGGCGGTCTATGGGCGAATACAACTTTTCCATTTGTAAGCAAGGCAATCACTTCCCTATCTATTTCAGGGAGGTCTGTGCCACAAGCGTCTTTCCATAGATTTTTAGGGTGTTCGTAAGCCCATTCAGCACCTGCGATAAATTTGTTATAGTCGTTAGGAAAGAATTGGTTTCCGTTAACTCTACTATGCCAAGTTGCTGCTTCTTTCGCGGCTTCCTCTAAATCCTCGCTTATGGGTGCTTCAGAGAGGGAATCTATGTAACCTAAAAGATAATCGCAGACATCTTTCCCTCCTGCAACATATTGAGGGTCTGAATGATTCCATGACTGCTTGCGCCTAATAATCTCGGCTTTTATTTGTTCTTCTCTTGCCATGACTTTATTTCTCTTTACCAATATCGTTAAACGCTTTCTCTACTTTCTCTTTAACGCTTTCCCAACAACCTTTTAGTTCATTGATAGCATCCTCTTGCTTTCTCCAAGGGTCCGTCTCATAGTATTCTTCGCCAATAGACATGCCCCCCTTATATTTACCCCGTGCATCAACCCATAGGTCTACGTCTACCTTTGGCGCGAAGCCTTGGCCTAAATCAAATGCGTTT
>JAEEGL012445407.1_pt1 | contig 11855 bp, 10 predicted proteins | sample 9134231 | NCBI WGS metagenome assembly JAEEGL01 (sample SAMN16246548, study PRJNA631951) | gut metagenome | biome: gut microbiome; feature: rumen; material: fiber-attached | host: Bos | place: Iran: Karaj | collected 2018-10 | reverse complement strand
TTCGGCTGTAAATGTACGAAAAAAAGAGAAAAGAACAAAGAAAAGCACTCGAAAAGCATCTCTGTTTCTCTCTCTTTGAGAAAAGTTTTAAAAACATCTGTTTCATCTGTTTTTGTCTGTAAGATGCTGAGGAACAGACGGTTGTGTAGAAACAGACGGAAACACATCCTACACCATCTGTTTCGTGTGTAAGTACTTGATACTGTGATGGTTGCAGACGGAAAACAGATGAAACAGATGTTTTTAAAACTTCTTTTATATAGGTGTAATAAGAGCGTTTTCTGTTTCAGAATCAGTCACGTTGCAGTTTAGGTCAGTTCATCTTGCCTTTTAGGAAAGATCACGTTACGATTTAGGATATATCACTTTATGATTTAGGATAGATGGTGTCACGGTTTAGGCTAAATCGTGTCACGGTTTAGGCTACTTCTTGTCACGGTTTAGGCTATATGGGAGTTGCTACCGCCTTGTTCGCACAGATGAATCCGCATGGCACTCCCCTCCCATCAAGGGGAGGGGTAGGGGTGGGGTCTGTGACTTTCGGGGTCTGTGACTTTCAATCGTCCCATGTTTTTTTAAATTATTGCTAAAGTGCAAAATAATGCATTTTATTTTGCAGATTCATTATTTATTCTTACTTTTGCAGCGACTCTTACTGTTTTTGTGCTGATTTGACATCGTGAACGTGTTCACAGAGCCATATCACCAAAACGCTCACGCCGAAGCTATGGAGCAGCGAAAGCAGAGGCAAGTTCACTTGCATTCTGCCGAGTCGCGACAAAGGTGGAACAATGTTCAATGGGGTGGGAAAGAGAGTCGCTATATATTGAAAGGCGTTCTTGTAAAGGACAAGCGCTTATACGCGAATCCTTGACGCTTTGTTCTTGACGTTCAGGAATCTGGCAGTTCCCAAACAGTAGTCAAACAACAAAGCAACAATGACGTCCATGGGTATGTAACATCTATGTACCTATTCCGTCAGCCATCATTGGCTCCATGCGGATAGAGTACTTGTTTGCATATCGGCGTGGGCTTCGGCGTTGCTTGTCTCGACTACTAAGCAATGCCAGAGCTTCTGAACGTGAGACAGGCAACAAGACTGATTCTCACGCTTTTTCTTTGTATATGCAGTTAATAGAAATGTTTGCTCTGTTAGGAGAATCGCAGAGCTGTTTGAGGAAACGATCTATTAAACTTAAAACATTTTTATTAACCCTAAAACATATTACAAAGATGAAAAAGAATTTGTTGATCATGGTGGCTCTCGTAGCCGGTGTTAGTGTACTGACAAGTTGTGGATCAAAGAAATCAGTTGTAGCACCTGCGGTGGAGTCAAAGATAAAATCACAAACAAGTTTGGAAGGTGATAAAGTGATGGTTGAAACAACTAAACTGCAGGGTATTGACATGGTTGATGACTTGAGCGAAGACGGCCTTTCAATGGTCAAAGTGGCATACAAATGGTATGCAGGCATAGGCAAGGCTAACGACAAGCAGACTGCTATTGAAATTGCTGAGCGTGAGGCTCGCGCCACCATATCGCGCGTTATCGAAAACATGGTACTTGACGAGGCCGAACGTGGTACTGTTGCGAACAACGGTGAGGTACAAAAAGCTCTTACTTCTCACTGGAAACAAGTGAGCAGTAGTTTGCAGAATGCATGCGAACCCTTTGGCGAAACCAAGATTGACTATAATTCCACAACAAAAATGTACAATGCTACGGTCAAAGTTGGTGTTCGCGGTGACAGATTCCAGAAAATGCTCAATAGTGCAGGAAACTTCAAGCCCAATACGCTTAGTGGAAAGGATTTGGATGACTTTATAGAGGCAAACAAGTCTATTATGAACGCAGCTAAAGGCAACTAAATCATGAATAGACCATTTGCAATGGCACTGCTCCTGCTTGTAGGGGTTGTTGCCTTGGCACAAAACTATCCGTCGGAGTGGAAGCAATTCACTACCGATGGATATTTCCATGACATAGAGAGTGGCACCAACAAACAGTCTACCCTTGATTTGGCACGTACAAATCTTGCTCATCAAATACAAATGAAGGTCAAGGAAGTGAGCCAGATAGACAAGCAGGCTGTGAATGGGCGTTCCAATATATTATACCGTTCATCGAAGAGCTTCTCCACGGATGTGGACATGAATCTGGTTGAAACAAAGTCGTATTATAACGATGAACAAAGCAAGTTCTATGTCCTTGTATATATAAATAAAGTGGCGTCAACCACCTACTATGAAAACGAGGTCAAGATGCTTATCAGTAAAGCCGACAATTCTCTCACTATTGCTGACAACTATATCAGTACTGGCTTCAAGCAAAAAGCTAAAGCTGAATTACAGAAGGGGATGAAACTGTTTGATAATGCGGGAAAGCCCTTCTTTTGGCTCAATGTGTTTGGCTTTAACGAATATCGGATACAGAGCTATCTGAAACAGGTGAACGAAAAAGAGCAGGCCATCAAACAAAGACTTTCTGATCTTGAATACGGCACCACTTACTGCGTTGTTTGTGAAGCAGACCTTTTCGGAAAACGTTATGTCAAATTAGGAAATGAAGTGAAGGGCGAGCTGGCAGCTTCCGGTTGTAACTTTGTTGACGACCCTAAGAGTGCCGACATCATCATCCGCATCCATGCCTCTGCACGTAAGTACAACGAGTTCCAGGGAGCCTACTTTACATATATTGATGCTGCGGTGACCATAGACAAAACAGCTACGGGGCAGCGTATCTTTGAGGACGAACTCTCAACAAAAGGCGCTCATACCCTTGGCTATGACGAGGCGGCCCGTGATGGATATAAGCAAATCAAAAAAGACATTGTAAAACATTTAAAAGAGAATATCAAGCTATGAAGAAGTTTATAGTAATATTGGCTGCTCTGTTCCTAACAACTTCAATGGAATCGGAAGCACAAAATATCAATAAAACTACTCTGAAACTACAAGGCATTGAGATGGTGGAAACGATGAGTGAAGATGGCACAACGATGATGAAGCGTCCTTACCGTTGGTTTGCAGGCATGGCAAATGCCGATGTGCAATCAATGGCTGTTGAAATGGCTCAATTAGAGGCATACGCAACTATTTCGCGAGTTATTGAGAATGCCGTTATGGCCAAAGCAGAACGGGGAACATTAGTGGAGAACGGGAAAGTGCAGATGGCTCTCAAGTCACATTGGGAACAGGTGAGCATGAGCATTCAGAAGGCCTGCGAACCCTTTGGCGATACAGAAGTATCATTTAATAGTGAAACTGGAATGTATGAAGCGATAGCTAAGGTGGGCATCCGTGGCGACCGCTATATCAAACTACTCGGCGAAGCCAAAGAAACCAAGCCCGAAGGATTGAGTGGAAATGACCTAAAGCAGTTCATTGATGTAAATAATGCCATCATTGATGCTGCAAAAGGTAACTAAAGACATCAAATTTACAAAGGAATACAAATACCACATGACAATGAAAGCAAGAATATTTTCATTCATTATGTTATTGGCTGTCTCACTTACCATATCTGCACAAAAGAAAGTTGCAGTATATATGACAGGAGATGAGACTGGTGTAAGAAAAGTTTTAGCTGACCAACTCGTAGCTGCTTTTGCCCGCAGTGGTAAATATATTGCTGTGGAACGTACTGCAAGTTTCTTGGCAGAGTTAGGTAAGGAACAAAACTACCAACGTTCAGGGGCTGTGAGTGATAAAGAAATTGCAGCATTGGGCGTTCAGTTTGGTGTTAATTATGTCTGTGTTGCCGATATCTCAGAAGCTTTTGGTGAAAAATATATTTCTGCCCGTTTAATAGATGTGGAAACAGTTGAAATTGTTAATACGCATAATGTAAGTGGCGAGATGAATTCCATGAGTAAATGTTTGCAAATGGCAAACGAAATAACTCAAAACCTAACCAAAGGAACATTTACGGAGCAAGCGACAGAAGCAAGTCAAAAAGAAGAACAAGAAAAGGTTCAGCTTAAAGCCTTAGGATATATAGATTTGGGATTACCATCTGGTACTTTATGGAAAGGTTCAAATGAAATTGGCTATTATACATACGAAGAGGCTGAAAGGGATTTTAGAAATCAATTACCAACGGAAATGCAATTTAGAGAACTAAAAGAAAAATGCCAATGGTTATGGAGTGATACTGGATACAGAGTTATTGGACCTAATGGGAATTATATCGTTTTCCCTGTTTCAGGAATGCGCTTTCAGGATGGCTATATTGACCTTATGAGAGGAGGACGGTATTGGTCATTGACTCAATCTGAAGATAATCCAAACTATTCATGGTTTTTAGGATTTTATCCATCAGACAAAGTTGAGATAAATACAACATTTCACGAATATGGTTTATCTGTTCGTCTTATTTATAAGCCTTCTGCCATCAAAGACAAATAGTATAATAATTTAACATCAAGTCTCTTTTAGTTGGGAGGTTTATACAATCATCATTCATACACTGTCATCCTATGGGAATATCTTTTGCTATAAATGTTTTGGATTTGATAAAGGGAGTTTGGGGCTTTATCAAAAAAATGAATAAAAAGGAAGAAGAATCTTCCTCTACGCCTAATGAACCTATGCCCTCCGAAGAAGAAATACGACAAGAATACAGAAAAAGAATTGAGGAGCAAATAAAGATATTAAGCGGTAAGAACAAAACCTTACATTCTTTGGCAATCAGAGAACTTGAACGAATAGCAGAAAATCCTGATATGAACCAAGAACTAAAACAATATATTTGTGAAAGTCTTTGCCAATATCTTTCCAAGCATCCAGACTCTCGTCCAGCCTTTGATGCATTGTTCAAGAAAGACCGAATCTTTGTTGCAATGGAGAAAGAAATTAAGAATGCTAAGTTTGTAAAACTCAATCTTAGTGAATTCCATACGATAGAAAATGTCAATTTTATAAATTGTTCTTTCTCTGATTGTCATTTCCATGAGATTCATTTTCGAAATTGCAATATGCATGGAGGAGAAATCCGTAAATGTGATTTCAAGGACGGGATAAAGTTTGACGAATGTTTTTTCAAAGATATTCACATAGATAATTCATATTTCAGACATGTATTTTTCAGAGGATTGTCTGTCCGAGGAGGAAAGTTGTCTTCGTCAGTGTTTTTGCGTTCTGAATTATTTGGAGCTTCTTTCATTAATATTGATGTCGAGAATATGGCTTTCCATTTTTGCAAGTTTCAGATGGAAGATTTCAACCATTGCCAAATGACTAACGTGAAATTCAAATATAAGAATAATGAGGCTGAAAGATTAGATATGATGCAAAAATATCTTTCTCACATGGGCTATCAACCATGTATCGAACGAAGTAGTATGACCTTGATTGTTGGATAGTTTGTTATTAACAAAAATGCATTACTATATATGAGAAATAAGATTTTGTTATTTGCAACCCTTATGTTGCTACCAATGCTTACAATGGCGCAGAACCAGAAGAAAGTAGCAGTATATGTAATGGGTGATGATGCAGGCATAAACGATGTGCTTGGCAGTAAACTTGTTTCTGCAATTGCACGAAGTAAAGAGTATACTGCCATTGAGCGTACTGCGGCTTTTTTGGCTCAGCTAAGTAAAGAACAAAAATACCAGCACGGAGGTGCTGTTGATGACAATGAATTATCTCGTTTAGGTAAACAGTTCGGCGTGCAATATATTTGTGTAGCGGCAGTGTCGGATGCCTTCAACGAAAAATATCTTTCAGCTCGTCTAATTGATGTCGAAAGTGCACAAGTGGAACGCACAGCAAGTAGTAGTGGAACAATTCAATCTTTACCAGATGTGATAAATGCAGCTAATTCAGTATCGAATGAGTTGTTGTCTTCTCTGTGTAAATCCGAACAATCCAATGTTAAAAAAGTAGCTGTTTATGTCGTTAAAAAAGATGCTGCTAAAAGTATTGGCAGAGTACTAGGTGACAAACTTGTTGCAGGATTTACTGGTAGTGGTCGCTATGTCGCTATTGAACGTACCAATAATTTCTTAACTCAACTAAACAAAGAACAAAGTTATCAGCGTACTGGTGCTGTAGATGACAACGATATTTCTCGATTGGGTAAACAATTTGGTGTTCAATATGTATGTGTTGCTGATGTGTCAGACGTTTTTGGCGAGAAATTCATCTCTGCTCGTTTAATAGATGTAGAAACCGCAGAGGTGGCGAATACTTATGATGTGGGTGGCTCAGTAAATAAGATGGGTGATTGTGTCAGGATGGCAAATGAGATTGCTGCAAGTCTATCCAAAGGCACATTTGCTGAGCAAGCTGAAGAAGAAGCAAGACGTGCAGAAGAAGCAAGACGTGCAGAAGAAACAAGACGTGCAGAAGAAGCAAGACGTGCAGAAGAAGCAAGACGTGCAGAAGAAACAAGACGTGCAGAAGAAACCAAAATAAGGGCAAAGCTTGCTGCAATACAAAATGGTGAAAACAAGTATGTGGATTTGGGATTGCCTAGTGGGACTCGATGGAAAGCAGCTAGAGAAAAAGGTCTATTTAATTATAGAGATGCTGTGAAAAAATTTGGTCGCCAAAATATTCCAACTATAGAACAATGGAACGAACTAGGCAGATCATGCAAATGGAATTGGTTAGGTAATGGCTATCTTGTTACAGGTCCCAATGATAATTCTATTTTTATTTCAATAACAGGCTACTGCTGCTTTTATAATATGATGATGAAAGATGGAAATGAGGGGCATTATTGGACATCTACGGAATGGAACAAAGACAATTGCGCTAGTTACAGAGTTAATTCGAAAGAGTATGGTAGTAGTGGCTTCGATAAGGAATATTTGCTATCAGTATTTCTTGTTAATAATTATTAGTGTGCGATAAATAGAGCCATCATAGAGACCGTTAATGACGAACTCAAGAATATAGCCCAAGTCAAACATTCACGACACAGATCATTAGACAACTTTATGGTCAATCTACTAAATTGTTCTTTAATTTAAAGATTATGGCAAAAAACGTAACATTTGGCGAGATTATGCTTCGGCTGTCGCCTGAGGACTCAGTCCGTTTTGTCCGTAAACCTTGAGTTGTAAGTCAGAAATGTCTAACCATATGGACATTCTAATCTTGTGTAGAACGAAGTAGTCTGACCTTGATTGCAAAATTGTTTATTACCAACGTAAATACATAGAAAAAATGAAGAAGAAACTTGTGCTATTTGCACTCCTGCTGCCAATGTTTGCGTTGGCGCAAAATAAAAAGGTAGCATTACTGGAAACACTTAACGGAGACAAGGCCATACAAGTTAAGGGTATAGAGATGAATATGGTACGTGGTGAGTTGCGCAAAGCCATAAGTAACCAAACTGGTTTTCAGGCTTTCACTCGTACAGACATTGACCAGTTGATGAAAGAACATGGCTTCCAAAACTCAGGAATGGTGTCTGATGCTCAGAGAAAAAGATTGGGCGAAATGTCTGGAGCCGACTACATCTGTGTGTCAACGCTGACTAAAAGCGAATCACAGTTCTATTTGGAGGCTTATCTGATAGAGGTGGAAACTGGTGAAATCAGTAATCCGGCATCCCAGTTTGGTGTGTTGCAAGGTAACACTTACACTAATTTGTTCCAACTATGTGTGGATCTTGCTAAGGAACTTATCACTGGTGTTGGTGGTTCTTCCACTTCAAGTCCTCGTTCTCCAAAGGGTGGCAATGTCCAGTGTGGTCAGAATTTCACTGAGGCGGCATTTGGCATCAACATGCAGATGGCTTATGTGGAAGGCGGTACCTTCACCATGGGATGTACTGGTGACCAAGGTGGTGATTGTGAAGATGACGAGTCACCCAATCGTATGACCACCGTCGGTTCATTCTACATCGGTATGCTCGAAGTGACACAGGGGCAATGGGAGAAAGTGATGGGTACATCGGTGCATCAACAAAGGAACAAAGCCAATCCTGAGTGGTCTATGTATGGTGTGGGTTCCGATTATCCTATGTATTATGTCAGTTGGGAGGAAGCTAAGGAGTTCTGTACTCGTCTGAGCCGTCAGACAGGTAGGAACTATAGCTTGCCCACCGAGGCCGAGTGGGAGTATGCCGCCCGTGGCGGTAACAAGAGCGAGGGAACCAAGTACAGCGGTGGCTGGGGCATTGACGATGTGGCATGGTATGCTGGCAATAGTGGCAACTCAACACATGCGTGTGGCACGAAGCGCCCCAACGCTCTTGGCATCTACGACATGAGCGGTAACGTTTGGGAATGGTGCGAGGACTGGTATGGGAAATCATACATACAGTACGACAATGATAATCCTAAGGGCGCCTCTACGGGCTCGCGCCGCGTGCTGCGCGGAGGCAGCTGGTACAACAACGCGGGGTACTGCCGTGTCTCGTTTCGGGGCAGCTACGGCCCCAGTGATCGGGACTACGACTTCGGCTTCCGCGTTGTCCTTCATTAGTTACTACGAAGATATCCATCATACTAAGCTAATCGGTTTATTATAATGGAGCGAAGCAGGCCGCGCCAACGGAGTGGCGCGAGCCAGCGAAGCGGAATAATAATAAACCGTCTGAAAAAAACAAAGCGCAAGACGAAGAAAAAATAGTTACTGTTAAACTCGTATGTAGAATAATCAAGACAAAGTCTTAGGTGGCCAACTTGTTGCGTATTTTTTTTACGCAGTGGCGTTAAAGTATTTGTCTTATATGCATTACTATTATATGAAAAATAAGATTTTGTTATTTGCTACTCTGCTGTTGCTACCAATGCTTGCGATGGCGCAGAACACCAAGAAGAAAGTGGCTGTATATGTCATAGGCGAGGATGCAGGTCTAAATAAAGTTATTGGAAATAAACTCGTTTCTGCTATTATATATGATAATAGATATACTGCCATTGAACGTACAAATGCTTTTCTTGCCCAGCTTAGTAAGGAACATAACTACCAACATTCGGGTGTCGTTGATGATAAAGAACTATCGCATTTGGGTAAACAGTTTGGTGCACAATATATATGCATTGCAACTGTGTCAGACGCATTCAATGGAAAATACTTGTCAGCTCGCCTCATTGATGTCGAGAGTGCTCAAGTGGTAAGTACCTCAAGTCGCAGTTTGCCTATTCAGTCCCTGTCGGATGTTTCTTATGCTGCAAATGAATTATCGCATAATTTGTTACATTACTATCATACCTCCAACCAATCTAATTCTCCAAAGGTAGCTGTCTATGTTATTAAAAACGATGCCGCTAAAGATATTAGCAAAGTGCTTGGTGATAAACTAGTTGAGGGCTTTACTAACAGTGGTCGTTATGTTGCTATTGAGCGTACTAATAGTTTTTTGGCTCAGTTGAGTAAAGAACAGAAGTATCAACGGACAGGGGCTGTGGATGATAGTGAAATCTCACGTTTAGGAAAACAATTTGGTGTACAATATGTTTGTGTTGCAGAAGTTTCAGATGTGTTCGACGAAAAGTTCATTTCTGCTCGCCTTATAGATGTGGAAACTGCAGAGATTGTAAATTCTCATGATGACGGAGGTGCGATAAAACAGATGGATGATTGCGTCCGTATTGCTGACAATATAGCCTCTAAACTGTCAAAAGGCACATTAGAAGAACAAGCGAAGGAGGAGGCAAAACTATTTGATGTGGTAGAGCGCATGCCTGAGTTCCCCGGTGGTCAGGCCGCACTGTTGAAATGGATTAGCGATCACATCAAGTATCCTGCTGTTGCAGAGGAGAACGGCATTCAGGGTCGTGTGGTGTGTACCTTCATCGTAGAGCGCGATGGTTCTATTACAAATATTCAGGTAGTGCGTTCAGTTGATTCAAGTTTGGACAAAGAGGCCATACGAGTGTTGAAAATGATGCCTCGATGGAATCCTGGTAATCAGAATGGTTCCCTCGTACGCGTGAAATACACTGTGCCAGTGACCTTCCGACTGCAAGATGATACAGTAAAAAAGAAAAAATCATTATTGAATCTTTTTAAAATAAAGAAATAATCGTTGTATGATAAATGAAAAACGCTTCCGTTGGCTACTTGAGAAATAAAATAAAGACAGACATGTACGAATTAACGACAAAAGAATAATGAATGAGGTCTACAAAACTCTGCTACTCTTAATCAGTATGTTGCCCATCATGGCATTCTCCCAATCCTTTGAGGATTATAAACGTCAACAACAAGCAAAGTACAACAACTACGTTCAGAAGAAGACGGAGGAGTTCAGGGCTTACCGCGACCGTGTGAATGCCGAATATGCAGGCTTTATGCGGAAGGCATGGACACGGGAAGAGGCAAAGCCTGCTGAACCGCTGCCCAAACGACCTGAACCGCCAAAGCCCGTGGCGAGAGAGACGATAGTTATTCCTCAGTTCGATGCCATTCCCTTTGGGGATGTCATAAAGCCAGAGACACCGGTCTTCAAGAAACCGCAACCTATCATTCCTCTTGATGAACTGGAGCGACTGGTCATCACTGTACCAAAGGTGCCAAATGATGATGTAAAACCACAAGACGGGGTAAGGCCAAAGGATGAGGCGAAACCTGTTACCAAGCCTCATGAGGAAAAGAAGCCTGAGGAAAAGCCTGAAGGCTTCGCTTTTCAATGGTGTGGGCAGACGTGGGGCGTGCCATTAGACAATCAGCATCGTTTTCGCCTGAAGAGTGTGAACGAGGCTGATGTGGCTGATGCATGGAAAACGTTGTCAGAGGCAAAGTATGGCCCTGTGGTGGCGGCATGTGTGAAGGTGCGCGACAATTATCAGTTGCCTGACTGGGGCTATCTGCATTTCCTGAAAGCAATGGCCAATGCCTTCCTTCAGGGAAAGCCGAACGAAGCGCGACTATTGGAGATGTTCATCCTCTCGCAGTCGGGCTATCAGGTGCGTATTGCCCGAAGCAACGGGCAACTGTATTTGTTGGTGCCGTCGAGTGGCAACATCTATGAATATACCTATCTGACGATAGGGGGAAGCAAATATTACGTAGTCGATAAACCATCAGGGCGTGGGTCGTTCTATGTATATGAACGGGACTTCCCACGTGCACAACCCTTTACATGGAAGATGAGCAAACTGCCTTTTTTGGCAGGGGAGGGTAAGGCGCGAACATTTCACGGCCAACGAGCGCCAGAATTGCAGCCAACTGTAGAGATTAGTAAACCCTTGATAGAGTTTATGAATGGCTATCCACGATGCAACGATTGGAACAACTATGCTTTTGCTTCGCTCAGTGAACAGGCTAAAACGGGATTGTATCCTGCTTTGCGGCAGTCTATAAAAGGTAAGACCAAGAGGGATGCGGTGGATATCTTGCTCGACTTCGTACAGACAGCATTCGAATACAAGACTGATCAAGAACAATTCGGTAAAGAACGCCCACTGTTTGGTGACGAGACTTTGTTCTATCCCTACTGCGATTGCGAGGATCGCTCTATCCTGTTCTCCATCCTTGTTCGTGAACTCGTTGGACTGGATGTTGTATTGCTAAACTACCCCGAACATCTGGCTACAGCTGTATGTTTTAATGAGGATGTTGAAGGCGACTACTTCGTGCTGGACGGAAAGCGCTATGTGGTGTGCGACCCCACTTATATCGGCAGCCATGTAGGCGAAGCAATGCCAAACTTCAAAAAAACAAACGCTACAGTCATCAAACTGTAGTCTGAAAATCATCGGCATAAGTGATGGAACGGTGCAGAAGTTGCTGGTGTGATGATATAAGTTGAGTGCGAAAATGAAGGTTTTGATATAAATTTTTGCCAAAAACTTGGTTGTTAAGTAAATATGTTGTAATTTTGCAGCCGCATTTCGTGTGCGCTCTGCGTGGACGATGTGAATTAATGTCTAACAATTTAATATTTAAAT
>JAEEGL011193266.1_pt1 | contig 11855 bp, 9 predicted proteins | sample 9134231 | NCBI WGS metagenome assembly JAEEGL01 (sample SAMN16246548, study PRJNA631951) | gut metagenome | biome: gut microbiome; feature: rumen; material: fiber-attached | host: Bos | place: Iran: Karaj | collected 2018-10 | reverse complement strand
TTGAAAAAATGTCCCCGTATCTGTGATACGGGGACTCTCTGTATTGCTTCTGCATAAGAAGTACCGGGTTCCCTTCCATTTTAGATAATGCTGTGATACACTAACATAGATCAAGCTTGGAAGCGAGGTAATTACATGAGAAAGATCCTAGTCTTGGCAGAAAAACCATCAGTAGGCAGAGAAATAGCCCGCGTTATTGGATGCGGAAAAAACGGAAACGGCTATCTGGAAGGAGACAGGTACATTGTGACATGGGCTTTAGGCCATCTTGTCACTCTGGCAGATCCGGATGTATATGATAAGAAGTGGGAAAAATGGGATATGCAGGATTTGCCAATGCTGCCAGAACATATGAAGCTGGTGGTAATCCCGGAATCACGAAAGCAGTTCGGTATAGTATCAACACTTATGAAACGGGGAGACGTGGATCATCTCATAATTGCCACAGATGCAGGTCGTGAAGGGGAACTGGTGGCCAGATGGATCATGAAAAAAGCGGGGTGGAAGGGAAGAACCAGTCGGCTTTGGATTTCCTCCCAGACGGACAAGGCTATTCGTGATGGGTTTGCGGCTTTAAAGCCAGCTTCGGATTATGATGCACTGTTTCGGTCTGCTCAGGCACGGAGTGAGGCGGACTGGCTTGTTGGGCTGAATGTGACCCGTGCTCTGACCTGTAAGTATAATGCACAGCTATCTGCCGGCCGAGTCCAGACGCCTACACTTGCTCTGATCGTAAAAAGAGAAAACGAAATCAGGAGATTTGTCCCAAGAGAATTCTGGGGTATTACCGCGGAACTCAACGGGTTTACCGGGTATTGGCGTGATGTCAGCGGAAATGCAAGCACGTTTCAACGGGAAAAGGCAGAGGCAGTAATAGAATCATTAAAGGGGAAACAGGCGCTTCTCACAAAGGTGGAACGCATCAAAAAGCAGATACCGCCCCCTGCAGCCTATGATCTGACAGAACTTCAGCGCGATGCTAACAAAAAATATGCCTATTCAGCGAAGGAAACGCTTTCACTCATGCAATCGCTATATGAACGTCATAAACTGCTTACCTATCCTCGGACGGACTCGCGTTACATCTCTGATGATGTGGTACCCACGCTTCCAGAGCGGCTGAGAAGCTGCATGGTGGATGAATACAAGTCTGCGGCCCAGAGCATCTATCGAAGGAAGCCGCTGCAGACAAAGTATCTTGTGAACAATGCCAAAGTTACAGATCATCATGCAATCATTCCCACGGAGGAACAGCCGGATCTATATCACCTTTCCGGACAGGAAAGGAATATCTACGATCTGGTTGTCCGGCGATTCCTTGCAGTACTGATGCCTCCATATGAATATGAAGAGATCAGGCTTTCTATGAATATCGGAACGGAAACATTTGTTGCCAGAGGAAAATATGTTGTCAGCCAGGGCTGGAAAGCAGCCTACGACAGATCGTTCTCCTTTGAAGAAGATACCGAAGAGGAGGATAATCAGAGCCTTCCTGAATTGAAGGAAGGCCAGAGGCTTTCTGTGAAAAGAATCGCGATCAAGCCGGGGAAGACAACTCCCCCGGGACGGTATACTGAGGCTACGTTGCTTTCAGCGATGGAACACCCTGGCCAGACAGTGGAGGACAGGAATCTGTCCAGAATTCTGGAGGAGACCTCCGGACTGGGTACTCCGGCTACACGGGCAGATATCATTGAAAAACTGTTTTCCACATTCTACGTGGAACGAAGGGGCAAGGAACTGGTCCCGACGTCCAAGGGGATCCAGCTTATAGGGCTTGTACCGGAGGAACTGCGCTCGGCTGAGATGACGGCACGATGGGAGGACAGACTTTCTGATATTGCCAGAGGAAAAAGCAGTGATCAGGAGTTTGTATCTGACATGCGAGACTATGCTTCCAAGCTTGTAACAGAAGTCAAAGCAAGCAGTAAGACATACCAGCACGATAATCAGACAAGGACACCCTGTCCGGAATGCGGGAAATACCTGCTGCGTGTTAAAGGCAAACGGGGTGAGATGCTGGTGTGTCCGGACCGTGTATGCGGTTATCGAAGGAGCCTGACACAGACGACAAATGCCAGATGCCCGAATTGTCATAAGAAGATGGAACTAAGAGGCGAAGGTGAAAAACAGATGTTTGCATGTGTTTGCGGATATCGTGAAAAATTGTCCGACTTCAAAAAAAGACGAGCGTCTTCTGGAGCCACCAAGCGTGATGTGCAAAAGTATCTGGCAAATCAGAATACCGGTGGCGGGAGTACTGCAATGGCAGATCAGCTGGCGAAGTGGCTTGCAGCGAAAAACGGGGAGGAAAAACAATGAAGCTGATATCCTGGAATGTCAACGGATTGCGTGCATGCGTAGGAAAGGGGTTTTTGGATTATTTTAAATCAGCGGATGCAGATGTATTCTGTCTGCAGGAGACAAAACTGCAGGCAGGACAGATAGATCTGGATCTGCCTGAATATCATCAATACTGGAATTACGCCGAAAAAAAGGGTTATTCTGGAACAGCTGTTTTCACAAAGCGTGAGCCTCTTTCCGTACAGTATGGGATAGGCATAGAGGAACTGGATCATGAAGGCAGACTGATTACATTGGAGTTCCCGGAGTATTATGTGGTAACCTGCTATACTCCGAATGCCCAGAATGGTCTAAAACGGATCGACCACCGGATGGCGTGGGAAGATGCCTTCCGTGCCTATTTGACGAGACTTGATGAAAAGAAACCTGTTTTGATATGCGGCGACCTGAATGTTGCGCACAATGAAATAGATCTGAAGAATCCCGGGCCAAACCGTGGAAGCGCAGGCTTTTCCGATCAGGAACGTGAGAAATTCTCTGCGCTTCTGGATGCAGGGTTCACAGATTCCTTCCGCTTCCTATATCCTGACGCCACAGGGATGTACAGCTGGTGGAGCTATAGATTCAATGCCAGAAAGAATAACGCTGGATGGCGGATTGACTATTGGCTTGTCTCTGACCGTCTGCGGGATTATATTGAAAAAGCTGAGATTGAACAGGATATCTACGGTTCTGATCATTGCCCGGTGAAGCTTGTGCTCCGAGATGATGGGTAATCTGCACAAAAAACAAGTGCTGTAGCATTGAATTTTACTTCAACGCTACAGCGCTTTTTTGTGATAAAGCACTTGACATTTCAACCTGTCTGTTATAAGCTATTTTTCGGAATAAAGCGGTAAAGTGTGATTATACTTTCTGGAGGGATTTCTTATGCACAATATGAAAAGAGTAATAGCGCTTCTGATTGCCATGTCCATGCTCTGCATCTGCGCTGCCTGTGGAACTAATAACGGCTCTGCATCTGCGGCTTCAGATGCTGATATATCTTCAGCAGAGACGACTGCTGCCGTCGAAGAGAGCGCAGGCAGTTCCTTTAACGTTGGCGTTGTCCAGCTGGTACAGCATGAGGCCTTGGACGCAGCAACCCAAGGATTTCAGGATGCTTTGCGGGATAAACTCGGTGACAGTGTGACTTTTGATGTCCAGAATGCTTCGGGTGATTCTGCCAACTGTGCAACTATAGTCAACGGCTTCCTGGCCTCCGGTGTTGATCTTATTATGGCGAATGCAACACCTGCTCTGCAGGCGGCTTCTGCCGCAACCGCAGAGATTCCGATCCTTGGCACCTCTGTTACTGACTATGCTACCGCGCTTGAAATCAGCGATTGGAATGGCACTGTGGGCAACAATGTTTCCGGAACATCTGATCTAGCTCCGTTGGACCAGCAGGCAGCGATGATCAAAGAACTGTTCCCCGATGTAAAAAAGATCGGCTTGCTCTATTGTTCTGCTGAACCGAACTCGGTATACCAGTGTGATGCGATGGAGGGATACCTCACTGCAGAGGGATATGACGTAGAGCGTTATACTTTTACGGATACAAATGATGTTACTTCCGTGACAACGACAGCCTGTGAAAATTCAGAAGTTATCTATATTCCTACGGATAACACGGCGGCCAATAATACAGAAGCTATTGCTAACGTAGTACTTCCCGCCGGTGTTCCGGTCGTAGCGGGTGAAGAAGGAATCTGTGCCGGCTGCGGTGTAGCCACTCTGTCAATCAGCTACTATGATCTTGGTTATGCAACTGGTGAGATGGCAGCGCAGATCCTTGCGGAGGGTGCAGACATCACGACTATGCCTGTTGCGTATGCTGCTACTGTGACGAAAGAGTACAATGCAGCAAATGCGGAGCTGCTGAATGTCACAATCCCGGAAGACTACGTGGCCATCGGCGGATAAGCCAAGCCTAAAACCGCCGGAAAAAGGACTTCCTTTTTCCGGCGGTTTTTGATATAATACAAAACTGTTTGGCAGAGAATAATAGAAACGACCGGGAGGATATCCAATGGAATTTATTGCGAGCCTGATGAAATCCATGCCTGGCGCCCTGGCCCAAGGAATGATCTGGGGCATCATGGCGGTAGGCGTTTATATCACATACCGGATACTGGACGTAGCGGACCTTACAGTGGACGGATCCCTTGCAACAGGCGGAGCGATCTGCGTTTTGCTGACGCTTAACGGTGTCAACATTTGGATTGCACTTCTTATAGCTGTTTTAGCGGGATTGATTGCAGGATTTGTTACTGGTGCACTACATACTTTCTGCGGTATCCCGCCGATTCTGGCCGGTATTCTTACCCAGCTGGCCCTGTATTCAGTTAACTTGCGAATTATGGGCTGGGGCACTGGAGGGGGAAAGGCAAATCTCCCTGTGAGTGTCGATAAGTACCAGCTGATTGTATCTTCACGATATGTCAGAGAACTGTCGCCACAGAATCCGATCCTGACATTACTGATTTTCTGTATTGTGATTATTGCGATTCTATACTGGTTCTTTGGTACAGAGATCGGATGCGCGCTCCGGGCAACGGGCTCCAATCAGAATATGGCCAGGGCACAGGGCATCAATACCAATGTTGCAAAGGTAATGGGACTGATGATCTCCAATGGATTGGTGGCTTTAGCAGGGGCTTTGCTCAGCCAGTATCAGGGCTTCTCCGATATCAATATGGGCCGCGGCGCAATAGTGATAGGACTTGCTGCGGTGATTATCGGAGAGGTAATATTTGACCGGATCTTCCATAATTTTGCCCTAAAGCTGCTGTCATGCGTGATTGGCGCGGTTGTATATTATTTCGTGATCCAGTTTGTCCTCCGGCTTGGATTGTCCACGGATGATCTGAAGCTTTTGACAGCGCTCGTTGTGGCAGTGTTTCTTGCAGCACCCTACTGGAAGAGCAGGTACTTCCCGGGTAAACCGAAGAACGGAAGGGAGGCGGCTGCAGATGCTTAAAATTGACCAGATCGTAAAAGTGTTTAACCGTGGTACTGTCAATGAAAAGATTGCTTTGAACGGGCTGAGTCTTCATTTGAAGGACGGCGACTTCTGCACGGTAATTGGCGGTAACGGCGCAGGGAAATCCACTATGCTTAATGCGGTTGCGGGAGTATTTACCGTTGACTCAGGTTCTATTTGTATTGATGGTATGGATGTGAGCAAGCTTTCGGAACACAAGCGGGCAAAATACATTGGCCGCGTTTTCCAGGATCCCATGACGGGGACAGCGGCTTCCATGCAGATCGAAGAGAACCTTGCGTTGGCAATGCGCCGAGGGAAGACACGTTCCCTCAAAATCGGCATCACGAAAGCGGAGCGCGAAAGATACCGAGAACTACTGAAGCTTCTGGATCTGGGCCTTGAAGATCGTCTTACAAGCAAGGTCGGCCTTCTTTCCGGCGGACAAAGGCAGGCACTGACTCTGCTTATGGCATCTTTAGTGCGTCCAAAGCTTCTGCTTCTGGATGAACATACCGCTGCATTGGACCCTAAAACCGCCGCTAAGGTTTTAGAAGCAACGGAGAAAATTGTTTCCCGTGACAATCTTACTACCCTTATGGTTACACATAATATGCGGGATGCCATTAATCATGGTAATCGTCTTATCATGATGAAAGACGGCAGGATTATACTTGATATCACAGGGGAGGAAAAGAAGAAGCTAACTGTAGAGGACTTGCTCGAAAAGTTCAACGTTGCTTCAGGTGAGGAATTTGCTAACGACCGAATGATATTAGGCTGAGAATTGAGAGTGCCGCATTATGCGACACTCTCAAAACATTATAGTCATTTTCTATATTCTGAAAACGTGCAATATAGATAGGGCGCCTGTTCATTTGGGCTTATTTCATCACCATGTCCATCATTCCACAAAACATTGGAGCCCATACTGGTAAAACGTCCAAAACACCGGAATGTCATTGACAAATGGGATATTCGTGGTAAAATGAATGACGATATGACAAATGCGCTGATGGAAAGAAGACCGATCAAAGGCATAAGCGACCGGGGATGGTGAAAGCCCGGGCCGGAGGATCGTTCGGGCCGCTCCTGAGCTGACCGGGATGACTGGTACGTGATGCCGCGTTAAGGCTTCTGAGGTGCCCTTCGGGGCAAATCAGGGTGGTACCGCGGCATGTCCGCCCCTGAAATGGGGGCGGTCTTTCTTTTTAACGCATATATGTGAGATGGAGGAATCATTATGAAAAGCTTTGGAGTAAATGAGCTTCGGGAAATGTTCCTGAGATTTTTCGAAACCAAGGGGCATCTCCGCCTGAGCAGTTTCTCCCTGATCCCGCAAAATGACGCATCGCTGCTGCTGATCAACTCCGGCATGGCACCTATGAAGCCTTTTTTCACCGGAGAGCAGGAGCCGCCTCGTCACCGTGTATGTACTTGCCAGAAATGTATTCGCACTGGTGACATTGAAAACATCGGAAAAACAGCGCGGCACGGCACGTATTTTGAGATGCTTGGAAACTTCTCCTTCGGTGACTACTTTAAAAATGAAGCCATTCCGTGGGCGTGGGAGTTTCTAACTTCTCCAGACTGGGTAGGTCTGGATCCGAATCGTCTGTATCCTTCTGTGTTCGAGGGCAATGAGACTACGCCGGCAGATGATGAAGCGTTTCGTATCTGGCATGAAGAGATAGGCATTCCAGAGGACCGAATCTTCCGCTTTGGAAAAGAGGACAACTTCTGGGAGCACGGATCCGGTCCCTGCGGGCCTTGTTCAGAGATATATTATGATCGTGGCGAGGAATACGGCTGCGGAAAACCCGGTTGCACCGTTGGCTGTGACTGTGATCGCTATATGGAAGTCTGGAATGTGGTGTTCTCTCAGTTTGACAACGATGGAAACAATCACTATACAGAGCTGGCGCAGAAAAACATTGATACCGGCATGGGCCTTGAACGCCTGGCGGTTGTCTGCCAGAATGTGAACAGCTTGTTTGACGTCGACACCGTGATGAACATTACAAACCGTGTTACAGAGCTCACCGGTGCTTCCTATGGTCAAAGCTATAAGATGGATGTTTCACTGCGTATTATCACCGACCATATCCGAGCTTCTGTGATGATGATCTGTGACGGCGTGCTTCCTTCTAATGAAGGAAGAGGATATGTCCTTCGCAGACTGCTCCGCCGTGCTGCAAGGCATGGACGCCTGCTGGGTGTGCATGAAGGCTTCCTCTATAAGGTGGTTCCCACTGTGATCCGGGAAAACGAAGGCGCCTATCCAGACCTCAAAGAGCGGGAAACATATATTACCAAGGTAATTCGCGTGGAAGAGGAAAACTTTGCCAAAACTATTGATGCCGGTCTGCGTATTTATGCCTCCATGCTTGAAGAGCACAAGGAAAAAGGGGAGACCGTGTTTTCCGGTGCAGACGCGTTCAAGCTTTATGATACATATGGATTCCCCATTGATCTGACTATCGAAATGGCAGAAGATGAGGGTATGACAGTCGATGAGGCTGGATTCCGTGAACTCATGGACGCACAGCGTGTTCGCGCCAGGAAGGCAAGAGAAGCTTTGGGCGATCTCGCATGGGCGGGTATTGATCTTGGACTGGATGGAACACCGACTGCCTTTACCGGTTACCGCAGCCTAGAAGGTCAAGGACGAATTCTTGCTATCGTAACGGACGGAGAGCTGTGCTCCTCTATTCGAGCCGGTGAAGAGGGAATACTGGTCCTTGATCAGACTCCCTTCTACGCGGAAATGGGTGGCCAGGCGCCGGACTTCGGAATGATTCAGATCGGTGAAAACCGGTTCGAGGTTACAAATGTACAGAAGGACAAGGCCGATAAGTATCTGCATTACGGAAAGATGCTTGATGGCAGGCTTGCGGTGGAGGATAAAGTGGATTGCCGGGTTGACAGTGAACGCCGTCAGGCTATTGCGCGAGCCCACTCCGCAACACACCTTCTACAAGCTGCGCTCCAGCACGTGTTGGGTGATCATGTTCATCAGGCAGGCTCTCTGAACAGCCCTGATCATATTCGCTTTGACTTTACGCATTTCTCCGGTATCACAGACGATGAACTTAGGCAGATTACCATGTTTGTCAATGATGCGATCCTGGAGGGTTATGAAGTAAAGACAGAAGTAATGTCAATCGATGATGCCAGAAAAGCTGGTGCCATGGCACTGTTCGGTGAGAAATATGGTGATCAGGTTCGTGTTGTATCGATGGGTGACATATCCAAAGAGCTCTGCGGCGGCACGCACCTTACCAATACTGCCCGGATCGGTTCCTTCTCCATTATCAGCGAGGGCTCCGTGGCTTCTGGTGTACGTCGGATTGAGGCCCTTGTAGGGAAACAGAATCTTCGCCTGTCAGCTGAAAATACGTTCCTGATTCGGCATGCTGCTTCTGTTCTGAAAACCTCTCCTGCGGAACTGCTTAACCGTCTGGAACAGAATCAAAAGGAGGGGAAAGAACTGCGTCAGCAGCTGGATCAGATGCAGTCCAAGATGTTGGCCAATGATGCGGAACGTTTCCTGTACGCCGCGAAAAAGGTGGAAGGCCTTAACGTTATAACTACAACACTGAGCTCCATGAGTGCCGGTGCCTTGCGGAAAATTGGTGATATGCTGCGAGAAAAGGATGAGTCTGTTGTAGCAGTTCTTTCTACGGTTATCGACGAGAAGATTACCTTCCACGCCGTATGTGGCAAGAAGGCTGTTGCGGCCGGTATTAAAGCTGGAGATCTGATTCGGACAGTTACCGCGATTACTGGTGGCTCGGGTGGAGGAAAGCCTGACAGCGCCATGGGAGGCGGGAAAGATCCTTTGATGCTGGACAACGCCTTGGCAATGGTAGACAATTATGTGACTGAGCACATCAACAGATGAGGAGATTATTGAAATGGAAAGCTGTATTTTCTGTAAGATAATGAGTGGAGAAATCCCCACTACAAAAGTGTATGAGGATGATTTATGCTTTGCGTTCATGGATATTGAGCCTTTGGCACCTACACACTTTCTGATTATACCCAGGAAGCATGTTGCATCTGCTGCTGAAATCAGTGGAGATATGGCAGAAGTAGTGGGTCATATATATGAAGTAATTGCTAAACTGGCAAAGGATATGGGCTTTGCAGAAGGATATCGTGTAGTGACAAACTGCGGCGCAGACGCGGGGCAGACTGTCCATCATCTGCATTTTCATGTCCTTGCAGGGAAAAAGCTTGGCAGCTTTAACTGAAGCAAAGGAAGCGGGAGCATCAGCTCCCGCTTCCTTTTTCTCGACATTTTTCTTTTGTTTTGATACAATAATTATAAGAATCCAAAGAAGCTCCTTCAATGGTCAGCTTATTATTTGTTAAGGCTTCTTGTGGATATCTGTTTTGACTGAATTGCAGATGCTTTTGAACTGGTTGACCATTTTGTAATGATAACAGAACACTTCTTGCAGTGTGACTTCAGCAGCTTCGAATGGTTCTGCATAGACCATTACCCTGAAGGGGGACTTGATATGGCTAAAAAAACGACTCAGGCCGATAACAGCGGATATGATACCATGAAGTCGGATATCAAGAACAATCAGCTGAGACCAATGTATGTTTTTTATGGAGAGGAACGCTACTTGCTGCATTATTATCGCGCCGAACTGAGAAAAAAGACAGTTGCAGGACCAACTGAAGAGTTCAATTATCACTGCTTCACGGATGAGAACTGGAATGTAGATGCATTGGAAGATGCTGTGGATGCGATTCCTATGATGAATGAGCGGTCTCTCGTGGAAATAATTGACATTAACTTGTTTGATAAACAGTGGCCAGATTCGGACCGCCAGAAACTGGCGGAGCTGTTCTCGGAAATACCGGATTATTGTACAGTGATACTGGTGTATGATGCGATCCCGTGGAAACCTGACAAACGTATGAAGAGACTATGGGAGGCAGTTTCCGGTGCTTCCATTGAAGTGGAATTCGAGATTCAGCCTGAGCGCCAGTTAATTCCATGGATATTGAGGCACCTTGCTCCCTACGGGAAGACCATGAGCACAGATCTATGCCGATATCTGATTCTACAGACAGGCGGGTATATGACATCACTCTCGGCAGAGATAGAGAAGCTGTGTACTTATTCTGACCAGCCGACACTGACCAAGAATGATATTGATGCAGTGGTGATTCCGGTTCTGGATGCTGAAATATTTCAGATATCTGACGCTATTCGCCAGCGTGATTATGAACTCGCAGTTCGCAAGCTTCGGTCGCTGCTTCAGCAGGATATTGAGCCGATTCTGATTAACGCAACCATAGGACGCCAGCTTAGACTACTGTATATTGCAAAGACGCTTGCAGAACATGGTCGGTCTTCACTTGATATGGTAAGAATCTGCAAAATATCTGATAACAATGCCAAGTGGATTTTCAGCCAGGCATCGAAGTTTAAAAAACCGGTTCTTAAGGAGGGTATAATGCTCTGCGCAGATACAGATCTGTCCCTAAAATCCACCGGAGCGGATCCCACAGAGCTCCTTGAAATGATTGTATTTCGCTTGGCTGAACTCAGCAGAGGCACATTATGAAAGTAAGGATCAGAGAAGCTATTCTGGTGGAAGGCCGATACGATAAGAATACACTGAGTCAGATCGTGGATACATCGATATTTCAGTCAGATGGATTCGGGATTTTCAATGACACAGAAAAGATCATATTCCTTCGCCGGATAGCGGAAAAACGCGGACTGATTATTCTTACTGACAGTGACGGAGCAGGATTCTTAATACGTAATCATCTGAAGAGCTGCCTGCCAAAGGAAAAGCTCCTTCACGCCTATATCCCAGATGTTCCGGGAAAGGAGTGCCGTAAGAAAAAGCCTTCCAAGGAAGGTCTCCTTGGGGTTGAGGGAATGACGCCGGAGATCATTCTGGCTTGCCTTCGAAGATGCGGAGCTCATTTTTTGGATGATGAGATTGCTTTTGAGAATGCAGCAATTACTAGACAGGATCTTTACTTGCTTGGTCTAGTGGGCGGAACTGAAAGCAGTAAACTGCGTGAATATGTAAAACAACAGTTTCAGCTTCCGGCACACCTTGGTACTTCTGCATTCCTGGATGCTTTGAATCTAATTACAACTCTGGAAGAAGTCAAGTCGGTATTGGAGAGGAAACCAGTACACAAAGGTCCCTTATGATCGATGTGCCGTGTTTTGCCATGCGGTTTCTTCCGATGGTGCAGATGAAACGGGAAATAATCAGGCCGTTTCTGTAATATAAAGTTCTATCATTGGACCGGAGAAGCTTGAAGCTGGAAGGACCGATAAATGCATCAAGCTTAGCACCACTGCGAAGCCTTCTTTTACTGACAGTACCAGAGCATATATTTTAAAATTGAAATCATAACATTACTGTGTTATGATGTTGGAAAACAATGCGGACAGGAGGCAACCCCATGAGAATAGGAATCATTGGAACCGGGAATATGGGAGGCGCATTGATGGATGCGTTCCGGCTGGGTAACCACA
>JAEEGL010498979.1_pt1 | contig 11855 bp, 11 predicted proteins | sample 9134231 | NCBI WGS metagenome assembly JAEEGL01 (sample SAMN16246548, study PRJNA631951) | gut metagenome | biome: gut microbiome; feature: rumen; material: fiber-attached | host: Bos | place: Iran: Karaj | collected 2018-10 | reverse complement strand
TGGTGTTGGTGCATCAAGAGTAAGAGATTTATTTGAACAAGCAAAAAAGAATGCACCATGTATTATATTTATAGATGAAATTGATGCAGTTGGACGTCAAAGAGGAGCAGGACTTGGTGGAGGACACGATGAAAGAGAACAAACATTAAATCAATTGCTAGTTGAAATGGATGGATTTGGAACAAATGAAGGAGTTATAGTACTTGCTGCAACAAACAGACCAGATGTTTTAGATAAAGCATTATTAAGACCAGGAAGATTTGACAGACAAATTGTAGTATCTAGTCCAGATGTTAAAGCAAGAGAACAAATTCTAGAAGTTCATAGTAGAAAGAAAAAAATATCTGATGAGGTAGATTTAAAAGTAATTGCTAAAAATACTGCTGGATTTGTGGGAGCAGATTTAGAAAATGTCTTAAATGAAGCAGCATTATTGGCAGCAAGAAGAGATAAATCAGAAATTGGAATGGCAGAAATAGAAGATGCAATGGTAAAAGTTACAATGGGACCTGAAAAGAAGAGTAGGGTAAGAAGCGCAAAAGAAAATAAATTAGTAGCATTCCATGAAGCTGGCCATGCAGTTGTAAGTAGATTCTTACCAACACAAGATGCAGTACATCAAATATCAATAGTGCCACGTGGTATGGCTGGTGGATACACAATGTATAAACCAGATGAAGATAAAAATTTCATGTCTAAATCAGAAATGGAAGAAAATATAGTATCACTTTTAGGTGGAAGGGTTGCAGAAAGCTTAGTTTTAGATGATGTATCAACTGGTGCAAGTAATGATATTGAAAGAGCAACTAAAATTGCAAGAGATATGGTTACAAAATATGGTATGAGTGATAGATTAGGAACAATTACTTTTGGATCAGGACAAGAAGAAGTATTTCTTGGAAGAGATTGGACACAAACAAGAAACTTCAGTGAAGAAACAGCAGGGTTAATAGATGAAGAAGTTAAAAAAATAATTGATAGAGCATATGCAACAGCAAGACAAATATTAAGTTCTAATATGGATAAATTAACAATAGTTGCAGAAAGACTATTAGAGAAAGAAAAAATAGATGGCGAAGAATTCGAAGAAATATTTAAGTAATTTAAACAACTATTTAATATAAAAAATAATATTAGTAATACAAAGAACATGTTTTTAAACATGTTCTTTTTTATACGGAAGAGCAATTTACATAACACAGTTGACATAATTTTACAATGGTGATATAATATACTTAGCAGGATGTGGTTTTACATGATGAGAATACAAGTATTTTTTTATACTACTTAAAAATATAATTATTTTAAAGGAGGTTTGATATTATGGAGGAAAGTATAATATCTAATTTAAAGATTAAAGCTTTAATCATTTTATTAATTGCAGCATTAGTTTTAGCAGGAAGTGCTTTTTTAAGCAAAGTAAATGCAGCAGATGATGAAGAACAAGAAGAAGTTGTAGAAATGCAAGAAGAGGAAGAAGTTGAAATAAAATTAAACAGAACAGTTAGATTTACAGGTGATACTTATAAATCATATAAAAATAATGCGAAAGTTAAAAGAACATATAATGAAGAAACATCTGGATTAATAACTGTTATTAAAAATAAAAACAAATATGAACACTATATTTATATTTTTGGAAAAGGTTGGATTGGTGAAGACCAAATAATATCTTCTAAAAAATTCATAGATATTACATTAGAATTAAATGAAGATGGATTACATACAGGACTTAAAATTGATGGAGAAAGACTAGATGTTGACATCGATAATACAAATGTAATTAAATATGAAGATGGCGAACTTAAAGCTATGAATGATGGTACAACAAATATCACATTCACAAAAAAAGATGGAGAAGAAATTAATGTATTAACAGAAGCTCATAATGGAAATATTACTTTAAAATTAGAAGATAAAATGATTACAGGTGAATTTGAATCTGAAGCTACAGTTTTAGATAAAGTTGTAATTAAAACAGATGGTGAAGGACAACTTGCATTAAATTCAGAAGATGGTGTAATAAGATTAGACGCTGAAGGAAATGGAAATATGGTTATAGAAACAACAGAAGGCCAAGAAGTTGCAACAGGAGCTATTGATTTTAATGGAGGAGCAGAATTAGATTTAAATGAAAAGGCTGTAACAGTTGAAGGAGAATCTCGTCAAGAAGTAAGAGCTTTATCTGATAGAATAAGAATATCATTAGAAGAAAAAGCAAAAGCTAGAGTAGACAAAGAAAAAGCTAACGTTGAAGGTGCAGCTAGAGCTGAAGTTAATGAAAAAGAAATAGGTCAAGTTGAAGGTGAATTAAATTACAACTATGGTGATGAAGATCCAACAGGAAGAATTTCTGGAAGCATTTTAGGAAGAGAACCTATTGAAAAATCAGGAGTTATTCCAGTAATAAGCACAATGAAAAAGCTTTTGAAAAAAATGCCAATTCTTGCTAAATAATTAAATACATAAATATATAAATAAAAATATCGAGTTGTTTTAAATAACTCGATATTTTTTTATGAAAAATAATAATTTTCTATTGATTGAAATAGTATAAATAATATATACTAATATAAATAAAACAAAGGAGAAAAATATGGAAAATGCTTCTAAAGCACTTATAATCGCAGGTGCAATTTTAATTGCATTATTATTAGTTGGTATAGGTGTATTATTAATATCATCAGGAACAGATATAACAAGTAGAGGGCAAACTGCAATGCAAAGTCAAAAAATACAATCATTTAATGCACAATTCTTACCATATGAAGGGTTAAAAAAAGGTTCAGAACTTAAAAATTTAGAAAATGTAGTAAGAGCAAGTAATGCATCAAATCCAAATCATCAAGTATCTATATATATGAAGGTTGGAGAGAACGATTCAACCCATTCACCATGGTTTTCATCTGTTTCAGAATTAAATAATTCATCAACATATGGAGTTGATATTATTTATTGTAAAGATGTTAATTATTATCCAAATGGTAGATTGATTATAGGGCCAGGTAATACAAAAAGCTCAGAAATAGGATATGTATGCACAATACAGATATATGTGCCTGGAGACCATCTTGCAGGTCCAGAATTTAATAGATAGAGAATTGAACAATTATTAAAAAAATTTAGTAAAAATATTGATTTTATTTTTATAAATGGTATATACTAAAATAAATAATTGTGTAAGGAGCAAAAGATGAAAAAATATTTTAAAGTAGTGATTCTAACTTTGCTATTTATAGCATTAACTATAGGTAATGTATCCGCAGCTGATAGCTGTAAAGTAACATTATCTGCTGATAGAACAAATTTAAAAAAAGGTGAAACAACAAAGGTAAAAATAAGTATATCTGGTATAACAGATATAGATGATGGTATTATACAAATTGTTGGACAACTTGAATATGACCAAGATATATTTGAAATTATATACGAAAATGATCCTGATTTAGAAGAAGAATTAGGATTAGATGAAATAAAAGATGATTATGAGTTAGATACTCTAAAAATAGCATACTATAATGAAGATGATTGGTGTATATTGGTTGGAGAAGTTGAAGGATCAGATGGTGCAATATTAATTGGTGAAACAGTTGGTGACCCTGTTAAAACATCTCAAACAATTGGAAGTATTCAATTCAAAGTTAAAAAAGATACATCATCAACAGAAAATATTATTTTATCTAGCTTATCAGTAATAGATCCATCAGCTCAAGATTATGAACTTACATCAGAACCTACTGCAAAAATTGTAATAAGTTCAGTTGGATCTGAAGACCCTGAAGATCCAGAGGAACCAGTTCAAAACACACAAAAACCTCAAAACACACAACAAGAAAATACATCAGCAAATGAAGCCGCTCCATATACAGGTGTAAAAGAAGTATCACCATTAATTTTTGCTGTAGCAGTTATTGCAATAATGGGATTTGCAGGAGTTATAAGATATAAAGGAATAGAATAGAAACAAAAATATAAATATAAAAAGAAAAACAAATAATAAAAAAGCAAAAAAATGAGGATTTAATCCTCATTTTTTTTATCTATGAAATCTTTTAAAACTTTAATCAATTGTATTTTTTCTACTTCTTGAACTTTTCTAGACACATCATCTGGAGTATCTGTTTCTAAAATATCTACAGTTGTTTGTGAAATTATATTTCCTTCATCATATTTTTCATTTACAAAATGTACAGTAGGTCCTGTAACTTTTTCTTTTGCTTCTACTACTGCTCTATGTACATTCATTCCAAACATTCCCTTTCCACCAAACTTTGGAAGAAGTGATGGATGTGTGTTTATAATTGTATACTTATTAATCAATCTTGGACCAATCATTTTTAAGTAACCTACCAAAACAATTAAATCTATATCATAATTTCTAAGTAATTTATCTAATTCTATATCTACATCTTCAAAAGATTTATTCTTAATTATATATGTGGGAATATTTTCTTTTTTTGCTCTTTCTAAAGCATATGCTTCTTTATTATCAGAAACTACTAAATTTATTTTAGCATTTAAATTTCCACTATTAATACTATCAATTACTGCTTGAAGTGTTGTTCCATTTCCGAGATGCAAACATTACTAAATTATACATTTTATTACCTCCAAATATGACTAAAAAAATTATAGCATTAAGAGATTAATTATGCAAGAACTTGCAAAACAACCTATATTATGTTAATATATATCACGAACATGCAATGCATGTATCAAATTGAAAGGGATTTCGATTATGAGTATTTTAAGCAAAATGTTCAAAAAACGGAATCAGGATAGGTTAGAAGTCATAAATGACGATGTTGAAGTCATCTTAAAGACAGAAAAAGACTTATCCGAAGAACAGAGAAACGTTATCGTTAACATTGTAAAAAATGGTACTATGTCAGGAGCAGATCCAAGTAACATCGTAGTGCAAATGATGATGGCTACTGGAATATTTGATGTAGTGATCCTTAATAGAATTAAGGATAACGTTATCGAAGTGGTGATTTAATCACTAAAAAGGGCCTTCTTAATATGAAAATATTTAAGGAGGTCTCTTTTTTTAAAAAATAAATATATTATAGCACCCAAATTATCATTTTATATTATCAATTATTGTCTGAAATGTTGTTAAAACATATAAAAAAGAAAAGCACATCCGTTTTATGGACGTGCTCGAGGTGGCGGTTTTATTCTTCCATACTTATAAACAGAACCTCATCAGGATCTACTGGTCGATAGACAAAGCTAATACCTGCTGCATGGATGAAGTCAATTTCAATCCATAGGTCAACGTAGGGATCAACACGAATGATTACTTCGGAATCATCCCAACCGAGTTCAGTAGAATCATCATATTCAACAATGTAATCAGCAGTTTGTACTAGATTGATGAAAACATTGTCATTGATGAAGATCCATGCGCTTTTAGTCCGCTCACCCATTTCTGTTAGAACATCTAACAAGGTTTTGCTTTTGGGGACAAGGATTTGAGTTTTCATTAGCTGAAACCTCCTTCTTTTAGATTTAGTCCCATATAAACCTGAGATAAACTCAGTGCAACAATTATATCACGAAATTTACATAATATCAAATTCTTTCATATAATTTATTATTTTAAAAGAATATATAAACTATTTAAGTATTAAAAAATATTAAAAAAAGAATAAAATAAAAAGAATTACCCGTGATACAAAAAGTATCACGGGCTGTATCTTAGTTTAGCTTGTCGATTTTTTCAATGTCAGTTAAAATTAACGAAAGCGTTGGCGGTTCATGTGTTTGATACAGGGCGAGATTTAAATCCCTGTTTACAAATCTTGCTGTTTCATCAGTTGGTTGTCCGAAATCTTCGGGCAAATCAACCTCTGTTAAGCCTTCAGCAAACATTTTCTCAGTTGTAGTATCAATGATTGCTATTTGCCGCTCTGTAAGAACTTTTAGTTCTCTTTTTTTCTTATCTAAGCAGGCTACTAAGATTTCTTTTCCGGTTTTCATTCGAAAACTCTCCTTTACAATGTATTTTAGGATTTTTGCTACATCGATTATATCATATTATGTAAACATAGTCAAATTACCTTGAATTTTCTATTTAAAATTTCTTAATTATTTTTAAAAAAAGCTGTACATTTTTATTTTTTAACTTTATAATAAAAGTATCTTTTCGAAAAACGGAGGATTTTGTTATGTTTAATAAATTAAATGAAGAATGCGGAGTATTTGGAATATACTCTAGAGTACCAGAAAAGCTCGCATACGTTACTTGCGTAGGATTATCTGGTCTTCAACACAGAGGAGAAGAAAGCTGTGGTATTGCAGTAAATAATGATGGAGTAATTTCTTACCACAAAGAACAAGGATTAGTTTCAGAAGTATTTACAAATGAGGTTTTAGATAATTTGCCAGAAGGAAACATGTCTATAGGTCATGTTAGATATTCAACAACAGGGAATGCTAAAAAAGAAAATGCACAACCTATAGTTATAAGACATAAAAAAGGAAATTTAGCAGTAGTACACAATGGTAATATTACAAACGCAATGGAGCTTAAACAACAATTAGAAGATGAAGGAGCAATATTTACAACAACTAGTGACACAGAAGTTATATGTCACATAATAGTAAAAGAAAGATTAAAAGCAAAATCTTCAGAAGAAGCAATAAGAAATACAATGAAAAGATTAAAAGGATCATTCTCACTTTTAGTTATGACACCACAAAAATTAATAGCATGTAGAGACCCTCAAGGATTTAGACCACTTTGTATGGGAAAATTAGGACAAGATATAGTTTTTGCATCAGAAAGTTGTGCTTTAGATATATGTGGTGCAGAATTTACAAGAGATATAAAACCAGGAGAAGTAGTAGTTGTACAAAATGGAGAAATAACATCTATAGAATATGATGGAAAAGCAAAAAAAGGTATGTGTGTATTTGAATACATATATTTTGCAAGACCAGACTCAATAATTGAAGGAATGAGTGTACATGATTTTAGAGAAAAATCAGGAAGATTTTTAGCAAAACAAATGCCAGTAGATGCAGATATCGTTGCTGCAGTTCCAGACTCTGGTATAGATGCAGCTTTAGGTTATTCAAAAGAATCTAAAATACCATATGATTTAGTATTCACAAAGAGCAAATATATAGGAAGAACATTTATACAAAATACTCAAAATAAAAGAAAGAAATTAGTAGCTCTTAAATTAAATCCATTAAAAAATAGCATAAAAGGAAAAAGAATAGTATTAATAGATGATTCAATAGTAAGAGGAACAACTCTTGCAGGAATTATAAAAACACTAAGAAAAGCAGGTGCAAAAGAAATACATTTAAGAATTGCTTCACCAGCATTTATTGATGTGTGCTATTTTGGAACAGATATTGATAATAAAGATATATTAATTGCAAATGGAAGATCTGTAGAAGAAATAAGACAAATTATTGGAGCAGATACATTAGAATATTTAAGTTTAGAAAGTTTAAGTGAGATATCAAAAGAATGTAATATAGATGGATTCTGTACAGGATGTTTTACAGGTAAATACCCAGTAGAGACTCCAAAAGAAATCAAAAAAGATAAATTCGAAGAAGGAATTACAAATAATGTTTAAGGAGGAATTTTAAAATGGCATGTGAATGTGGAGGACAAGGAGAAAAAGAAGTATTAGATAAATTGCTAGAAAAATATACTCAAGATAAAAGCAATTTAATTCAAATACTAAATGAGGTACAAGAAAAGTATGGATATATTCCAAAACTAGCACAAGAGGAGATATCAAAATATTTAGATATTCCAATGGCAGAAATTTATGGAGTAATTACTTTTTATGCAAGATTTAGTTTAAAACCAAAAGGAAAATATAATGTTTCTGTATGTTTAGGAACAGCATGTTTTGTTAAAGGTTCAGAAAAAATATTAGATAGAGTAAAAGAAATATTAAAAATTGATGTTGGAGAAACTACTCCAGATGGATTGTTTTCAATAGAAGCAACAAGATGTGTTGGCGCATGTGGTTTAGCACCAGTATTTAAAGTAAATGAAGAAGTTTATGGTAAAGCAACACCAGAAATGGTTGATAAAATAATTGCTGAATATAAAGAAAAAGCATAAATCAAATAAAAATTGCAAATAAATAAATGAGGAGGAACAGCAAATGAAATCCCTTGAGGAAATTCGTAAAATTAGAGAAGAAAAAAGAAAAGAATTAGATTTACGTGTTAATTTAGAAGCAAATACTACAGAAAAACATATTTTAGTTTGCCATGGTACAGGTTGTACATCTTCTAAATCACCAAAAATAATTGAAAATTTTAGAAAAATATTAGAAGAAAAAGGAATTACTAATGTACGTGTTATACAAACAGGATGTTTTGGATTATGTAGTAAAGGTCCAATCGTAATAATTAGACCAGAAGATACATTTTATTCATTAGTAAAGCCAGAGGATTGTGAAGAAATAATTAACACACATATTGTTGAAGGAAAATTAGTTGAAAGATTACTATGTAAAGATATAGATGAATCTGTTGTAAATAGATTAGATGAACTTAATTTCTATAAAAAACAAAAAAGAATAGCACTTAAAAATTGCGGTGTTATAGATCCAGAAAATATTGATGAGTACATAGCATTTGATGGATATAAGGCACTAGAAAAAGTTCTATTTGAAATGAGTCAAGACGATGTAATAAATGAAATTACAGATTCAGGACTTCGTGGTCGTGGTGGAGCAGGTTTCCCAACAGGTAAGAAATGGTTCTTTACAAAAATTGCAGAAGGTGACCAAAAATATGTAGTATGTAATGCAGATGAAGGTGACCCAGGTGCATTTATGGATAGAAGTATTTTAGAGGGAGATCCACACTGTGTATTAGAGGCAATGATGATTGCAGGATATGCTATTGGCGCAAATAAAGGATATATATATGTAAGAGCAGAATATCCAATAGCAGTAGAAAGATTCCAAAAAGCAATTAATCAAGCAAAAGAATATGGAATTTTAGGAAATAATATATTTGGAACTGATTTTAGCTTTGACCTAGAAGTAAGATTAGGTGCTGGAGCATTTGTATGTGGAGAAGAAACAGCACTTCTAGAATCAATTGAAGGAAGATCAGGAAGACCAAGACTTAAACCACCATTCCCAGCAAACGCAGGATTATGGGGAAAACCAACATTAATAAATAATGTTGAAACATATGCAAATATTACTAAAATAATATTAAATGGAGCAAAATGGTATAGCTCAATTGGAACAGAAACATCTAAAGGAACAAAAGTATTTGCTCTAGGAGGAAACGTAGTAAACGTAGGACTTGTTGAAGTTCCTATGGGAACAACACTTCGTGAAATAGTATTCGATATCGGTGGAGGAATTCCAGGAGGACATAAATTTAAAGCAGCTCAAACTGGTGGACCTTCAGGTGGATGTATCCCAGAAGAAAACTTAGATACACCAATAGATTATGAATCATTAGGAGCAATCGGATCTATGATGGGATCTGGTGGACTTATTGTAATGGATGATACAAAATGTATGGTAAATCTTGCTAAATTCTATTTAGGATTTACTGTAGATGAATCATGCGGAAAATGTAATCCATGTAGAATAGGTACAAAGAGAATGCTTGAAATGCTAACAAAATTTACAGAAGGTGAAGGAACAGAGGAAGATATAGACAAATTAGAAAGATTAGCAAATACAATAAAAACAGCATCTGTATGTGGACTTGGACAAACAGCACCAAATCCAGTACTATCAACACTTAAATATTTCAAAGATGAATATGTAGCACATGTAAATGGAAAATGTCCAGCAGGTGAATGTAAAGCATTACTTGGATTTGAAATAAATAGTGAAAAATGTAAAAGATGTGGACTATGCTTTAGAAATTGTCCAGTAGGAGCAATATCTGGAGATAGAGAAAATGGATATAAGATAGACCCAGAAAAATGTATTAAATGTGGAGCATGTAAATCTAATTGCCACTTTGGTGCAATATAAGGAGTAATATATGAAAAGAAAAATAATATTAATAATTGAAATAATTGTTTTAATAGCAATGATAGTTTCGGTAATATATTCAATTGGAAAAGTGAAAATAATTGCTGAATCAGCAAAAGACAGCAGTAGAGAGACATATATCGTAAAAAAGGACGATAAAATTAATATTAAGAATATTAATACTATAGAAATAATTAATGTTGGAAAAGATAAAGTTAGTATTAAATACAATGATAAAACAACAGATTACAAATATGACAAAAAAGCAAAAGCAGCATTTTATAAACAGAGTTCACCAATAGAATTAGAAAACGGTTACATATATGAAGCTCAAGAACCTGTTGCTTATTTAATATTTATGAAAGTGGATTTATATAAACCTGTTGTAATTGCTGGTGGAATAATCATATTAGCATGTACAGTTATTTTAATTAAGACTAAAAAACCGAAAGGAGAAAAAGAAAATGGCAGAAATGATTAAATTAAACATCGATGGTATTGATGTAGAAATAGAGAAAGGGAAAACAGTTTTAGAAGCTGCAAGAAAAGCAAATATAGATATTCCTACACTTTGTTTCTTAAAAGAAATAAATGAAGCAGGAGACTGTAGAATGTGTATAGTTGAAATAGAAGGTAGACGTGGATTTTCACCTTCTTGTATAACTAAAGCAGAAGATGGAATGGTAGTTAGAACAAATACTCCTGCAATTAATGATGCAAGAAGAGTAGTTTTAGATTTAATTCTATCTACACACAATAGAGATTGTCTAACATGTGTTAGAAATGGAAATTGTGAACTTCAAGATTTAGCAAGAAAATTTGGAATTCAAGAAGTAGAATTTGAAGGAGAAAAAATTGCAGCAAATATTGATGAAATATCTCCATCAATAGTAAGAGATACAAGTAAATGTATTCTTTGTAAAAGATGTGTTGCAGCATGTTCTAAAGTACAAAATATTGGAGCAATTGCAGTTGCAGGTAGAGGATTTGAATCAAGAATTGCACCAACAAACGATGAAAGCTTAAACAATGTTAACTGTACATTCTGTGGTCAATGTATTGAAGCATGTCCTGTTGGAGCATTAAAAGAAAAAGATGATACTAAAAAAGTATGGAGAAAAATAGAAGATCCTGACACATTTGTAGTATTCCAAACAGCACCAGCAGTAAGAGCAGCACTTGGTGAAGAATTTGGAATGGATATTGGAACAAATGTAACAGGAAAAATGGTAAGTGCAATTAAGAAAATGGGAGCAGATAGAGTATTTGATACAAATACAGGTGCAGACCTTACAATTATGGAAGAAGCAAATGAATTTGTAGAAAGATTAAAAAATGGTGGAACACTTCCTATGATTACATCTTGTAGTCCTGGATGGATAAGATTTATAGAAATGAACTATCCAGAACTTTTAGATCATTTATCAAGCTGTAAATCACCACATGAAATGTTTGGAGCAATTTTAAAATCATATTATGCAGATAAAGAAGGAATTGATCCTAAGAAAATGTATGTTGTATCTGTAATGCCATGTATTGCTAAAAAGTTTGAAAGACAAAGAGACGAAATGAAAAATGATGAATTAGATAATGTTGATGCAGTAATTACAACAAGAGAACTTGCAAGAATGATAAAACAAGCAAACATAGAATTTACAGAATTAGAAGATTCAGAATTTGATAGCCCAATGGGAGAAGCAACAGGAGCAGGAGCAATATTTGGAACAACAGGTGGAGTTATGGAAGCAGCACTAAGAACAGCATATGAATGGGTAACAGGAAATGAATTAAAAGAAGTAAACTTCGAAGCTGTTCGTGGAGAAGAAGGAATAAAAAAAGCAAGTGTAAAGATAGGAGATA